>Ga0209515_10001282_pt1 | contig 42777 bp, 36 predicted proteins | sample Subgroupgradi54m_FD_187454 | JGI IMG/M metagenome (GOLD analysis project Ga0209515, IMG submission 187454) | Subsurface groundwater microbial communities from S. Glens Falls, New York, USA - GMW60B uncontaminated upgradient, 5.4 m (SPAdes)... ... | reverse complement strand
AGATACGGCGCTTCCCTGCCCCCGCAAAAGCCGCAGGAAAACGGGCAACCCAACTGCGCAATTAAACTGGTAGCCGGAAAACCGTCAATCGTATAACGATAACTTTTTACATCGACAAGATGGCGCGCCGGGAAAGGAAGCGTCTCGTAACGATTGTTGGTGAGAAAAAGAGAAGATTTCCGGTCGTTGGCATCGACTACTTTGGGAGCATCCTGGCCAAGCGCCACATGAATAGCATCTTCTCCGTCACCGATAATTAGGGAATCAAAAAGTTGTTCGAGCTCTTGGAACGCTTTGGTCGCACGCCCGGCCACACTTTTTTTCTCTTCTTTGCGATAAGCCGTATGAACCAACGTCACATGGGGACCACCCAAAATTAATTTTGCATCGGGACATTTTTCGCGAATAATATCGGCGATTTTTTTGGCCTGCGGCATTTGTGGTGTCGTAGAAGTAATTCCGAAATAACGAGCTTCGCTTACCTCTAGATGATCTTTGAGCGCCTCTTCATAATTATCGATACCGGAAAAATCGAGGACTTCAAGCGGATAACCGGCCTGTTCCAAAACAGCCGCTATCTTGAGTATCCCGAGATTAATAAATACACGCTCATCCAGCAGAAATATGGACGGCGGCGTAATCAGGCAAATTGTTGGTAGTTTCGGGAGCATAAGGTTAAAGTCATTCTATAAATACGACTATAGAATGTAAATCTTTAATTATTTAAGCAGCATAACCATAATGTCAATAGGAGCTTACATTAAACAGGAATTAAAGGCTTTCGATCAAAACCTCGGCCCTCTACATTTTCCTTAACACGTTCCCCTGCTTTATTTTGGTCCTCCGAAAGCAATTTCCTATAAATCATAGTTTGATACAAACCTTCCGTAACCGTCCGAAATTTATGGTATCCGAGATCATCGGGGCGATTTTCCCAGACAATATCAAACGTAGGCAAGGTAATGCGCTCGTACTTTCTGCCGATTTCGTTCAAATAGGCTTCGTATTGGGGTATCTTAGCGGGATCGTCTTTTAAAAGCTCTTGTCTTACCCAATAGTCCCTCGGCACAATCCAATCCGGAAAATTAAATTCGGAGAAAAATCGGCTGTTCAAAACTTTTTGTTCCGGTAAATAAAATTGGATCGACTCGGGTTCTCCCGCTAAGGGAACTTTAATTTCATCGCCCGGCTTGGCGTACTTTTTTAAATAATCCACAATACTCGAAACGGGACCTTCGTATTGATGCGTGATTTCGTAAAGAAAATCAAAAAAATAAAAACGCGTTTCTTTTACAGCCTCGCGAATATTTTCTCGAACATTAAACGAGTGAAAAAGAAATTGCGCGCTATCCTGAGAAATATTCGTAAAACAAAGGAGACAAAAAATAAGGCCCGCCGTCCACTTCTTTCCCTTTCCCCAAAGTTTGGCTAAGATCCACCCCTGAACCATAAAATAAAATGGAAAAATATGAATGTAATACCGGATCATTCTGTGACGCAGCAAAATAAAAAACAATTCATTGATTACAAAAAAAGGTAAGAAAATTTGCAGCCAAAGCGGCCAAGTCCGGAGCGACAACAGGTTTCCTTCCCGCCACAATCTCTTTAAGTTGTGTTTCTCAAGAAAAAAGATAAGCGGGATATTGATCACGAGAGGAAAAATGTGTTGATTTAACGAACGGATAGAAAACTCAAAATTCTTTCTTAATTCAATCAAACTCAAACGAGCAGCGTGCTGCAAAGGAGCAGAAAAAAAATACCAAGGAAGTGTGAGCGCTGCCAACAGCATAATTCGCCATAAACACGGCCATTTCCACCGTTCCCACTTTTTATATCTCCTAAAATAAAATAAATCAAAAAGCAGCCACGCGGCCACAGGAATAATCATGCCGTGGTTGGTGTGAAAAAAGAAAAGAAGCGATAGGGCCAATCCGTTTGCTAGCGAAGACGAAAATTGACGAATGAGTTTCAAATAAAGATAAACGATTAAAAGGACAAAAAAGACCAACATCGCATAATAACGGCATTGCCGGATTAAAAGAAGCAGCTGAACCGAGCATACAGCAACGGCAACGGACAGATAGGCCGTGGTTTTGTTCGAAAATAACCGCAGTGCTATTTTGTACATTAAAATAAAGGCACCGCATCCAAATAAGGCAAAAGGAAGACGCGCCGCAAAAGTAGTCTGGCCGAAAATAGAAAAAGATAACGCCGTCAGGTAAAAGGACAGCCAAGGATGAAATATCCACGCCTGCCCCGGGCCGTACCCACCGTAATTGTCATATAGAACCACGGGATTGATTGAATAAGAACCATAAAGCGCTCTTGGATAACCGTATTTTAAAATGCTTCGCGCCAACATGGCCGTTTCCGCTTCATCCTGCCAAAGCGCTTGGTTATTTAAATTCCAAAGGCAAAACAAAAATCCTACGGCCAGAAGAAAAAAAGCTACTCGGTGTTCATTGAATGTACTTTTTATCTTATGCAGCATCGACACGGCTCTGCCAAACGGCTGAACGTGAGGCCAAATACGCTATATGCGAAAATGGCGCAAATTGATCGCACAGGAAACTTTGTACATTTAGTGTTAGATCGCCTTCGAGAAGCTTTAACATTTCCTTTTTGGTTCGATAAAAAATGCTATCGCCGAGATAAAGCAAGTGATCTACCCACCAAGCCACCCAATATTTCCACAGCGGTTTCTCGGCTACTTCGATAATGATCAGCAAACCTTCGGGCTTAAGCACGCGCATGGCCGTTTTAAGCAATCTTTCCTGTTCTTCATAACTACCCAGATGATGAAGAACATGATAAAAAACGATAGCGTCGGCTGTGGAATCCGCAAATGTTTCTAAAAAAACGTCTTTAAATTGAACGTTTCCGACACCCTTGCCACACTGTCTAAGTTTTCTTTTATTAATTTCCAAGCCGATGACATTGCGCTTGGCGGATTTCAAACCGATATAATTTGAAAAAAAACCATAACCGCAGCCGACATCGATAATATTTCCGGCGGTAGGCACCAAGGGTTCGATTTGCTGGTAAGCAGCGTGAATACTCCTAAGCCAGGCAAACGCCAAAAGAAATCTATTTTGCTGATACTTGGCTAAGGTTTGTTTGAGAATGGGATCGATCGGCATATTTCCTTTGAAAGGTTTGACGGCCGCTAAAAGCAAACCGGAAAGCTTCTAAAATGGCATAACCCATGATTCGATAGTTCAGCGAGGATTGGCCGAACGGACGGCCTTTATGATTTGATGGAATTTCGGCGATCCGGTAACCCAGATCATGCGCTTTGATAATAATCTCCGGAAGAATAAAAAGCGATTTTGATTCGAGCTCAATCCGGGTAAAAAGTTCGGTCGGCCAGGCTTGAATCCAGTTGTAATCGTTGACACGGACTTTGAAGAGGAAATTTAAAAGAAAAATATAAATAACCGAGATAAGCAAGCGCCATAGCGCATAATCGTTTCTTTGCCACCGGACCCCCAGTACGAGATCGGCACCACTTTCTAATTTTTCCATAAATTGAGGTAATTCCAAACAATCAAACTCCTCATCTCCCGCCACATAAATAGAATATTTTCCTTTCGCTTCCCGAAGACCGTCTTTAAGCGATTGGCAATATCCTTTATTGACTTCATGGTAAATCGCCCTGGAATAGGGGTGTTCTTTTACTTTTTGTTCGACAACACGGCGGGTGCCGTCTTTACTACCGTCTTCGATAACAATGACTTCCCACACCCATCGATTTTTTTCAAGAGCACGATACACCGCATCCAGAACGCTGCCGATACTTTTTTCTTCATTGTATGTAGGAATGACGATGGAGATAAATGGCGAGGTCATATTATGCTTGTTTCCGAAACACGAGATAATTGCCGCTGTGCTTTTTACGATATTGAATGTAGACAGCAAGCATCCCATAATTTGGAATGATTTTATTTACATTAAAACTAAGCCGGTCATCCTTAAGCTGGCCGAGAAATCGAAGCTTGCGCTCGGCGAGTTGGTCGATGAAGAACGCGATATCCCGGTATTTTTCATTCTCTCTCAAATGAATGCCGCCGCCGGAAAAAGTTGCTTTCAAAATAAAATATCCGTCTTTCTTAAGTTTCGGTGTAAGTTTTCCAAAAAGTTCCATTAAATGAGGTACGTGCTCCAAACAATCGGCGGTGTGAATCGCATCGAACGATTCGTCTTCCAACGCATTAAAATCATAGACGGCCGTAATGGCCAATCCTAATTTTTTAAATTTCCGTTCGGCATAACGTGAAGTATTTCCTACAACATCAAAGTATGTCGTATCCAAACCGCGCTCTTTCATAAATACACAGAAGCCCCCCACGCCGCCGCCGAAATCCATGATTTTATTAATTTTATGCTGGCTAAAAAAGCGCGCTACTTTGTGATATTCCCTCTGCTGCTCCCGCAAACTATCACAGGCCGAAAGTTCAAACAAATACGTGTTGCACGTTTCGTAATATTTGCGTATGAGCGCAGGATCGGGCTCCCGATGAATTTTTTTCTGCATTTCAAATTCGATACCGGTAATGGCATCATTATATTCACGCTCAATCTCCGCGATGGCCTTACCGCAATACTCTTCGAGAAGCCGGACGTTTCTCTGCCAAATATTCTTATCAAGAGACGTCATTTTATGCACCTCTAAACGCACAGGCGCTTCTAATTCGGATATCTGCATATCGTTTACTTGCATATTTATAAAATCCCGTCTTTAATATTAAACAACTGGCTGTTGAATTAAGGCCACAGTATAATGCAGTTTTTCACGCATTGCAAAAGCGCAGATAATCTAAATTATGCCCGTTAAAAATAAAACTTCCGACAGCCAAATAAGCGTCAAATTACTGCTCCTCTTTGTCTCGATTGTTATGGCTCTTGCCTTATCAGAGACAATGCTTCAGCTTCTTCATCGAATCCATCCGGATTTGGTTCTTAAGAAAAAAATCGGGGGAAATCATCCGGCCGATCTGATTCGTCATTCCGACACCTTGGATTACGAACTCGCGCCTAATTTCTCGGGACGGGATATCAACCCCTACGGCGACTTTGACGTATCCACCAAAATCAATTCGCAGGGCTTCCGTGATTTTGAACGGAAATACGATCCGGCTCACTCCTATCTCATGGTCGTTGGCGACTCGATCATGTACGGCGAAGGTGTCGAGCTGGAGGAAAGTTTTCCGGCGCTGCTCGAAAAACGTCTCTGGGAAACTACGGATCCGGCAATTCAAATTATCAAAGCGGGCGTTCCCGGCTATAGCGAAAGACAGGCGCTTGAGCTTCTGGAAGCCCGGTTCGACCTATTTAAACCGAACATAGTAATATTGGGTGTAACGCCGACGGAAGCTTGGCGAAACAGTACCGGTTACCGGAACGAACAAGGATTCATCGTGGATTCCCGCCTGAAGAAACAATACTTTCGATTTGGAAACGAACTTTTCGCGAGCGAAATTCAAAACCGGCCGCTCGCTTACTTAGAAGCTTGGTCGGAAGCGCATTTCTTACTTCCCACCTTTATTCGTCAACGCCGGAAATTTTTACGTGAAAAATTTTTAAAAAAGAAAACGGAAAACGGTACCTCCTCAGAAGAAAAGAAAATAACGCCGGAGGAACTTTCCCCCACGCTTGGCCAACTCGACCGTTTTGTTGAGCTTTCCCATAAACTAGGATTTAGCCCGGTGGTTTTCATAAAAGGGTATAACGAAAGCGCCGGTAAGACTATTTCGGATTACGCAAACGCGAAAGGCGCTTTTGCGCTGGATCTGGCGCCATTATTTAAAGTGGGGGAAGGAAAAGTGCTTTATGCTTTTCCGCACGACGGGCACTGGAATGCCTCAACGCACAGGATGGTAAGCGAAATTCTCTACAATTTTCTGATGACGCAAAAACTCATCCCCGAAAAAATTAAAGCCGCATAATCTTAAGCATTTCTTTGACCCGGTCCACATAACGGTGCTTGGAAACGGTTAATTCATACCCCGCCCTAGCAATCTTCTCGCGCTCATGATCGTGCTTTAAATAATATTCGATGGCATCGAACAATTCTGCGGGTGACGTAAATTCTACATAATGAACGCCGTTTTGGTACCCCAAACGCTCGCCAGATTCATCCGCCACACGATGCATTAATAGTAATGCTCCACAGGAAAGAATTTCAAAGCACCGCATGGTAAAACATTCATCCCGAACCGCGAGATTGAATCCGATCTTGGCTTGGCTGTATATTTCACTCATTTGCGTGTGAGGCGCTTGGCCGATGAAACTTTTCGGGTATCTTTCGCGTAATTCTTGAAGATAAAATTTTCTGGGAATCCCGCCTTCGGTTCCCACAAAAGCTAAATCGTATTTCTTCGGTAAATCCAGTTTCCGGTGAATTTCAGGGTCGCAAGCGTGACCCAGCCAATAGGCATGGATGCCTTTTTTGTTAAATTCATCGGCGGCCTTCGTAACGGGAGTAAAAACAAAATCATACCGCGGCGCCATAAGACGCAAATGCCTCATAGAAGACTCTAAATGGACATCAACGGCCCAAAGCGCTCTAGGCCGAAGGCGATCGGGCAAATCCACGTCATACCAGCTATCATCGATCCGGATATACAGATCGTAACCCGGCGGAATCTTATCCGATTCGCGGGACCAAAAATGCTCGCACGTGATGCCTAACAACCGGAAGGCGCGTTGTATATAAATGCCCATGGTCTCGGGCCGGTCGATGTTGAAAATGAGCGCGACTTTCATCGGCAAAAAGCCTCTATCGAATCGGAAAGGCTTTGAATTTTTGCATGCATTTCCGGCAAAGGCATTTTATTTCCTTCTTCCACTAAGCGAACGAGTTTAACGTTGCAAAGCCGGGCGTACGGGGCAAGCAATCCCTCGCTTCTCCGGTTTGACCAAACGCATGCCTTGACTTTTTTTACCCAGGCGAAAAAAAACAGAAAAGAAGGAAGCCTTACGCGGTACATCCAACGCGGAATGAAATAATTATGTATAAGCTTGTGTTGGGTTATAAATGCTTTAACTTCCGCGCCGGGATTCCCTTTAACGAGCACAAAATTTTCTATGCCGCGCCGAGCGAGCTCTAGCGAAAGTTCACGAGCATCGCGCCATCCCGCCTCACATAATATTAAAATGCTCATTAAACCCCCCAACGAATGATAAACTATGTTTTCAAAAAAAGGAACGGTGCTGTGGAAAGACGAAAAGCGATCGGTTTCGTAGCGACCTCAACATTGGCATTTGCCTGCATGGCGGCCTGTGTTAAAAGCGTAAAACGGCTTCCCTTTATGGAAATCGTTTTCCTCCGCGGAGTCATTGGGCTGGCGCTGATGTTCATCTTTTTACCCTATGCGAAAACTTCGCTTTGGGGAAAACGTAAAAAATCACTCATCGTAAGAGGCTTCGTCGGCGTTTGCGCGCTCTGCCTCCATTTTTTTGCCATTACCCGCCTCCCGTTAGCAACCGCCATGTTTTTAACCCAACTTTCTCCGATGCTTGTTGTGATTATGGCCGCCCTTTTTCTTAAGGAAAAAATCACGCCCAAACTTATCGCAACGGTCGCGCTGGGACTTTTAGGAACCATGCTTTTGCTTAGGCCTAATATATCGGTCGAACCGTTGGCATGCTTTGCCAGTATTCTATCCGGCTTTTTTGCCGCCGTTACCATGATTACCATACGCCATATAGGAAAGGCGGAATCGGTATTTACGAGTGTTTTTTATTATGTTCTCATTACTACCGTTGTCACCGCACCCTTTGCCCTTCCCGTATCTTCGCTACCCACCCCGACGGAATGGCTAGCTTTAATCGGAGTAGGTTTCTTTTCGTTTTACGGTCAAATATGGCTGACCAGCGCATTTCGAATCGGCCCAGCCTCAACTATTTCAGCTTTCATTTACCTCACGCCGGTTTTTTCGTATGCGCTTGGATTTATATTTTGGAAGGAAACGTTAAGCTTTACGGCAAACATAGGCGCAGCTATTATTATTTTATCGGGAATTGGATTATCTTATTTTTCGCGAGGGATAAAAGGAGAGTTTATATAAATAAGACGCGTCACTCGATAGGCGCACCGCTTGCATCGTCTTTGCGAACGATACTGCTTTCATTGACAAAGAAAATATTATTGCCGGTAACGCCGGGCGAGCTTGGATTGGCGTACAACGTAAATTGTTGACTGCCGACAAGAGTATACGTGTAATAATACCCCTGCTTACCCGGAGCGCTGGTGGCGGAAAGTAAAACACTGTCTATGTAGGGTGGTGCCGCACTCATTAGATCGGCAAACGAAGACGGATAAGCAGAAGATTGTTGGGTCATGCGGTAAGATTCGACCGCATCACGAAGAAGACGTATATTATTTTTGGCTACGCTTTCGTTGGCATTCAAACGTACGCGCAAAATGAAAGGAATACTTATAGAGGCGAGAATCCCGATGATGGCTACTACGATCATGATTTCTACTAATGTAAAACCTCGCTTGTTTTTCATAGACCGGCTTTCCAAGAACATCCAAATTCTATAGTCCTTTGAGCAACCGCCGTGCCAGAAGTATTCATAACACCTTTATTTATCATAACCTATTATATTTAATATAGTTAAGAAAATGTTCGAATTTTTCCACCTATTAGCAAGATCCCGCATCTGTCAAAAAATTTTGCGGTTGAACCTTCTAATGTAAAATCTACGGCTTCTTTGGAACCCGCCTTTACTTCTTTAAATTGGGTAGGCGGTTCAGGATTTCTTGAGGATATTCAAAGCCGAGCCGGCTTTAAACCATTCGATTTGTTCTGGGGTAAGAGAATGGAGTAAATCAACATTCTCCGTTGCCCCATCTTTGTGATGAATAACCAATTGAACGATAGACTCGGGCTTAAGCTTGGTCAATCCCCGAATACTAACGCGGTCGTCTTCCTTAATCTTGTCATAATCAGCGGGATTTTTAAACGTAAGCGGAAGAATACCTTGTTTTTTTAAATTTGTTTCATGAATTCTTGCAAAACTTCGCGCAACGATAGCTTTGGCGCCTAAAAATCGCGGACTCATGGCCGCATGTTCGCGGCTGCTGCCTTCGCCGTAGTTGGCATCGCCCACCGCTATCCAGCTCTTACTTTCCGACTTATAGTGGCGGGCCGCTTCGGGAATGGGTTTTATTTTTTCATCGAGAAGATCTTTCGTCTCTCCCGTTTTACCATTAAATGCGCTAGCAGCGCCGAGAAACATATTGTCGCTGATGCGGTCTAAATGCCCCCGGTAACGGAGCCAGGGCCCGGCCGGTGAAATATGATCGGTGGTGCATTTTCCTTTTACTTTAACCAACAAAAGTAAATCTTCAAAATCGTTGCCGTCCCAAGGCAGGAACGGCTGAAGTTTTTGAAGCCTGTCGCTTTTGGGATCGATAACGACTTGTATTTTTTCGCCTTCGGAACTCGGCGGAACAAAACCTTCTTCTCCCGAAGCAAAGCCATTTTTAGGCAGTTCGGACGCTTGGGGCGGATCGAGTTTAACTTTTTTCCCGTCCGGAGCGGTCAGCGTATCTTTTAACGGATTAAACAACAAACTCCCGGAAAGCGCCATGGCCGTAACGAGCTCGGGGCTTCCTATGAAAGCAAACGTTTCGGCATTGCCGTCATTACGCCTTGCAAAATTCCGGTTAAAAGAAGTAATGATGGAATTTTTCTGGCCTGGCTTAATATCATCGCGCTTCCATTGCCCGATGCAGGGACCGCAAGCATTAGCAAGCACCACGCCGCCTATATCAACGAGGTCCTTCAATTGGCCATCGCGCTGTATCGTCTGGTAAATTTTATCCGACCCGGGCGTAATCATAAAAGTAGAGCGAACTTTTAAACCCGCTTGTTTAGCTTGACGCGCAATGTGCGCAGAGCGCCCGATGTCTTCGTAAGAAGAATTCGTGCAGCTGCCGATCAAAGCAACTTTAAGCGAATCATCGTATCCTTTTTCCTTTACATCTTTTGCCAATTCTGAAATCGGGCGCGCCAGATCCGGCGTATGAGGCCCGACTACATAAGGTTCAAGCTTCGAGAGATCGATTTCGATGACTTCGTCGTAGAATTTTTTCGGCTCGCGCTCGACTTCGGGATCCGCGACAAGCAGTTCTTTATACTGCTCGGCCAGGTCCGCGATTTCTTTGCGCTTTGTTATTCGAAGATAGGCCGTCATCCGCTCGTCGAAGGGAAATACGGATGTCGTCGCTCCGAGTTCCGCGCCCATATTCGTAATCGTGCCTTTGCCGGTGGCGCTTATGGAACGTGTGCCGGGGCCGAAATATTCGAGCACTTTGTCCGTGCCACCTTTGGTCGTAAGTATTCCGCAAATTTTTAAGATCACATCTTTCGGAGCGGTCCAACCGGAAAGTTCGCCGGTTAAATGAACGCCTATGAGCTTGGGGCATTTCACTTCCCACGGCATTCCGGCAATAACATCAACCGCGTCAGCGCCGCCGACTCCGATGGCAAGCATTCCGAGCCCGCCGGCATTGGGCGTATGAGAATCCGTACCGATCATAAGTCCGCCGGGAAACGCGTAATTTTCTAAAACGACCTGATGAATAATTCCCGAACCCGGTTTCCAAAAACCGATCCCGTATTTCAAGGAAGCCGACATGAGAAAATCGTATACTTCCTTATTCGTAATAAGCGCCGTTTTTAAATCCGCGGCCGAGCCCACGCGCGCCTGGATAAGATGATCGCAGTGAATGGTAGTAGGCACGGCCACTTGCTTGCGGCTGGAGCTCATGAATTGAAGTACGGCCATTTGAGCGGTGGCGTCCTGCATGGCCACACGGTCGGGGTAAAGCTCAAGATAATTCACCCAACGGTCGAAGGATTGTTTCTTAAAATTAAGCGTATGCGCCAGGAATATCTTTTCGGTAAGTGTGAGCGGGCGGCCCAGCTTTTTTCTGCCGGCGGCGATTCTTTCCTGGGCTAATAGGTATACCTTTTTAACATCGACTTCTGATTTCATAGGATTACAACTCCGTCATTCGTTTTAGGGGCGGGAAACTTTAGAGGGCTGACCCTTGGGAGGTTCGGAAGTCAAAGATGGCTTAGCGCCTGTTTCGGTAGTAGCGGCCGGCACCGATTTTTCTTCGGGTTTCCCTACCGTCTCTTGCATAAGCCAATTTTCATCCGGAAGTTCGCCTGCGTTTTCATCTTCCTCATAAATCAACCCTTCGTCCACATCTTCATCGGAATATGTATTGTCCTCGAGAAGATCGCCGTAAAAGAGAGGATTCCAACTCCCGAAATGGCCATCCGCAAAATGCCGGTTAAATTTTTCTTCCATGACCGGGGTTACTTCTTTTCCGTCCCATCCGGGGAAAAGCGAACGTATCTCCGCTTCAATATCCGCCGTTTTTGTTTCAGCAACGGGCGGAGCGCCCTCTTTTTCATATTCAAGATAATCTAAAAGATAATCGCTAAGCGGCGCGGCGCCGTGGCTTTCCGCCGTCGGATATGCGCCGTGCGCATCAAAAAATTCTTCGGCCTTCATTCTTTTCTGATCATCTTTTTCCATCCGCCTAACGACAAAACCCCACAAAGGAAATTTTTGGATGAACTGATCTTTTATTTCTTTTGAAGGCTCTTCGTAAAAATCTTCGTCGGGAAACATTTTGTTAAAATCCTGGAGCATCTTAACCGGAGGCCCTCCCGGAATTTGAAAATCAGAAATATTTTCTTTGGTTTTCGAATTTTCATCGCCGGATGCGCCATCGGCGGGTTGGCCCATGATCGGCCGGGCGGTGAAAATCAGAATAAAAATGAAGAATGCAAAGGGCGAAAAACTCCGTTTCATACGAAAAATCTCCAAGAAAGCGATTTTTTAAAAAATCAGAACATGGCTATTAATGTAGCGTAACTCATCTTATTACGCAATGTGTCCTTTTTCGAACAGATGCGCGAAGCAACGTAATAAAGCAATCTACATAGTATCATAACTATAATCAAGGCTTTGTATTGTGTAAAGTTCCAATCTTTATCATCGTTCCCCATTCCGGTAAAAAACAAAATTTGCACGCCGCAAAAATCGGTGATTTCGTTCTTTTTTTCGCAAAATAAAAAGAGTTTGTTCTGCCGTTCAATCGCCGAAGCCTACTTTTTTTGTAAAAATTGTAATTTTTTTCAAAATTCATGGATTTTTTGTTGCACACAAGAATGAATTTGTTAGAATACGACATTATAAGAATGTGCAGCTTACACTTACTCTCACAACTTCGTTCTCGCCCCATCGCCCTCATTGGGATCGTCACCGATGAAATTTAACGGAAAGCTCCTCATCATCGGATGCGGCGGCGTCTCTCAATGCGTCATTCCGCTTATTCTTAAACACATCGATATGCCGTCCGAGAAAATTACCATTATGGATTTTCTCGATATGCGGCATAAAGTCAAAGATGCTTTGAGCCGCGGCGTAAAATACGTCCAGTTTAAAATCACCCAGGAAAATTATCTGATTACGCTGGCGAAATATGTCGGACCCGGCGATATGATCATCGACTTAGCATGGGATATCGATACGTGCGCGGTACTGCAATGGTGCCATGAAAACGATGTGCTCTACATTAATACATCCATCGAACTCTGGAATCCGTACCGCGGCGCGCAAGGAAAACATCCTACCGAATTGACGCTCTACGCCCGCCATATGCGTATGAGAAAAATGATTGATAGCTGGGGAAATAAACCCAGCGCAACGGCCGTTATTGATCATGGTGCAAATCCGGGCCTTGTTTCCCATTTTACGAAACAAGCGCTTCTCGATATCGGAGCTAAAATTTTAACGGAAAAACCAAAAGACCCGCGCCGCAGCAAACTGGAAAAAGCTCTGGCAAACTGGGATTTCGCTCAGCTTGCCATGCTCGAAGGCGTGAAGGTAATTCACATAAGCGAACGGGATACGCAAATCACAAATATTCCGAAGGAAGTCAACGAATTCGTTAATACGTGGAGCATTCTCGGATTTTATGAGGAAGCCGTCGCGCCTTCCGAGCTCGGCTGGGGAACGCATGAAAAAAATCTGCCGAAGGGTGCCATGGTCCACACCGAAGGCCCCCGAAACCAAATTTGCCTCACAAGCAAAGGTATGAATACGCTCGTTCGTTCGTGGGTCCCTTGCGGAAATATTATTGGATATGTCATTCGCCACGGCGAAGCCTTTTCCATTTCGGACAAACTCACCGTCTGGAACGGCAGCGAAGCTATCTATAGACCGACCGTTCATTACGCTTACCGGCCGGCGGATGTTGCGGTCAATTCGCTGACGGAACTTGAAATGAGACAATATGAAATGCAACCCAAGCTTAGAATTCTTTCCGATGAAATTACAAGCGGGCGGGACGAACTCGGCTGCCTTCTGATGGGGCATGATTTCAATTCATGGTGGATCGGAAGCCTTCTTGATATCGAAGAAACGCGCCGCCTCGTTCCCGGCCAAAATGCAACAACCCTTCAAGTGGCCGTATCGGTAGTCTCTGCCGTGCGGTGGATGATGGCCAATACCAAAAAGGGCATTTGCGTCCCTGACGATTTGCCCCACGACGAAGTTTTAAAAAATAGTAAACCCTACCTGGGTCCTTTTATTTCTAAGCCAGTCGACTGGACCCCGCTTAAAGACCGTAAAAATCTCTACTTGGATTACGGTGCCCGTTCTCCGAAAGAAGATGACCTTTGGCAATTTACAACTTTTTTAGTTTCCCAACAGGGAGCCGACGCACCCAGTGCAAGCCCGGTTGCTTTCGCATCAGCCAACGCATAATCCTTCTGTTTCCCCCAAAATCCTAAATCGTTCCAAGCTAAACGGGGGAAATGTCACCCGTCTAAACGGAAACGGTAACGGCAACGGCAAACCGGGAAGCGGAAAAGGTACGGAATTTCTTATCCGCGAAGCGCTGAAAAAGCACGCCACGCCGGTTATGTTGATCGAGCGGGAAGACCTCACGCGTCAATTCACGCGATTCCAGCGTTCACTTCCGAATGTAACCCCATTTTACGCTATTAAAGCCAATCCCAATCCAGACATTGTCAAACATTTCGTGAAACTCGGCACCGGTTTTGACGTCGCGAGCGGCAACGAAATGGGAGAAGTCCTCCGCCTCGGAGCCAAGCCCCATCAAATTATTTTTGCCAATACCATTAAGTCGGTACCCGATATTCAGTTGGCGCATAAGAGCCACGTAAAGATGATGACCTTTGATAACGAACCCGAACTTTACAAAATCGCGAAATACGCGCCGGGCAGTCATGTCTTGGTGAGAATTAAAGTCATCAATATGGGAAGCCAGGTGGAGCTTTCGCTAAAATTCGGCGCGGATCCGGATCAGGCGGTTTTCTTTTTACAAAAAGCTAAGGCGCTCGGGTTAAAACCCGTCGGTATTAGTTTTCACGTAGGTTCGCAGTGCCGCATGTCGGAAAGCTATCTGGATGCTCTCAGGGTGACTTCGAAATTATTCGATCAGGCCGAAGACGAAGGCTTGCATCTTAATCTTCTCGATATCGGCGGCGGATTTCCTATACGGCATTTTGATCGGGAAGAAGGGCCTACGTTTGAAGATATCGCCCGCGATATTAAAAAACACCTACGGCAGCTTTTTGATTTGAAAAAAGTTCATTTGATGGCCGAACCCGGACGATTTTTGGTGGGGCCTGCCGGTACCTTGGTTACTCAGGTAGTCGGCCGCACGTTCCGCAATAACCGGAATTACTATTATTTAAACGACGGCGTCTACGCCGATTTTTCCGGAATTGTCTTTGATAATTGCAAATATGAGTTGAAGACGCTCAGGCGAGGTCAGAAATTTCTAAGTACGGTCGCCGGGCCTACCTGCGATTCCTTGGATGTGATTTCTCAGAGCGAAGAATTACCCGAGCTTGACGTCGGCAATATCGTCTATGTCAAAAACATCGGCGCCTACTCTAGCGCAAGCGCCGTCCCCTGCTTTAACGGATTCGCGCCCGCCAAAACGGTCATCGTTTAGGCTCTTCCAGATAAAAGTACATCTGACTTTTACCGACATCGGAAAAGCTTGTCCCTAAAACGGCGCTGTTCGTAAGCGTATTGGTCAACCGGCGGACCACGATTCCCGCGGCATAATCAAAGTAAACAATTTCTTCGATTTTGGAATCAACGTCGATTTGGATATCTTTAAATAGAAATGAGAATTCTTCCAGACTCTTTTCCTGGCTCTCCGTTAAAATAACGGCAACACGCTTTCCGGCCGCAGTCGTAAATCCTTTAAGCGTAGCTTGGGTAATAATTTTCTTCTCCGATGGCTTCTTCTGCTTTACCCAAAACGAACGGATTTTTATCGATAGCTCTTCTTCGTAAGACCAGCTGTCGCCCACTTTCACAGAATGATCGGGAAACGTCGGCGTCCTCTTGTATGTGGCCACATCAAACTTACCGAGCTCGGAACGGTGCTCCCCTTTGATAAATTTCTTTACCGCGCCGTTCGGAGAAACCGTCATCTTTTCATCGATGCGGCCTCCGCCTTTATCAATATCGTGGACGATTTCTTGCATGAAGTCCCCTTCATCACCCGCCGGAGCATATTCCTCAGAGCGTACAATATTGAAATCAAACTTCATCGCTTTTCCCTCTTTCTCTTGGGCAAATAAAAGAATACTGCCTTTGTAAAAGAGCGTATTCGGTTCCGGAATCTTAAATACGAGAGGTACACCCGCCGATTCGGTTTCGTTTGGCGGTAAATCCGCAAAATTTGTTTGGAAAAACGGGTGGGCGAACGTAACCGGAGCCGTTTGAAACGTAAGCCCCGCGCATCCGGCCATAGCAAAGACAAACGAAAGAAAAACGAAGCGTCTGAAGGTTCGAAACATGCGGGATTGTAGCATACTTAAATTTAAACGCGCCCAAACAAATTCTGCAGCGCTTCTATCCGGTTACCTCCGTCAACGCTCCGCAAATGCCGTCCACGGCATTTACTGCGCTCGTGCAAAAACTGCTTTCGCACATCCTGTGCTCCGCAGTTTTGTGCAACGTGCCTTCGATAACCGGATAGAAATGCTGCTTACTTCCAATTGCTTTAGGGCACGTCACGGAGCGTCGCGTAGTCCACGGATGGACGTAGCAGCGACGTGTCGAGTGAGGAAATTACCCGGAAGGTAATTTCCGAGCGTTGCCCGGAGCAATTGGAAGGAAGCAGCTAAATCTATTCGGCGAAGGGAAATTCGCCGGTAGAAGCCAGATCTTTGTATTGCGGAAAGCGCGGCAGAAAATCACCAGAAATAAACGGGCAGCTCGGCACCACTTGATAGCCGTGCTTCTTGGCGTATTCAAAAGCTTCTATGAGAATTTTCCCGGCAAGGCCTTTCTTTCGGAAAGGGTCGGGCACGTAAATATGATAAAAATCCAACACCTTGCCTTTCTTTCCGTATAAAAGGACAGCTTCGTATTCACCTAGTTTTATGGAAAATTGCTGTTTGGATTCATCGTGGAGAACGCGCACGTCAAAAATGACTTTGAGCCGATCGTTCCACCCGGGAGCTTATAGATTTTGGTGCATCTACAACGGCAGTAACGAAGGGACGTAAGAAATCAGTCACCGGAGGAAACAAGTCGGCAATATAAATCAAAAAAATTCCGAGGAGCACAAAGGCAAATCCCAAAAGTAGTCGTATCCAGCTGGCCTGCTCGATCGATTTGCTGCTGATGAATCCATCGTTAAGTCCTTTAAAGATACTTAAGCAGCCGCCGATCGAGAGGGCGATTTTTAAAAGAGTCTCGAAGTCAAATTTCATAAGGCCTCCCGTGCGTAAAAGTCCGTTCTAATGATCGACATAAGGAAGGGATTCTTTTACCGTCATTGCGAAGCAATAACGCAACGCTACGCCGCTACAGAGGTTAGATTTTCGGCAAGCTGTTTTAAATAAAGCGCTTCCAGAACGACGTCGATAAAGCGGTCGCCGTTCTGACTCATCATTTCGAGGATAAATTGATCTTGGACTTTTTGGAGGAGGTATTCGGTTTTCTGACCTAAAAGCACGGCTTCGACACCACCGCGAATACCCGAATAAACCCTGTTATCGTTGGCGCCGACGTAAATTCGCTGCCCACGGGAAGAGAATAACTCCGAAAGCCGAAGCCAAATTTTATTCTTCTGATCGTCGGCCATATCCCACCCGGCTGCGATATCGTTGAACGTACCCAAGACTTGTGCTCGAACCGCGGGCGAATATTTCAATACGGCTTTTTCAAAACGCGCCAAATCTTTCTCGCTGCTAAACACAATGGTTTTAAATCCCGAAATCGGCGCCGCCGCTTCCAAGGCGGCATTTCGAACCACTTCTTTGACGGCCGATACAACTTGTCTTTGCGCCGTCCTGCCTTCTAGATTTATCTTACTAGCGTTAGCCGTACCAAATCCTGCAGCCGATCCTTTCAATCGCCGCCTCTCTGCTGACAACCTATCAATTTCCGCTCCGTTGGTTCGGCGCGCGCTTTCTACGTAACTATTAACTATGAGAACTCGATTATTCAGAGAGAGCAACATAGCGGCGATTTCCCGCCTTTTGCTTTCCAATTTTGCCCCATTTAATGCTAGGGTCTCTCGTCTAATATTGGAATGGAGACGTTCCGCGCCTTGCTCCGCTTCGGTAATGGCAGCACGCAAGCGATCTATTTGCGCATCAATAGCCAAGATTTTCTGCTCCGCTTTGGTTAATAAAGATCCGAATACGGGCTCCTTGATATCTTCCCTGCCATGAAGCGTAGCTTCGAATAAGTGGGCACCGGTAAAAGGGGCTTTGCCGGTTTCAAGGGCGTAATGGATGTTGTGTGCAATGCCGGCTGTTTGAGCGTGCACAAAACTCGCTTCGTCGTTGTCAATAAAGATAGGACTTCGCGGCTCTTCTTTGGCTGAGTCTTTGAATTTTTGAAGCGCCGCTTCGAACATCTGCGGCCCAGCCTCTTTGGTTTGCCCAACCGTACCGGAAATTACAATAAGATCTTGATCAATCAGACCGGCAAATTTTTCAGCGATAAAACGCTTTAGATGTTCTTCGCCGGCTGCTTCAAAATTTACGATTACCCCAAAACGAATCCCCATAGCTTCTTTTATTTTTTTCAAATCGGGAAGCTTCGCAACAATATGCGGATTTACCGGCCGGCCGGCAAAGAAAATATCTTTGAATTCATCTATGGAGATTTGACGCGCCGCGGCGCGGCGCATTAACCAAGAATTAATCCGTTCAAGCCAGGGTAAAAATTTATCCGGCTGGGTATGCAAAATAGTCCGTTCGGGTTTGGGTAAGACCACCAGATCTTTAAAATCATCGAAATCCCTGTCCTCAATTCCTTTTCTATCAATACCTGCTTGTTTGAGAAGTTCAAGACCGACCGTTTCCGCGAAATTTGCTCCTCGTTCTGCAGCAAGCACACCGCCAAAATCAAAGAAAATAACATTGGTGTCAATCGCGCCGAAACCGGATTGGTTCGGACCACCGCTGGGAAGATGGATGTCGATGCGCTCGATCGTGTTGAGATTGAGCGGGCGAATAGCATTCAGCCACTCTTTGTTCGTCAAAGGTTTTTGATCCGAAACGGTCCATGTCTGCTCAACCGGCCGTCCTGCGCTTGTTGTGCCGCTTATTTTAATCGACGCGCCGGAAATTTGGGTTTGGTTTAGCCGATCGATCTTTTCATCAATAAGAACCCCTTTGCCTTCTCTTGTCCTTTGCGCTCTTAACCCGGGCGCCATCCAGGTTTTCACAAGAAAATTTACCCACGAGCGCGGTTTTCCATTTATGCGCCCGGCGAATTCAAGCTGATCGTTGATAAAAAGCCACAAATCCGAGATATCTTCCGTCTCTTGCTCGCCGATCATCGGCCTCCCTGCCTTCGCACCAAATCCAGCCAAACCGAGGCTGGCTTGGCGGGAATTCTTGAACGCTTCGGTCGGATGGGAAGCCGGAAATAACTGCTCCGCCTTGCGTACAAGTTTCTCTAATTCCGGAAATAACTTGAACAACGCTCTATGATCGCTTACTTCTGAGGTACTCGGAAGAACAAGGTAAAATCTTGTTTCCAGACCTTCAACTTGCCCTTTTTGCTCTTCACCGCCCAAGGCAATTGGCTGCGACTGCACTCCTTTCCCACCTACCGTCTTCAAGCTCTCAAAGACAATTTCATCGCCTTTCCGCTGGATCGTTAGGAGAAGATCAAGCCCCTTAATCTCTAATGGTTTAACTGCCGCATTTTCTGCACTTCCGGGCCATTTGATATAGAGACTATGCTTATACAACCATTCCCAGCGCTCGTTCAAATCTTCAATTTTTGTTGGAGTGCCGGGCTGGGCTTCCAAAATACCCTCTCTCATTAATCTCAAAAGCGTTGCGGCGTACCTAGCTTTCGCATCCAAGTATGCTGTCCTTTTTTCTCCAGATTTCGGGTCTGGAGACGGAGACTTTTCTTGCGAAGACTTAGTAGGCGACGCTGCAAGCTGCTGAACCGGCGAAGGTACCTCAAGTTGATGATGAGCAGGCGGGATTGATTCCCGGTGCGAGGATGTATCTCCCATACGCTTGCTTGCCGCTTTGGTTTCGGCTTTTAATTTTAATTCCTCGTACCTTTGATCCACGCGCCGATTGAATTCTGCAGAATTTTTATACGCTTTGTAAATTCCGTAAATACCTAATGTCAGGAGTGTGTACAACCAGTCCTTCGCAGTAAATTTCTGTTTTGGTTTTGTTTTCTGAAGTTCTTTTCTGATTTCCTTCTTGGCTTTTTCGGCAACGTCCTTTTTCTTTTTTTCATCGGTCAGCTTTTTCTTATGTTTCACGGCTTCTTTTTCCTTATACCATTTAGTCCAAGCGGCTGAACCTTTTGACGGTTCGTTTGGATCTCTCTCTACCACACCAAATCCGGAAGCCAAGGGTTCGGGAGTAATACCGAATCTATCGAGCAATTCGGAATAACGGGCTTGGAGGTTTGCGCGATTAAGCGAAAGCGCGCGTATGTTATGCCAAAGTTTAGCCACGTTAAGAAACGATCCGTGTTGAAGACGCTCTTTGGCGCTAAGCATGCGAACCACAAAACGGGCGTGTACCCGCGCAATTTCAGAAAGACTCTTGTAGCGTTCTTCCAAGCCGGCTCCGGGAATCGTTGCGGGCATTTGATGAATGGACCCAATAGGATTTTTCAGCATTCGCTCCGTCCACCCCGCCTCAAGCCCAAGCTGTTTTCTTACTTCCTGGGAAACTTTAAAAAGCTCCGCGATGACGCGATCGTAGCTGTGGAACAATTGTGCCCGCAGAAATTCTTGAACCGTAAGGTAGGCTATTGCGACCGCGCCTGCAGCTAGCAAAACTTTCTCGGCGAGATAACTGCGGTCGGAACCAAACCCTGCTTGAGGTTTTGGATCTACTTTTCTCGATGTGGCTTTTGGGGTAAAACTTGAAACAATATCGGGGCCGATGCGAGCAAGATCGGCTAGAGCAGGAAATAGCTTGGTTAACTTCGCTAATGATTTGACTTCTTCGGTCTTGGGAAGAATCAAGTATTTCCTTACTTGAATCACTCCGCCTTCAGGAACGGTCTCTTGGGGCCGGTGCGAAAGAATGGGCTCTGCTTTCGGATTATTTAAGTCCGATACGTGAACGATCTTTGCGGAAATCGCAAACCTATTGGAATATTCGATTACATAAACGAGGTCGTCCGGCTGGACATCAAGCATGTCGAATATTTTCTCACGGCCAGCTTCCGCCAGAAGTCGGTGAATCCCGACAAAAAACCAATCCTCATGAAGCATGGACCAGCGCACATCCGGTTCGACGGTTTTTGTAGCACCACCGACCTGCATGGTTCCTTCTTTAAGTAAAGCCGCCAACTCACTGATTGCCTCCGCCCTTGCATCGGTGTAATCATCTTTTGCATCTTGATCTGTGGATCCCGTATTAGCAGCAACAGGAGAAACGCTCGAAATAATGCCGGGCGGTCTCCCGCCTTCGCGTTGATTATCTAGGGCAGCAAAGGTAGCAAGCATATCTTTTTTGTGGTTTGTCGCGGGCTTAAAAAATCCAAAAGAAATTGTTTCCACAACTTTCTTCCACTTAGACGGCTCTGCCATAATCTCCCGTTTTGTCGGAGGAGCTGGTTTCGCAGGCGCGGCAGCCACTGACGTTTTGGCAGGTTGTTTCGTGACCAACTCAGCGCCGAGATCAATTCTTTTGCCCGGCTGCCCCCCGGCCGCTTTCGCGCCGAATCCAAAACCTTTTTCTGGTAATCGCGTAGCGGTACTGCGCACGGCGTCTACCAAATCAACTTTTTCGCCGGCTTGCGTTCGATTATTCCAGCGCTTAGCGCCCGACAAAAGATCGCCGGATGAAAAAGCCGCATCACCGAACAAATAAATTCCCTGCTGCTGTAAAAGAGAAGGACTATCAACCCCCATCTCGACGAGAACTTGTGTCTGGAACCGCAGGCGATATTCCGGCGTACCTAAAGGCGAAGGAAGTCCGAGGGTATTTCTTTCCGGTAATTTTATGAGTGATCGATTTTTTTCCATGAGGCGAATGTAATGATCGCGGGAATCCGGCTCGGCCATGTGCGGCGTGATCACCATATACGAAATTTCTTTATTTCTAAGCTTTTTCGTTATGCCGTCTTTATGAAATCCTCCGGTAACGAGAATGGAATTGAGCTTATTTCGAAGATGCATTTCTTTTCGGATTTGTTTAACAAAGACTTCGTCGCGTTCGCCGGCAGTTTTATAGAAATCAAGAATCTTGGCGAAAAGCTCCTCCATTTCGGTTAGGTGCTGAATACGAACAGGAGCGAGACGGAAACGTTCGGAGGTTTCTGTTAAAAGGCCGGTGATACGACCGGCGGGGAAAAACGAATGGAGTTCGCAAAGCCGAAGAAAATCCTTTCGCGAGAGCTCGATCTTAAATCCGGCCTTAAGAAGGCTGAGGTATTCGTCGAGTGAGATGAGTTCTTTTTCTAAAGGAGTTTCGGCGAGACGAGCGCGCAGTGAAAATGTTAATTCGTCGATTTCGTACGGTAGACGTAAAACATCAATATCTTGGAGAGATGGGTGATCCGATGCGAATAATTTTGATAGCTGACTATATTGGGAAAGATCTTCATCCGACGCCTCGGCATATTTTTTTAATTCATCCAGAAATACTTTAAAATCTACTTGCTGATTCTGGTGCTTCATTAAAAGTTCTCGAAATTCACGATGGCGTTTTGAATATACCGTATCTTCGAGATTCTTCATGGCCGTTCGGACGGCCTTGACTAGGGTAAAACCGTTTTTTTGAGCATCCAAAAGAGCAAAGAACTCGGAAAGATTCTTCAAATAAAGTTTACGCTTATCCACCCCCACGAAATCAAACGCCCGATCTCCGGCTACCGCCAAATATTCAGCGCCACCGACATCGCCGCGATGCAGATAGCGATCCATAACTTCCCGCCTGGTTTTAGCCGCAGGAAATGCACGAAGGAGGGCCGTATCGATACGCCCTTCTGCGGCTTCTTGCCCCACTACGGAAAAATCATGATTACGGACAAACATATCGATAAGCGAAGCGATACTTTGCTGAGCGGAATAATTGGCGTGCGCATCTTGAATGTAGACGACAAGCTCATCCGTTTTTCCTTGATACACTTCCTCCACACGTCCAAGCGCCTCGGGAATTTGGATGTTATTTAGAAAAGAAGAGACCGGCGTAAACTCGGCCGGAAAAAGCGAAGCGTGAACGGGTACAGCTTGATTGAGGGTCAACGCAATCAAAAGAACGGTTGCGAGACACCGGCGTGGAGATGTAAATTTTTTAAGGTTTTTTAAACGCATAAGCTAAAAGGGCAAAAAAATACACGAATGAATTCGTGCTGCTTTCCTTACTTAATCAGTTTTGCCCTTTTCGCTAATTCAATTATAGGACAACAGTTTAATGTTATTTATATAAATGTCAATAGCTAATCTTAGTCCTATCTTGTTTAAAATGAGTTGGTTATGTTTAATCTACAAGGTTCTTTTGCCCAATTCGTGGTGATCCGGTTCCGTAAGCGCCGGCACAAAAACAACGTAGGCTTCGCTGCCTTTCGGATCGACGTTCTCTGCCCAATGCACCGTACCCCTCGGAATAAAAACTCCATCGCCTTGCTTCAATATAAATTCCTTCCCCGCCATATTGAGCTTGGATTCGCCTGAAATGATAAACGCGTACAAATCATGGTCATCGTGGGTATGCGGCCTCTCCGAACCCTGCAAATGAAGAAAATGAAAACTGGAATCTTTCGTTGCCGTAATATTGCGTGTCGTAGGATCTTTAGAAAGCTCCTCCTCCGTCCATGCCACTTTCTCTACTACGCCTTCCGGAACAACCGCTTTCCATACGTGTTCTTTCTTTGAAGATGCGCATGAAAAATGCAAAAAAGCCAAACCTATCACAAAAATTGAAGTTGCGTATCTTTTCATGAAACCTCCGTTGAGGGCAATCAATATAACACGTGCGGGAAGATTGCCCTACAAAAAATACAGCCAAACAAGGCCTTGGCAAAGTGATTTCGCTATGATACTATTCAACTAGTTAATAGTTAAGTTGTTTAACTAATTAAGCCGAATCTCCCCGGAGCATACGTGAACGAACAAGAAGAATTTTCCTCTTACTTTAGAGCGATCCAAATAAAATTTTCGCGATTCTACGCGCGGTTTCTGACACAAGCCGACCTTACGCTTCAACAATACGCGCTTCTCAATCAATTGGTGACGGCCGGCACCATGTCCATGACCGACGCCGGAGAAAAATTAATGATTACCAAGCCGGCCGTAACGAACCTGGTGGACCGCCTCGAAAAAGGAGCGTTCATAAAACGAATCGCTCATCCGGAGGATCGCCGGATCTATCTTCTCGAAATTCAACCCAAAGGCAGAAAAGTGGTCAGAGAAATTCAATCGGTCATTCTCAAGTTTCTTTTGAAAGCGCTGAATAAATTCGAGCCGGCCGAAAGGCAAGTCGTCGTTCGTTTTTATGCCCTGCTTTCCAATACCATCGATGAAAATTTAGCTCAGGATAAAAAAGAAAAAAAATGAGGCCCAATACCGTCACATTGATTCCGATTTTGGGAATCATTCTTCTCACCGCTTCCGATGTGGGAAGTGCGCCGGTGCTCACGCTCAGAGATTGTTATCTGCTTGCTTTAAAACAAAGCGAAACGATTGCGATCAAGCGGGAAGAAATAGAAGCCACCCAAGCCCAATTTTTCCAGGCCGCAAGCGAAGCACTCGGCGATGTTCATTTTAAAATGACGCAATTCCGGCAAGACGCCCGCGATACCGGCGATACTTCCAGCGTGAGCGGTTCCTTCACACGCCAACTTAAGAGAGAGCGCGTGTTTGAAATGAACCAGCCTGTTTTCCAAGGCTTTAAAGCTTTTGCCGCTCTTAACGCCGCCGGGGGCCTTAAAAAACAAAGGACGGCCGAGCGCATCCGCGCCGAACAGCTTTTATTTTTCGATGTGGCGCAGTCCTTTTATTCCGTCCTTCGCGAGAAAAAAGAGGTGGAAATTATCGAGGAAATTGAAAAATTATTTAAGGAACGGATTGGTGAGCTGAACGAACGTGAAGCCATCGGCCGCTCGCGCCAAGGTGAAGTCGTTACGGCCGAATCCCGGCTAAAATTAATCTATGCCGAGCACGCACGTTCGCGCGGTGATTTCATTATTGCCCGTTACGGCCTGGAATTTCTTACCGGCATGGCGATCGATCCGGACATTCTCGTTGACGAAGAACTTCCGCTGAAGGATGCTGAAAGCTTGGAAACATATTTAGCCCATATTGAAAACCGGCCTGACGTCGAAGCGGCAAAACAAGCTGCCCGGATTGCCCGACAGGGAATCATTTCGGCGCAAAGCGATTTATGGCCGACGATGACGGTAGATACGACCGCGTACGAAATGCGGGAAGGATTTCAATCGGGTATTGACTGGGATGTGCTTTTTACCGTTGACGTGCCTCTTTTTCAAGGCGGAGAAATTGTCGGCAATATTAAGAAAGCGCTTTCGACGCGCAAAGAATTTGATCTTACGCATGAATTAACGAAGCGGCAGGCGGAGCTCGATATAAAACAATCTCTGCAAAACTGGCTGACTTCCCTTGACCGTTTTAACGCGTTAAAAGAAGCCGTCTCCTCTTCGGAAAAAAACTATGCACTCCAGCGGGAAGATTACGCACGAAATTTGGTTGGAAATCTCGATGTCCTAGAAGCGCTCGAATCGCTTAATCAAACGCGCCGCGACGAGAACGAAGCCCTTTTTGAAATGAAAGAAAATTACTGGGGTCTCAAAGTCGCCGTGGGAGATATACCGTGAACCTCTCAGAAATTTCCATAAAAAATCCCGTTTTCGCCTGGATGCTCATGATCGGCCTCATGTTTTTCGGCTATTTAAGTTTTAGCGGCATGGGCGTGGGACAAATGCCGGATGTCGATTTCCCCGTTCTTACGGTGGATATCGCTTGGGAGGGCGCGGCGCCGGAAGTCATGGAAAGCGATGTCGTCGATATCGTCGAAGATGCGATCATGGGCGTGCAAGGTATCCGCGAAGTCTCTTCTTCTTCCCGCCGCGGCCAAGCGCAAATTTCCATCGAATTCGTTCTCGAACGCGACATCGATATCGCACTTCAGGAAGTGCAAAGTAAAATTTCTGAAGTTCAAAGACGTCTTCCGCGCGAAATCGATCCACCCATCATCACCAAAGCAAACCCCGAAGACCAGCCCATCATGTGGCTCGGTGTTTCGGCTAAGGAAGGCGTCGAGCTTAAAGATTTGATGGACTTTGTTGACCGCCAATTGAAAGATCGATTCAAAACTATTTCCGGCGTCGGCGAAGTTTTTCTCGGCGGCTTTTTACAAAGAAATCTTCGCGTCTGGCTCGACACGCGAAAACTTGAGGCCTATCAACTCACCGTTCAAGACATCGTCGATGCGATTCAGCAGGAGCATGTCGAATCCCCTGCCGGTGAACTGGAAACCGCCACGCACGAAGCTACCGTTCGTGCGATGGGCGAAGCGCTTTCCGTCGAAGAATTCGAAAAAATTACCATCAGTAAGCGCGGTGGACAGCCTATTTATAAACCGATCATGCTTAGGGAAGTGGCCACCATAGAAGACGGCCTGGCCGACGTAAGGAGTCTTTCCCGCATCAACGGAAAACCTTCCGTCGGCCTCGGAATCCGTAAACAGCGCGGCGCCAATACGGTGGCCGTTGCCAAGCAAGTCAAGGCACGCTTGAAACAACTGCAAAAAGAAATTCCGGAACAGTTTGAGCTCGGCATCAATTTCGACAGTACGAAATTTATCGAAGATTCGGTGGATGAGCTTGTCTTTACACTGATTCTTTCGGCTTTACTCACGTCCGTCGTATGCTGGGTATTTCTGGGCTCCTGGAGCAGCACGATGAATATTTTGCTGGCTATTCCCACATCGATTCTCGGCACATTCATATTTATTCGATCCATGAATTTTACGTTGAACACGTTTACACTCTTAGGTTTGTCGCTGGCCATCGGTATTGTGGTCGATGACGCCATCATGGTTTTGGAAAATATTGTCCGGCACCGTGAAATGGGAAAATCGCAAATAAACGCTGCTCTAGAGGGCGCCAAAGAAATTACGTTTGCCGCCATCGCCGCAACCATAGCCATCGCCGCTATTTTCATCCCCGTTGTTTACATGAAAGGTATCATCGGAAAATTTTTCTTTCAATTCGGCATAACGATAACCGTTGCCGTCATGCTTTCGCTTCTGGAAGCGCTCACTCTTGCGCCGATGCGCTGCTCGCAATTTTTGGAGTTGAGCGCTCCGAACAATCGAATCGTACGCTGGTTTGATCAAGCCATGAAACGCATGACTGAATCGTATCGGAAATGGGTCGTCGTCGCTTTGCGTCACAAGAAAAAAGTGATACTGGGCTCAGCGGTTTTCTTTCTGCTTTCGTTTGCCACGCTTCCTTTTATACGCAAAGAATTTGTCCCGGCGCAGGATCAAGGCATGCTTCTTTCGCGCATTCAAACACCCATCGGTTCTTCTATCGAATTTACCAATCAACGCATGAAACAAATCGAAGAAATTGTCATGAATCATCCCGCTGTGAAAAGATACTACGCAGCCATCGGAGGATTCGGCGGGGGCGAAACGAACGCGGGCATGATTTTCGTCACGCTTAAAGAGCACCGTCCTAAAAATCCCAAGACGGGCAGGCATTACACGCAACAGGATGTTATGAACGAACTCAGAACGCTTTTCAATCAAACGCCCGATGTAAAAGCATTTCTGCAGGATCTTTCTACCCGCGGTTTTTCAGCGCAGCGCGGATTTCCCATCGAATTTACGGTGCGCGGGCCGGACTGGAAAAAACTCGTCGAATATTCGGAAGCCATTAAAAAGAAACTGTCGGAAAGCGATCAATTCCAGGATGTGGATACCGATTATCTGGCCGGCATGCCGGAAGTGCGCGTTTACCCCGATCGCGACAAGGCCTTTGACCGGGGCGTAAGCATCGGCACCATCGCTCGCACCATCAATTCGATGATCGGCGGCGAGCGCGTGGCCAAATATACCCGCGAGGGCCGCCGGTACGATGTCCGCGTCCGCTTGATTGCCGAGCAACGGATGCGCGCAGAAGATATCAAAAATCTCGTGGTGTGGAACAATCGCGGAGAGATGGTCCGGCTGGAAGACGTGATCCGTATTGAAGAAAGTCCGAGCCTTTTAACGATCACCCGGCGGGGACGCGAACGTGCCATCGGCATTTTTGCCAACGTCGCTCAGGGAAAATCACAGGCGGATGCTTTAGATAAAGCGAATCAGATTGCTTCCGGAATTCTAACCGACGGTTACCGGATCGTCTTCAGCGGCACCAGCCAAACATTCAAGGAATCTTTTCAGAGCCTTTTATTTGCCTTATTTTTAGGCATCATTGTTTCCTACATGGTACTCGCGTCGCAATTCAATCACGTCATTCACCCGTTCACCGTTCTTCTTGCCCTGCCCTTCAGCGTCTCGGGCGCCTTTCTAGCGTTGTGGATGGGGCATCATTCCATTAATATTTTTAGTTTGATCGGGCTTTTGCTTTTGATGGGTATCGTGAAGAAAAATTCGATTTTGCTTGTGGAATTTGCCAATCAATTGCGCGAACGGGGTCTCTCGCCGCTTGAAGCCATGAAACAAGCCTGCCCCATTCGCTTCCGGCCCATTATGATGACTTCTATTTCCACTATTGCGGCGGCCATCCCGCCCGCCCTTGCGCTCGGTCCGGGCGCCGAAACCCGGATTCCCATGGCCATGGCGGTCATTGGCGGTGTGACGGTTTCAACGGTGCTCACACTCATTGTCGTCCCCTGCGCTTATCTGGCTTTAATTCCGCTCGAAGAGAAAGGTGCGTTCAAAAAACTCTTCACAAAACAATTGCCGGAATTAGTTAAAGGAATGAGTAAGCGGATAAGCAAACGCCCCGGAGGGCGTTAAGGTTTCACAAAATGATTGAGCGGCCCGAAGCCGTGTCCCAATCCGGGCGCCGTCCGGATGGCCTCTTGGATAAATTTCTTGGCCGAGCGGATCGCTTCCATTAAATTCCTGCCTCTTGCCAACTCGGCCGTCACGGCCGCCGAAAAGGTACAGCCCGTACCGTGCGTGCTTTTCGTTTCAATATGTGGGGAACGGAAAATTTCTACGCGACCGCCCATATAAAGAAGATCGGCGGCTTCGTTACCCTCAAGATGCCCGCCTTTGATTAAAACAGCTTTTGCTCCCATACCGGCGATGCTTTTGGCCGCTCGTTCCATCGATTCTAAATCCTGGACTTTGAAATCCACGAATTTCTCCGCTTCGTAAAGATTCGGCGTAATCAAAGCGGCGCAAGGTAGAAGCTCATCGAGAAAAACTTTTCTGGCTTCCATCGCGAAAAGCGCCGCGCCGTGTTTACTGATCATGACCGGATCGATGACCAAAGGAAAGGAAAAGGTCTTGGCGCGCTTGGCAAGCAGGCGAATGAATTCACCGCTTCCGAGAGCGCCTGTTTTGGCGGCGGACGGAGGAATGTCGTCAAGGACCGCTTCGATTTGCGCCATGATACGGCGCGGATCGATAAGCTGGACTTCGCGGAGCCCTTTCGTATTTTGAATAGTGAGCAGCGTAATGGCGCTCATTCCATAAACGCCGTATTGATGGAATGTTTTTAAATCGGCCTGAATTCCGGCACCGCCGGAAGGATCGGAACCTGCGATGGTAAGAGCTGTTGGAATCACATTATACCTTTACCCAGTCTTCGCCTTCGGGTTTCATGAAGAGCGCGATTAAACCAAGACCGGCAACATCGCAAAAAAGGAGCGGAGCAAAGATAGGCGCGCCAAAAACAATTTTTTCTGGAATAGTCGGCATGATGTTATGCCAATCGGCATGAACATGATAACCAAATCCGATCAAACCGGTGATGATCTGCAAAACAAGCGCGATTAAAACCGTAATGTTTTCCTCCCGCGTGGTTGGCTTTTTTTTTAGTGCAGCCCCAAAAAGAACAACGGTACCAAAAGCAGACACCGCAACGGACGCCCATTCTTCGGCCTCAAAAAAACCGTTTCTCGCATGATCCAAAACGGTCAGCGCAAGATTTCCCAGCAGTCCCGCCGCCGCAAGGAAAAGTAAAGCTCTGCGCTTTGTGATCTTAAATCGATCAAAAGAGCCATCGGCCGCCAAAGCAACGAGCGCAACGCCGGCATACGAAAGCGGGGCGGCAACCGGCGCGGCATAGACAAGCAACTTCAAACTGATCTCGTGCCAAATGGTGTGATCAATATGCAGATAAAATCCAACAAGCCCAACGCCGACTCCAATCCAGCAAATCAGCGAAAATAGCGTGCGAACAAGCTTTGATGGATTTTGAACGAACGCGTAGATAAGAACAACACATCCGCCGACAGCAGAGTAAAGGATGGGAATCCATTCACGCGTGTCGACAAAGCGATTGTAGAAATGAGCAAGCGCAACATCGAAGCCCATGAAAAGAAAATTGGAAGAGGCAAACAGCAAAATAACGCGGCGAGGAGTAAACCAGGGAAAAATTTTATTACATAGTCCGCTGCATAACATTGTCGGCTCCGGCGGGCAGCGGTACGGTGTTTTCTTTTTTATTTTTCCTTAATTCCTCTGCCATGGCCTGGATTTCAACCCAATCCTTGAGCATTTCGTAATTTCCATGCCATTGCGTAAAATCCGGCCCTCCCATGAAGGCGCCGTGTTTTACCGTTCTTCCCCAATGATGCCAATGATTGAAAATTAAAAATTCGATGGGTTCGTCAAACGGTTTCGGAGTCAGGAGCCCTTCTTGCCGAAGCTCTTTTTCGAGCTGCTCAGCTCTCTGCACTTTTTCATTGGTTGTTGGGATGACCAGTTCGGCTTGTTGGTAGAATTCTTCGACACGCGTAGAAGCATGGCACTGCAAACAAACTTGTTTCATATTTCGCATTCCCAAATCCGCGTGCGGACGCTTGGTAGAAACAGGAGCAAACAAATAATAGCTCAACCGTTCACCGACATCGTGCGTCATACCAATACCGCCGAGTCCCGACATATGACACGTCGAGCACGTGGGAACATCTTGCTGCTCCACGGTTAAATCTTTAGGTCTCACGGTTAAATCTTGTTTATCCTGGCGGACTCGGAATTGAACGCCGTGTTTGGATTCGTAATAAATTTCAAGCTGAGAGTGGTCCGGCCCCATATGGCAGGAACCGCAAGTCTCAGGCGTACGCGCCATCTTGACGCCAAACTCATGGCGGCCGTGGCATTTTGTGCAATCACCGATGCTGTTGTCGTAATTTGGTTTTCCAATGTTGTGACAGGAGGCACAGCCGTTCTCAATCGCTCCCCCGCCTTCGGCCAGCGCCAACACATTGGGACCTCTTTCGGTGGGTGCGCCGGGATGGTACTTTTTAGCTTCTTCGATTTGTTCTTTTGTAAAATCGCCCACACCGGCAATAGCAGACCATGCAGGAATAGCGTGCCGGCTTCGTACATATTCCCGGTACTGATCGATATGACAGCGAGCGCAGGCGCCCGAGGTTACAAACCGCGTAATCTTAAAACCGTTATGAAGCGTTGCGTGATCTTCGTCGAGCGCCTTATGGCAATCCAGACAAGTAACGCCGGCCGGAGCATGGCGGCTTTCGTTAAATTGTTTCGTAATGGCAGGCGTTTCCCGCGCATGACATTGAATGCATTCTCCGCTTGCTTTAATTTCCTGCGGGGTCAGCTTAGCGGTTTCTGCAGAGGGGCGCTTACTATTAATAAACCAAATAAGGAGAAAAATTACCGCGGATAAAAGAAGGGACAGCCAAAGCATCGACCAGCGCTTAAACATAATTTACGCTTTTCAATTTTGGCAAGATATATCGTTGCTTTCTGGATGGTTCGGAACGGTCAAAATTTTCGGCAGCATAAAAATAAACCATAAAAGAGCCGGCGCTAACCAAAATGCCGATGCATGAGCCAAGATCGGAAAAAACCGTTCCGGGAAATACGATGCTGCAATTCGAAACGCCAGTGAAAATAATATACTAAAAAGCAAGAAGCGCATAACCCAAAATTTATGATGAAGACGGACGCTCTGGCCCGCATGACTCAAAATAACCACGGTAGATACCGAAAATATCATGAGGCTAAACCCGCCGATAAAAATGAAATGAAGCATGGCTATTTTCTGATCGGGAAAAAACACAAGAGCCCATGACCCAATCGTTACCATCCACATGGATATCCACAAAGGTGTAGCGTGGATATCTTTCACCTTCGGCGGAAACGGAAGAGAACCTGTCCACATTAACTCGGATGTGATTACCAGAGCGCGCAGTAAAAAACCTGCTATTTTAAAATTAAGGCCTTCCAGCCAAAAACTTATGAAAATGATGAATCCGGCCAAGCCGTGAATCATCATACGCCTTTTCCGTATCCATTGCGTCTTTTCAAGCGTATTTCCGAGCACGGGCCGGATCTGCAGTTTTTGAGTGCCCATAAGTCGCGGAGCGAGAAACCCGCCCACACCCAAAACAACGCATAGAATAAATCCGAGCTGGCTCATTTCTTTTCCAACTTCAAGCAGCCACGGCTCTACCCATCCCAATCGGGCCCCTAAATAAATGAGCGTGCCCAGAATACCGTGCAAAATTCCCAAGGGAATCCATACAAACTCGGTAGGTTCTTTTTGAGCCATATCGGTCCGGAATCGAACGACGATAAAACGGCCGATGGCTATCAGGAAAAAAATATACGTAAATCCTTCGGCGATCCAAAAATTGAAAGATATGAAAATGAATAACGCAAGCAGAATTACGGTCATTGCGGCCACTTCGAGCCAAGTCGCAGGATGGGACTGACTAAAGCGCGGGACGGAAGTAAATAGAAAGCCGGAAGCAAAGCATCCGAGGTAAAGATGCGTTTGAAGAAAACCGTGGAAATAAACCGAAAAATTTGCCGTCCAGCCCAGGGCATAAAAAAGCCAATGCCCGATGCCGATGATGCCGAATAAAATGCCCAGAGGAAAAAACAACCTGTAGGGTTCGGCAACGACTGACTTTAGGAACGGCCGGTTACGTTGCAACATGAACTCTCACTTTTATGACCGTAACCGTTTGCCATTAAGCGCACTAAATCCATCGTGGTAATAATTCCTTTAAGATGAAATTGTTTGTCGGTAACGAGCACCCGATGAATATGGTGCTTAACCATGATCGATGCAATTTCTACGACCGGCGCATTTTCACTGACCGATATGGTCCAGGGCGTCATAATTTCTTCCACTGTGCGTTCATCGCTGCCTTGTACAAAGCTTTCAACCTCTTCTTCTGATTCCGAATTTACTATGCCGTTTCCGGAATCTTTGAAGTAGGGGTGAACGGTTTGCTTGGCTTTATGATCATCGGTATGTAACGCCCTTTCTTTAACAAAATCCGTCTCGGACACTACACCGATCAGTTTTTCACTCCCCTCAATGACCGGAGCGCCGGTAATGTGCTCGGTTTCAAAAAGCGCCGCCAATTCCGTCAACGTCATACTGCCGTACGCTTTTATCACATCCGTTTTCATAATATCTTTTGCTTTCAAATCATTTGTTTTCATAACCAGCCTCCTTCTATTACGCCGAGAGTTTCAATCTATGCGAACTATGCGAACCCGTATGATCGAAGTTTAAAATGCTTTTGGGATAAAAAATAATTTGGCAATCTTCCAGGGCCATGGCCGACAGGTCATACGGTGCGTGATGGGTCAATGCCTGATCGCCAAAAATGTCTCCCGGGCCTAGAATCCTTTTTATGGTGTTTTTACTTCCCTCGCGCTTCTCGACAAGCGCGACTTTTCCCGAACGTACCATATAGAGGCCATAGGCCCGGTGTCCTTTATAAAAGAGCGTCTGCCCCTTCTTAAAATGTAAACGCTCTTCTACCCGGACAAGTGGTGACATATATTTTTTTATAATGCGAAGCGGTACGACATGATTCATATTCATCCCTCAAAAATTGTTGAATACTATTTCTGCCGTAAGTATCCGTGTTTTAGAGGATTTACACTATGACCGCTGTCAAAAGGCGGGTTGATTTACATCAAAATTCATAAAATACTATAAACATTCGACTTACATTGTTAAACGGGGCTGCAGAGGTGCTGGTTAGCTTTGCTCGATCTTTACACGGCTTTTACTCGTGCGTAACACACGGTTGTTATATTGAGTTGTTATAAACGGATATACATCTTAAAAGGAGCTAAAAGCATGAAAAATTGGATGAGAGAGCTTGCTTTACATTATGAAAAAATGCGAACAAGTTATCCGAACGACCGCCTGCTCATTCTTCTCGATATTGACGGAACGATTTTAGATAAACGATACATGAAACTTCATCTGCTTAGACAGTACGATAGGGCGCATGGGACAGAATATTTTCGTAACTTAAGCGTTCTCAACGTTACCCATAGCGAAAATCATATACAAGAACTTCTCGACCGGCTTTCTCTTTCTCGGGAAGCCAAACGAAACGTGATCGAATGGTATGCACAAAATGCGGCCACTCCAGCCGCTGTTCTCGAATCGCACCGACCTTTCCGAGGCGTTCTGGAATTAATACGTTGGTTTCAGCTTCAGCCGAACACCTTTGTGGGATTAAATTCCTCGCGGCCTGAACATCTGCGCGAAGATACGATCCATTGCCTTAATAAGCTGGGAGAAGAATTCCGTGTACGCTTCTCAAACGAACTCCTCTTTATGAATCCGGAAAATATGGGCGTCGAACAGGCAAAAATGGAAGGGGTGAAATATTTTCAGAAACTCGGTTACAAAATTTTTGCGGCCATCGATAACGAACTTGAGAATTTAAAAGCCGTCGCCCAAGCCGATGCGCAGCAAGAAATTATTCTTTTGCATGCCAGCGCCATCTTCAGATCCAAACGAAAAGAAGCTCAACCCAGCCGTATCGTGGACGGAAAATCGTATGATTTAACGGAACTTATCCTTGAAGAAAAACTGCCTCAGCATATCCAATTGGTCTGGCACGGCGTCAACGACGGATCCAATTTCCGGCAGTTTCTTTCTTCCGCTATTCATTGGGGAGAAATAGATGTGCGTTCCGACCCGATTTCTCTCGAGCTGGTGCTTCGCCAAGATCCCTTCGATGATATTCCGCCTGAACATGAGATTCCCATTTCTCTTGACGAAGCGCTCCGCGGTTTTAAAGCAAGCGGCCGCGGAGTAAAGCTCGATCTGAAAGAAGGAGGGCTTGTGCTGTATGAAATTTTGGAAAAAATTGAAAGCGCGGGTATTGAAGAATCGAATCTGTGGTTCAACGGAAATATTGAGCGCCTGCAAGAAGGAGGTTTTCGAACCCTTTCGCGGCGCTTTCCTAAAGCAATCCTTCAATGCCCCGTCGATTTCCTCGCGCCTTTGATTCTAAGCACCCCGGATGCGGCTAAAAATATTCTGGATATGCTTACCCAGTGGGGTGTTAATCGATTTTCGATCAGCTGGCTTACGCCGAACAAACGTCAGATTTTTGACCGCATGGATCGGTGGAAATTTGAAGTCAATATTTACAACGTGCCGAATCTTGAATTTTTTCTCCAGGCGGTACTTTTTCTGCCCCGTTCGATCACTTCCAACTTTAACTTTCCAAAGTGGTCTTATTACGGAAGCAGTGCGGGAGAAAATTTACCTCTCTACCAATGCGACTTGGTTGAAAACGCTTAAGAAAATCTAGAAAATTTGGCGTGAATTAAATCTCTTACCTTCCGAAATTCGTTTACAACATTTTCTGTAATTTTCTTGTCGTGGGGCGGATCGGGAAAAGACCAGTGAAGCCGGGTGACATTACCCGGAAAATTGGGGCATGCTTCGCCGCGCCGACCGCGCGGCGCCGCTGAACCAAGCGGCCGACCGCCGCTCGGCCAAGCTGCGTTCGCGCTGTCGCAAACGGTAACAATATAATCAAAATGTTTTCCAAAAAATTCGTTCACATGCTTTGATCGTTGACGTGAAATATCGATCCCGATTTCATGCATAACTTGGATAGCTGTTTCGTTCACGTTAGACGGCTTGGTTCCGGCACTAAAAACTTCAAACGTATCGCTTCCGTAATGTCTGAGAATGCCTTCTGCCATCTGAGATCTGCAGGAATTTCCGGTACAAAGAATGAGAACTTGCTTTTTCACTTAACAACATCCCTTTGCGTCCGGCGTTTTTTCATCTTCGCATCGAATAGCCTTATAGGTAAAAGCGGCAAGGATGGAACCTGCGAAAGGAGCGGTCAGATAAATCCAGAGCGAATCTAATTTTTGCTCAAAAAGAGCCGGCGCAAGCGATCGGGCCGGGTTCATGGAAGCGCCCGTTACAGCACCCCCAACCAAAGCGCAAAGACTTACCGTTAAACCAATCGCAATGCCCGCCATCGTTCCCTCTGCTCGCGTGTCCGTAGCCACGGAAATAATTACGAACATCAGAAAAAAAGTCAGGACGGTTTCCCAAATAAATGCCTGGGAAAAACCAACGGCCGGCACGGTTGCTCCAAACGTTCCGCCGGAAGGAAGAATAAAGCTTAGTAAAAAGATGGCCGACAGCGCACCTAAGATTTGCGCGAAACAATAAGCGAGAACTTCTTTTGCCGGAAAATGCCTTGCCACGGCAAACGCAACCGTAACGGCCGGATTAAAATGAGCGCCGGAAATATGCCCTAGAGCATAGACCATCGCAGCTACGGCGGAACCAAAAACCAGCGGAACGGCACCGGACGAAATACTACCCGGGAAACGGTCGGCTACCATAATGCTTCCGCATCCGGCAAAGACCAGCGCGAATGTTCCTATGTATTCTCCGAGGCTTTTATGAAAAAGTTTCATCAAGCAGAGGGCTGTTCGATCGGCTTTTCTTTGGATATTTTCTCTTTATGAAGCGGCTTCTGCGGTTTTAAACTTTTCTCGTCCGGAGTTTTTCCGGATTGATCGCGCAGCTGGGCCGCCTTCTTAGAAAGAAATTCCTGCACCCTAAAACGCGCCCCTTCGCCGGACTGGATTTTTTCATACTGCCCGTCGGGTGAAAGTTTCCATGATTTCGTATTGTCCTTAAAATAAACCCCTAAAAGTTCGGCTAAATCCTTTTTGACTTTCTTGTCTTCAACCCGAAACATTATTTCGAGCCGGCGATCGAAGTTTCGCGGCATCCAATCGGCGCTCGACAAATACAGTTCTTCGTCGCCGCCGTTGGCGAAATAAAAAAGACGACTGTGCTCCAAGAACATATCGACGATGCTGACCACTTCGATATTCTCACTCACCCCGGCTACACCGGGTTTTAGACAGCACATACCGCGAACGTTTAATTTAATCTGAACGCCGGCTTGGGACGCACGGTAAAGAGCGTCGATGATGTCGCGATCCACAAGCGAATTCATTTTAGCCAGGATGAGCCCGGGCTGTTCTTTTCTGGAACGCATAGCCTCGCGGACAATTAATCGCCTTAATTTGGAACGCAGTCCATACGGCGCAATATCTATTCGCTCAAGCCCAACCGGCTGGGAAAATCCGGTGACAACGTTAAAGAATGCAGCCACGTCTTTCGTAAGCTGTTCGTCACATGTAAAATAACCGATGTCGGAATACGTCTTCGCGGTTCTCTCATTATAATTTCCCGTCGAAAGATGAAGATAGCGTTTAATTCCTTCGGGCTCTCGCCTGACAATGAGGCATGCTTTGGCATGCGTTTTAAATCCCGCTACTCCGTAAAGTACGATTGCCCCGGCGCGTTCAAGGCGCCTGGCCCATTGAACATTTTTTTCTTCATCAAAACGCGCTTTTAACTCGACCAATACCGTAACTTGCTTCCCCTGTGCTGCGGCTTTTTCAAGAGCGGCAATCACGGCGGAATCTCCGGCCGTCCGGTAAAGCGTCTGTTTAATTGCAAGCACGTTCGGATCTTCGGCGGCGGCGGAAATGAATCGGATAACGACATCGAAGGATTCGTAGGGATGATGGACAAAAATATCTCCTTCTTTCAACGCATCCCAAATATCTCCGGGCTGTTCAAAAATGTTCAATACGTAAGGATTCCACTCCGGATTCCGGTAGCGCTCAAGCCCCGGCTGCGAAGCTAATTGTGAGATGCTTTTTAAGTCAATCCAGCCCGGAAAACGAAAAATCTGCATTTCGTCCAACTCCAATTTTTTTGCAAAAAAAGAAACCATATCATCGGACCCGGAAATTTCGAGGCGGACAACGTCGTTCTGCGCTCTTTTCTTAAGCGCTTCTTCCATCAACTTTGCGAAATCTTCGTCCTTTTCCTCATCAAACGTCAGTTCCGCCACGCGGGTAAGCCGAAGCAATCCTTGGTCTACCACTTCAAAGCCCACGAACAATTCTTTGGCAAACATCGCGATAACGTCTTCGAGCAGAACATACGAATAAGCGCCTTCTTCACGGATAGAAAGCGAGATAACGCGAGAAAAATTTTTGGGAAGTTCTACTACCGCATAATGCTTTTCCGTTTCGCCCGGTTTAACAAGCCCTACGGCATAATAAAGGCTCAAATTGGAAAACCCGGAAAAGGTGGATGATTCTCTACAAGCAATGGGAGTAAGTATGGGAAACAGTTCGCGCGCAAAAAGATTCCGTACATATTCCAATTGGCTCGGTTGTAACGTCTGCGGCGAAATACGGCGGATGCCGGCCGTTTCCAGAGCCGGCAAGATTTGATTGAGAAAGGAGTGATACTGGCGATTCACCAAATCGTGCGACTGGTCCAAAATTTGGCGATACCGATTCGGATCAGATTCAGAGCCCACCACGCGAACCATGAAAAATTCGTCGAAGTTGGAGCTTACAATACCGGAAAATTTAAGTCTTTCCAAAAGAGGATTTTGCTCCTCCAACGCTTCGGAAAGTACCCGTTCGTTAAACCGGATCCAGGACAAATCCCGGTCAAAATATTTTTCTTTTGCTGGTTCGCTCATATCGAATCCTATTTTTCGGGAGGCGGCGTGCCTTGTTTCAACGTAATGGGTATGCCAAAGTTTTCTAGGAACATATCGGATTTCTCCTGAAGCGCGGCTTTCTCGATCGAAACATCGCCGGCTTCCTCGGGCACCCAAAGTACATATCCCTGCTTAACCCGCTCCAGAGAAAAACTTTTTATTTTTTGCTTATGGCTTCGGTCCAGCGCATCGGCCACTCTCAAAATGGCCGCCAACTTGGAAACCACAGCACGGTCGTTTCTCAGAAGCGACATGTATTCCATATGAGTCGGCTTGGGAGGCGAACGGCGGTGGTAACGCACAACATTAGCTACGATATCTTTGTCCGATTTTCGAAGTCCGAAAATTTCGGAAGCGTTAATCATGTAGCTGGAATGTTTATTGTGAGAAGTGGTTGAAATATACGTCCCGATATCGTGAAGAAGCGCCGCCACCTCTAAAAGAAGGCGTTCCCGGGAACCCATTCCGTGATCACTTTGAAGAAGATCGAACAATCGAATAGAAAGCGAAGCGCTAACGAGCCCATGTCCTTTGTCGTAATGAAATTTTTCCCCCAAATGCCGGGCCGAATTCAGCACCTGCTTGGATAAATCGGTGCGCTTATAACCGGAAATCATTTGGGCCATTTCAAGAAGAAGTGCATCGCGAATACTGGTCATCGGTATAACCACTTGCTCGGATTTTGTTTCAGCCAGGAAATAATCGTAAAAAAGAAGCGAAGGATAAAGCGTTTCCGCTTCGGTATACGTCATACCGAATTCCTGCGTGATTTCTTCGGCCGTCTTTTTGGAAAGCTTGCTTACAAAATTCTCAAATGCTTTTTTCTCAAGCACGGAAAAACGTTCCGGCGGCTCTGTACAAAGTTGTCGGGCTACAAAACGCATGTCTGCACCAAGGCCGATGAATACATCTACCTGGTCTAGAGAACACTCTGTAGCGACGTACGAAGCCACTTCACGAATGCTTCGCTTAAGAATTCTCTGCATATCCGCAAGCAACGTTTTCCCGGCTACGGATTGTTCGGGCAAGCGAATGGAGCCGATCGACAAACTTCTCGTAACTTCCACTTTTCCCTGATTCAAAACGATCATTTCGGTCCCGCCGGAGCCCACTTCCACGATAAGACAATTTTTCTTCTCCAAATCAAATTCGGTGCCAAGCGCAGATTCAACCGCAATGAGCTCAAGCCGGTTTTCCTCGGGACCCTCAAGCACTTCGATATCCAAACCGGTACGCACAAAAACCTGGTCGAGAAACATATCGCGATTGGTAGCTTCCCGCACGGCACTGGTGGCAATCGTTTGAATTTTTTTGACGCCGTATCCGGTGGCAACGGACTTATAATTTTTAAGAATTTCCACCGCTTCGTGCATGACGTTATTACCAATGCGGCCGTTGATGAAAACGTCCTTACCCAGCCGAATCGGCTTTTGTAAATTCTCCAATTGGCGGATTTCTTCCTTGGTTCCCAGTTCCGCCACGATCATACGGATGGCGCTGCTGCCGATATCGATAACAGCCGCCGTAATTTTTGTTGTAACCGCTTCGGTCATGACCTACCTATTCAAATTCCCCGTTTACCCACTCGTGAGCAAGCTTGGCCGCACCTGTCGCGACGGACAAATCTTTTAGACGAGCCGGCACTACATGTACTGATTTTACGAGAGGCTTTAAGGCGTGTTTTTTCATGGAACGAACGGCTTCGGGAAGAATAACCTGGCCAAGCGCTTCCATGACTCCGCCGCCGAGCACGATCAGTTCCGGATTAAGCAGATTCACGACATTGGCCATGGCGATTCCCAGAATTTCGGCTTTGGATAAAATTAATTCGCGTACGGCCCGGTCGCCTTCACGAACGGCTTCGGCCAACACTCCGCTTTTTATTTTCTGCACATCGTCGTCAACCAGCCGTTGTAAATTTTTGGCTTTGTTCTTAAGCAAAAGAAGTGCGGCTTCCGAAGCGATCGCGTGGCGACCCACCATTTCTTCCAATGTATTTTTTCCGTTCAAAAAACCGGCCGATAGAAAAATATGACCCACTTCGCCGGCCCCTCCCGTAACACCACGGAAAAGTTTCCCATCCAGAATCATGGCGCCTCCGACACCGGTTCCGAGAAATATGCCGAATACATGCTTGTATCCCTTGGCGGAACCCAGACGATATTCACCGTAGAGACCTGCGTTCACATCGTTTTCCACAAAAACCGGAATCTTAAGACGTTTTTTTAATTTTTCTTGAAGAGCATAATTTTTCAAAAATGCGATATTGGGCGAAAGACACACTATCCCTTTTGGAAACTCAATCATCCCCGGACAGCCGACGCCCACGGCAGCTATCTTTTTGGGCGAAACTTGACCTTGTTCTATAACTCCGCGGCAATGATCTACGATGGTATCTAGAAAATAACTTCTGCCCTTGGAAAGCTTTACTTTGCTCTTAAGCGAAGTAACAACCTTAAATTGCTCATCGAGGAGAGCGGTCAAAACCTTAGTCCCGCCGATATCCACCCCGATCGTGTAACGTTTTGTTTTTTTAGACATACATTATCCTTCCTACGTTAATCCCAGGCTTTTTTACGTTCGCGGTAGATTTTTTTAGCTTGAACACTTACGCAACGTTTATCGGGAAACACATAGGCGGTGAGCTTCCCCCCGTAGACACATCCCGTATCAAGCCCCACGGCATTTTTGCGAACCAGAGGTTCCCGCCGAACCCAATGCCCAAACATTACGGGCTTGCTTCCTTTGTAGTATTCGTACCAAGGTTTATCTTCAGGCTCAATCGTTCGAAGCTCCGTTAAATCTTCCATCGACTGTTTTTCTAAAACTACGCCGGGCCTTAGGCCGGCATGCACAACGAGACATTCCGGAAAATCCAAATAGAACGGCCATTTGCTTATTTGGCGCATGTACGTTTCAAGCCGGTCACCCATTTGACGCACGGTTTCTTCATCGTAAGGTTTAATCTTGGATTTTCGCCCTGCGCGCCATTCGTTTAAAAAACGCAATTCATGATTGCCGATAACAGCCTTGAAATTTTCAAGCGATAAAACCAGGTCCAATACTCGATCGGATAACGGGCCTTTGCAAATAAGATCGCCCACAGAAACCAATACGTCACTTTTGGCCATCGAAAGCTTATCTAAAAGAAGCTTCAATTCTTCGTAACAACCGTGCACATCGCCAACCACTATCAAACGCCGCATTTGAAATTTCCCGCTTTGCGCCCATACCGCCGATATTAAAACATACTCTGAAGAATCCGTGTAACGCTGCTGTAAAAAGTGGGTAAAGAGTTCGAGAAGTGCTAGTTATAAGGAAGCAACTTCGGAGAGCAACGGGTGGATTCTAAACCTAAATCGCTTAAAATTCAATTTGGAATGGGAGATTATTTTTGTTAGGATGAGCCGCCCTAAACTCCTTCTTCCTACTAACATTTGGGCACCCTATGACCAAGAAAAAAATCCTTATTGTCGAAGACGACGCCGATATCCGTGAACTGCTGCGCCAGATTATTACGAAAGAGGGCTGGATAGCCTCCGAAGCCGCGCGCGGAAGAGAGGCGCTCGAAAAAATAAAAAGATCACCTCCCGATTTGATTATTCTCGATCTCATGCTTCCCGAACTGGACGGAAAAGAGATCTGTAAAATTCTGAAAGGCAACGCGCAAACTGCTTCTATTCCCATCGTAATGCTCACGGCCAAAGGCGAAGAAATCGACCGCGTTGTCGGTTTTGAGTTGGGCGCCGATGATTACGTAAGCAAGCCTTTCAGCACCAAAGAGCTTTTGTTACGAATCAAAGCTATTTTCCGGAGACTGGAAGGAAAAGAAGAAGCAACGGCAAAAATATTTCGAACCCATGATTTTGAAATTGATTTTGAAAGACGTACCGTCCGCCACCGGGGAAAGATCGTTGATTTAACCAAAATAGAATTTGATCTTCTGTATGCCCTTCTTAAACGGCCCGGAATTGTCTTTACCAGGGATCATTTGCTCCAACAAGTCATGGGCATCGACGCCTATGTGGAAAGTCGTACGATCGACATGCATATTTCCCGCTTGAGGGAAAAGTTGGGCGGATTTGGAAAACATATCGAAACGGTCCGCGGCGTCGGGTACCGGATTTCGGAAAAAGCAGCCGAAGAAGAATGAAAATCGGATTTCAGCGGCAATTATTTCTGTGTTTTTTAGGCATCCTCCTTTTCGCCATTCTTCCCCT
>Ga0209515_10001277_pt1 | contig 42829 bp, 35 predicted proteins | sample Subgroupgradi54m_FD_187454 | JGI IMG/M metagenome (GOLD analysis project Ga0209515, IMG submission 187454) | Subsurface groundwater microbial communities from S. Glens Falls, New York, USA - GMW60B uncontaminated upgradient, 5.4 m (SPAdes)... ... | reverse complement strand
ACCTCGCTCCACGCGAGGTGCGGGTTCAGGTTGTCGGAGAAACCGACCCCGCTCGCGCCGGCCAGCCGGCCCGCCGCGTACTGCGGCGGAATGCGCTCGCCGTTGATCCAGCTGTCGCTCCAGAGCTTCATCGATCTTTCTCCTTCCTGAATCTCAGACGCCCCAGACGATGTCGTGGCCTTCGGCCATCGCGCGTTTCATCATCTCCACCAGCGGCCAGGCGCGCTGGCGCAGGCTGACGCTGTCGCGGGGACCGAGCTTCTTGCCTTCGGCGGCGGCTTCGTCCTCGGCCTGCTTGCGCGCGGCTTCGTCGGCCGCCACCGCCTGCTCGATCGCGGCGATCGCCGATGTCATTGCCGCCACTTCGATGATCCCCTTCGCGGCCGGCTCGCGGCCGATCGCGCGCAGCACCTGGTCGCCGGTCGGCCCCATCATGATGACGTCGCCGGCGGCCTTGGACTTGAACTTGTAGATCATCGGTAGATGTAGGCGCGGTTGAACGGAAACTCCGATTGTGCGCCGCGCATCGTTCCGTCGTTCAGGTCGCCGCTGGGGCGCGACGCGAGCATCTGGAACAGCGAGGTCCAGGTCCGCTCGAAACACATCGCGCTGCCGGCCAGGTAGAGGCGATAGGCGCGCACCACCCGCTCGTCGGTGATCTCGCGCGCATGCGCGAGGTTCGCTTCCAGCGCATCGCTCCAGGCCCACAGCGTGCGGGCGTAGTGCGGGCGCAGGTTCTCGAGGTCGAGCGGCTCGAGCCCGGCCTCGCTCATCTCGCGCAGCACATGCGACACGTGCAGCAGCTCGCCGCCCGGAAAGATGTAGCGCTCGATGAAGTCGCCCATGCCGGCGCCGAGCTGCTCGTTGCGGGTGCCGCCGGCGGTGATGCCGTGGTTCATCAGCAGGCCACCGGGGCGCAGCAGACTGTGGATCTTCCTGAAGTAGGCCGGCAGCTGGGCCCGCCCGACATGCTCGAACATGCCGATCGAGGCGATCTTGTCGAACGGTTCGGCAGCCGGCAGATCGCGGTAGTCGCGCAGCTCCATCGTCACCCGCCCCGTCAGGCCGCGTTCGGCGATCAGCTGGTTGACATGCGCATGCTGGTTCTTGCTGAGCGTGATGCCGTGCGCCTCGACGCCGTAGTGTTCGGCCGCCCACAGCAACAGCGCGCCCCAGCCGGCGCCGATGTCGAGAAATCGCTCGCCTTCGCGCAGCATCAGCTTGCGGCAGACATGGTCGAGCTTGGCCTCTTGCGCCTGCGCGAGCGTCATCGCCTCGTCGCGATAGTAGGCGCAGGAATAGACCCGGCGCGGGTCCAGCCACAAGGCGTAGAAGTCGTCCGAGACATCGTAGTGGAACTGCACCTGCTGGGCGTCGGCTTCGCTGTGGTGGCGGGCGCGCGAACGCGAGCGGCGGGTCAGCTGGCCGAGCCAGCGCAGCGGCGCCGGCCCGGTGGTGTTGCGGGTCGGGTTGTCTTCGAGCATCTGCGCGGCAATCGCCATCAGGTCGCGCATCGAGCCGTCGACATCGACCCGGCCTTCGACATGGCCCTCGGCCACATTGCCGATCCGGCCGGAGGCGATCTCCGACAGCGGCGACAGCGCATGCAGCTTCAGCGTCACCCGCGGGTCGGCCGCACCCAGGCGCTGGCCGCCCGGCAGCTCGAGCGCCAGCGGCACTTCGAGCGCGCCGAGCTTGCGCTCGAGCAATGCGGTGAAGGGGTTCATGGCAGGGACGACTTTACGAAAAAAAGCGTGCTGCTGCCATCGACCCTCACCCCAACCCTCTCCCGCAAGCGGGAGCGGGGGCACACCGCGGACTCTGGCTCCCTCTCCCCCCGTACCCGGGGGAGAGGGTCGGGGGCGGAGCGGGGCGGATTGCCTCAGCTCAAGAACTGCGCCCGCGCCGTCGTATCCAGCCCATCGACCTCGCTGATGCAGATCGTGCCGTCCTCGCTCCATTCGACCCGCGTGATGCCCGGCCACATCGTCTCGATGCGACGCAGCTCCGCGTCCTGTTTCGTCAACAACCCGCGCTGGACCCGCAATTGGTCCGCCAGCTCGGCGTTCTCGACCTGCAGCCGGCGCGTCTCGACCGCGTCGCGGATCGCCGCGACCAGCTCGACGTCGTTCCACGGCTTGACGACGATGCGCCCGACCTGGGCCACGTTGATCGCGTCGAGCACGGTGTCGAAGTCGCGCGAGCCCGACAGCATGATGCGACCGGCCTGCGGCTGGGTCGCCTTGATGCGGCGCAGTGTCTCGACGCCGTCGAGCTCAGGCATGCGGTAGTCGCAGACCACCACGTCGATGATGCGTTCCTCGGCGGCGCTGATCGCGCGCAGCGGCGAGGTGAAGGCCTCGACCGTGCAGGTGCGCCCGGGTGCCGGCGTGTTCTGGCGCAGCAGGCGCTGCAGCGAGGTCAGCACATGCGGCTCGTCGTCGATCAGCATGATGCGGATGTTGTTCATGTCGTGCTCCGGTAAACCAGGACTTCGAATGACTTGCCGACCCGTTTCTGGAACGCGTCGAGGCGGCGGATGGTGGTCTCGTCGATCTTGTGATCCTTGGACAGCAGCAGCACGCCGATGCCGGCGACCAGGTCGCTCGCGAGCACCATGCCGGGCTTGAGCGCGGCCACCGTCAGGCTCTTGGCGGCGGCGGCGCTGCCGGCTTCGCTCAGCACGCCGAGGAAGGCGTCGCACACTCTCGGGTCGAAGCGGGTGCCGCTGCCGTTTCGCAGCCAGGCGCAGGCGTCGTCGTGCGAGAAGCGGCGCGTCTCGATCGACCCGCTGCGCAGCCGTTCGTATTCGCTGGCGGCACGCAGCACGCGCGCGCCGAGCGGGATGTTCTCGCCGATCAGGTGCGCCGGCATGCCCTTGCCGTCGAAGCGTTCGTAGAGGCTGCGCAGCACCCGGCCGGCGCCGCGCAGCGAAGGCAGCGCCATCAGGTGGCCGTCGCCATGCAGCGGGTGTTTCATGAACTCGTCACGGTCCTTGGCCGACAGCGAGTGCAGCGGCGTCGTCAGCCACTCCTCGGCGAAGGTCAGCTTGCCCAGGTCTTCGAGCAGCGCGGCATACACCGTGTCCTGCAGCGCGTCGCCGCACAGCCCGACGCGCGGGCCGAGCAGCTTCACGTGTTCGGCGACGCGGCGCGAGCAGCCGTCGGTCAGGCCCGGGCGCTGCTCGAGGATGGTCGACAGCATCTTCACCGTGCCCTGGAAGTCGGACGTGATGCGCGCATTCGCCGCGACCACGCTTTCGTTCGCCCGTTCGAGGTCGCGGGTGCGTTCGCGCACCTTGCCTTCGAGCTCTGCGGCATGCGTCTGCAGCTGCGCGTTCTGGTCGCGCGTCAGCACCAGCAGCTGGTCGCGTTCGCGCGCCAGGCGCTTGCGCTCCAGGCCGTCGTGCAGCGTCGACAGCAGCACCTCGTCGTCCCAGGGCTTGGACAGGTAGCGGAAGATCTCGCCGTTGTTGACCGCCTCGATGGTCGAGGTGATGTCGGCGTAGCCGGTCAAGAGGATGCGCACCGCTTCGGGCAGCTTGGTGCGCGCCTGCTGCAGGAACTGCGCGCCGGTCATCTCGGGCATGCGCATGTCGGAGATGATCGCGTCGACCTTCTGCTCGTCGAGCAGCTTCAGTCCCTCGGCGCCGCCGAGCGCGGTGTGCACCGTGAAGCCGCGCGAGCGCAGCGTGCGGCGCAGCGCCGAGACGATGTTCGGCTCGTCGTCGACCGCGAGCACCGAGAAGCCGGCACCGATGGCCTCAGCCATGCGCCACCTCCGGCTGTCCGCTGCGCACGCGCGGCAGCACGACGCGGAAGGTCGTGCCTTCGCCGGGCGCGCTCCTGAGCTCGATGTTGCCCTGGTGCTTCTGCACGATCGAATACGACACCGACAGCCCGAGCCCGGTGCCCTTGCCGACCGGCTTGGTGGTGTAGAAGGGCTCGAAGATGCGGGCCTGCACTTCGGCCGGCATGCCGCAGCCGTCGTCGCTCACCTCGACCCAGACATTCTTGTCGTCGAAGCCCGAGCGCAAGGTGATCGTGCCCTTGTTCGGAATCGCCTGCGCGGCGTTGACCAGCAGGTTCATGAAGACCTGGTTGAGCTGGGTCAGCAGGCACGGCACTTCGGGCAGCGGCACCAGCTCTTTCACGACCGTCGCCTTGTACTTGACCTCGTTGGCGACGATGTTGAGCGTGCTCTCCAGCCCCTTGACGAGGTTGGCCGGCTCCCAGTCGTCGCTCTTGTCGACGCGCGAGAAGTCCTTCAGGTCCTGCACGATCTTCTTCACCCGGTCCAGCCCTTCGCGGGTCTCGCTGACCAGCGCCGGGATGTCCTCTTCGAGAAAGTCGATGTCGCAGCTCGGCGCGGGCCCCGTGCCCTTGCCGCTCAGGTGGCGCACCACCTTCAGCAGCTCGTCGACATACCCCTGCAAGGTGCTGAGGTTGGAATAGACGTAGCCGACCGGGTTGTTGATCTCGTGCGCGACGCCGGCGGCGAGCTGGCCGATCGAGGCCATCTTCTCCGACTGCATCAGCTGCGCCTGGGTCGACTGCAACCGCGCGTTCATCGTGCGCATCTCTTCGTTCAGCTGCGACAGCCGGTCGATGCGGTCGAGCTGCTCGGTGTGCAGGTTGGCGTTGTCGACCACCAGCGCCACCAGCGTCACCAGCGAGCGGCCGCGTTCGACGTCGCCGGCGTCGAACGGGGTGGCCTCGGCGAGCCGGTTCATCGACAGCGCGCCGATGCGGCGGTTCTTGATCGCGAGCGGCCAGCAGATCGCCGAGCGCGGGCGGCCTTGCGAGCGCTGCTGGTTCGGGTCGTCGCCTTCGCGCTTGAGCTCGCCGTTGATCAGCATCGGCTCGCCGGTCTGCGCGACCTTGCCGAGCACGCCGGCGCCGAGCTGCACCGTCTGGCCGATCACGTGGGGCGGCAGGTCGATGCCGGCGACGATGCGCAGCTGGCTCGTTTCGGCGCGGTCGATCACCGCCAGGCTGCCGCTCTGGGCGCCGAAGCTGCGCACGATGTGGCTCAGCATCGCCTGCAGCGCCTGGCTCTCGCCGTCGGCCTCGCGGCTGAGCTCGTGCAGCTCTTCGATGAGCGAGAGGGCGGCGGTGCTGGCTTCCATTCCGGGCTCAGCCGTTGAGCAGCTTGCTCAGCGTGTCGATCTCGGGCGCGGCCTGCTCGAGCGCTTCTTTCGGCGACGCCAGCGTGTCGGGGCAATGGGTCATCGCATGCGCCGCCTCTTCGGGTGTGCCGGCCAGCCGGTTCGCCACCCACACCGCCTGCTGCACCAGCGTCAACGAGCCGAGCGGCGGCGTCGCGTGGTGCTGCCGCGCCGCGTCGGCGATCGCCTGCGGCAGGCCCCAGGCTTCGAGCAGGTCGGCGCCGAGCGTGTCGTGGGCCTGGCCGAAGCGCTGCGCCTCGAGCGGGCGCACATCGGCGCCGGCGGCGCTCGTGTGCAGTTCGATGTAGGCCGTGCCGTGTTGTTGCAGCAGGTGCAGCTGGCCCATGTCGTGCAGCAGGCCGGCGGTGAACGCGAGGTCGGCGGCGGCCGAATCGTCGACGACGAGGCGCCGCGCCAGCGCCGCGCAGCTCACGTAGTGGTGCCACTGCGCCTTCGCGAAGGCCGGGTCGCCCTGGGCCTGGCGCAGCGGCGTCGCGACGGCGAGCGACATCACCATCCGGCGCACCGCGCCCATGCCCATCACCATCACCGCCTCGGACACGCTGCCGATCTCGCGCCGCATGCCGAAAAACGGCGAGTTGACGGTGCGCAGCAGCGACGCCGTCAGCGACGGGTCGAGCTCGATCAGGCGGCCCACGTCGGTGGCGCTGACGGTCGGCTGCTGCATCTGCTGAATGAGCTGCACCGCGACCGCGGGGAACGGCGGCGGAAGGGCCGGGCGCTTCGCGCGCGGCGGCGCTGCAGCGCTGAGCTTGAGTGGGGAATTCATGTTCTTGCTCCCTGAAGCAGGGTGATCACCGTGCCGGTGCCGCGTGAGTTGGCACCCAGGTCGTTGCACCGCACTTCGTAATGGATGTCGCCGATCTGCACGACGCGCTGGCCGTCCCACCCGCCGGCCTCGAGCGGGCCGGCGAGCTCGGGCGGCAGCACGTCGCTGACATGCTCGCCGACCAGCGACATGCCGCCGCTGCCGAGCAGCGCATCGGCCGCGGCGTTGCTGATCGCGATCATTCCGGACAGGTCGATGCCGAGGATCGGCACGGGCACCACGCCGAGCGCCTCGTGCGACACGTCGAGCGCGACCTCTTCGCGCTGCAGCCGGACCTCGTTCTGCTGCAGCCGGCTCTCGAGCTGGCGGTTGCTTTCGCGCAGGCGCTGTTGCAGCAAATGGCTCTCGGCCACCATCTCGTACTGCCCGAAGGCCTGCTCGATCTCGTCGCTCAGGTTGTTGTCGTTCCACGGCTTGGTGAGGAACTTGTAGATCGAACCCTCATTGATCGCCTCGGTGATCGACTGCAGCTCGGTGTAGCCCGACAGCACGATGCGCACCGTGTCCGGATAGAGCTGCTTGACGCGCGCCAGGAAGTCGGTGCCGCGCATCAGCGGCATGCGCTGGTCCGACATCACGACCCCGACCGGGTAGCGCGCCAGCATCTCGAACGCCTCGTCGGGCGTGTTGGCCGCATGCACCGTGTAGGCATGGGCGCGGAAGACCCGGCGCAGCGAGCGCAGGATGTTCGGCTCGTCGTCGAGCAGCAGCAGGTGGCGCGCCTTTTCGACCGGCGCGATGGCTTGCTGGAACACCCGGCCCGAGTGCAGCAGCGCGTTCGCGTCGGCCACTTCGAGCGGCCGGGCGAACAGGTAGCCCTGCGCCAGCTCGCAGCGCAGGCTGGAGAAGAACTGGAGCTGGCCTTCGGTCTCGATGCCCTCGACGACGACCCGCAGCTTGAGCGCGCGCGCCAGCTCGCAGGTCATGCGCGCGACCATCGCGTCCGACGGGTTCGAGGTGGCGCCCTGGACGAAGCTCAGGTCGATCTTCAGGCAGTCCAGCGGCAGCCGCGTCAGGTAGCTGAGGTTGGAGTAGCCGGTGCCGAAGTCGTCGATCGCGACCGAGATGCCGTGGCCGCGCAGCGCCTGCAGCCGCTCGATGACGACCGGGCTGGCATCGGTCAGGGTGCGTTCGGTGAGCTCGAGCTCGATCTGGTTGCCGGCGATCTCGTGGCGCTTCAGCAGCGCGAGCAGGTGGTTCGCGACCTCGTCGGTCTCGAACACGCTGGGCGGCACGTTGATCGCCATCTGCAGGCCGTGGTGGCCGAGGTCTTCCCAGGCGCGCAGCTGGACCATGCTCTGTTCGAGCACCCAGCGCGTCACCACGCCGGCCATGCCGCAGCCTTCGACGACCGGAATGAATTCGGCCGGCGGGATCGCACCGCGCAGCGGGTGTTGCCAGCGCAGCAGCGCCTCGAAGCCGATGACGCAGCCGGTGGACAGGTGCACCTGCGGCTGGAACACGAGGCGGAACTGGTTCTTCGCCAGCGCGTTGTGCAGGTCGAACTCGAGCAGGCGCAACGAGGCGCGGCCCTGGTTCAAGCCGGCTGAGACGAACTGCAGCGGCTCTTCGCCGGGCTGCATGCCCCGGGTCGCCGCGTCGGCCACTGCGGCGAGCAGGCCGGCCGCGTCCTTGCCGTCGCGCGGCAGCATCGCGATGCCGGCCGACGCCGTCAGCTGGATCGGCGGGTTGCGGCACTCGAGCGGAATCGGCAACTCGGCGAGCAGCCCGGTGGCCATCATCTCGGCCTCTTCGGACGAGCCGATCAGCGGCACGATCACTGCGAAGCGCAGCTTCGCCAGGCACGACATGCTGGCACGCGCCGGGATCAGGTTGCGCAGGTGGGTGGCGACCGTGGCGCTGATGCCGTCGATCTGCAGCGGGTCCGCTTCGCCGTTCGCGCTGCTGACGCTCAATCGCACTTCGAGCAAGGCGTGGTGGCGGCCGGTGATCAGGTGTTCGGCCAGCGCCTCGTCGATGCGGCGGGTGATGAACGAGCGCCCCGAATCGGCGGCCGCGCCGTGTGCGTCGAGCAGCAGCTGCAGGCTGAAGTCCTTGCTGATCTGCTCGCTCACGTCTTCGGGCATGCCGACGTAGTGGGTCAGCTCGCCGGTGGCGTCGCGGATCGGCGCCAGGCTCAGACGGTTCCAGAACGCCTGGCCGTCGCGCCGGTAGTTGCGCACCAGCGTGGTCAGCGACTCGCCGGCGCCGATGGCGCGGCGCATTTCGGCAAGCGCCGCCCGGTCGGTGTCGGCACCTTGCAGGAAGGCGCAGCTGCGGCCCAACACTTCAGCGGCGCTGAAACCGGTGAGCTTGCAGAACGCCGGGTTGACGTAGACCACCGGCTGGCCCGCAAGCCGCATGTCGCACAGCAGCAGCGGCCCGCGGCAGACGTCCAGCGTCTGCACGAACAACTGGTCGGGCAGTGCTGCCGGATCGTCGGCCGGGCGGGGTAGAACGGAAAGGCTCATTGGTGTTGGCGTCCCTGAGGGCGCGCATGCCAGCCTTATCGGCAAAGTCCGCGCGCTCTGAAATCATCGAGCTGGGCGGGCTCGACCCAAGCGCCCAAAACGCCGACTTTCACCGCCCAACTCCGCGCCGCGTTACATCCGGCGCCGCTTTTACACGTTCGCCAGTGGCAAGAGCGCCTCGAACCCGGCCGTCGCGAGCGCCGGGGCGAACAGGAAACCCTGGTACTGCTCGCAGCCGGTGTTCTGCAGGAACTGGCGTTGCGCCTCGGTCTCGACGCCCTCGGCGACGATCTCGAGGTGCAGCGCGCGCCCGAGGTTGACGATCGCATTGACGATGCCGGCGTCGCTTGGGTCGCCGGGCAGCCCCTTGACGAAGCTGCGGTCGATCTTCAGGCGGTGGATCGGGAAGCGCTTGAGGTAGCCGAGGCTCGAATAACCGGTGCCGAAATCGTCGATCGACAGCTTGACGCCCAGCCCCGCCAGCGCCTGCAGGCGCACCAGCGTTTCCTGCGCGTTCTGGATCAGGATCGACTCGGTGAGCTCGAGCTCGAGCAGGTGCGGGTCGAGCTGCGAGTCGTGCAGCGCCGCGGCCACGCTGTCGACAAACCCGGCGCGCTGGAACTGCACTGCCGAGACGTTGACCGAGACGATCAGCTGCCTGCCGTTGGCCTGCCACAGCGCGGCCTGCGCCACCGCTTCGCGCAGCACCCATTCGCCGATGCTGACGATGAAGCCGCTTTCTTCGGCGACCGGAATGAACTCGCCCGGCGAGACTTCGCCGAGCTCGCTGTCGCGCCAGCGCAGCAGCGCCTCGGCACCGCGCACCTGGCCGGTCTGCATGTCGACCTGCGGCTGGTAGTGCAGGCGGAACTGCCGCGTGGCAAGCGCCTGGCGCATCGCGTGGTCGAGCGTCAGGCGCGAGCGCCGCTTCGGCTCGGCCGCGCTGGCGCCGGCTTGGTGGAAGCGGAAGCTCGCCCGCCCGGCGTCCTTGACCGAGCGCATCGCCGCATCGGCGCGGCGCAGCAGCTCGTCGAAGGCGGCGCCGTCGCCGGGGTAGAGCGCGATCCCGATGCTGCAGGTCACGGTGAAGCTCAGCCCGTCCTGGCTGAACGGGCGCTGCAGCGCGTCCTGGACGCGCCGGGCGGTGGTTTCGGCGCCGTGTGCGTCGGCATGGTGGACCAGCAAAACGAATTCGTCGCCGGCCAGCCGCGCCACCGTGTCGACCTGGCGCAGGCAGCCCTTCAGGCGCTCGGCCACGTCGACCAGCACCCGGTCGCCGAAGGCGTGGCCGAGGGTGTCGTTGACATGGCGGAAGCGGTCGACGCCGACGAACAGCAGTGCGAACGGCGTGCCGTCGCGCTGCGCCAGCGCCATCGAGAACTCGCAGCGATCGACCAGCACGCGCCGGTTCGGCAGGCCGGTCAGCGCGTCGGTCAGCGACAGCGCCTCGAGGCGGTGCTCGTCGCTGCGGTCGTGCAGTGCGACGATGTAGAGCGTGTGCCCCGGAGCCGGCTCGATGCGGCTGATGCGTCGCGTGACGGCGATGGCCGAGCCGTCGAGCCTGCGCACCCAGGCGCCGGATTCGAGCGGCGCGCTGGCGCGTTGAGTCAGCTCGCGCCAGAACGCGGGGTCTTCGGGCGCGACGCCGAATTCGACCACGCCACGCCCGCACAAGGATTGCGGCGATCCGCCCATCAATGCGCCGGCCGCGGCGTTGGCGGCCACCACCTGCAGGCTGGCCGCGTCGACCAGCCAGACCGCGTCGAGCATCGCGTCGATCAGCTCGGCGGCGAAGCGCGGGCAGGCGAGCGCGGCGGCTTCGAACGGGCTCGGACGTTTCATGCGGCCTGCGGCAACGGCGCGGGTTCGAAGTAGTAGGCGATGCGCTGGCGCGGTGCCAGGGCGTCCAGCGCCTCGCGCGACAGCGCCTGCGGCTTGATGCTGCGCCGGATGCCGAGGCCGCCGGCGTGCTCGAGGTCGACGATCGGCGCGTCGTCGTTCGGCTGCCGCGGGTCGTGCACCTGCACCCGCGGCTTCAGCGGGCGCGATGAGTTCACCCCGACCACCATCGCGTAGCGGTCGTCGGTGAGCTGCACCACCGAGCCGGGCGGGTACACGCCCATCATCTTGATGAAGCCGCCGAGGATCGCCGGGTCGAAGCGGTTCTTGCCCTGCGCGAACAGCAGCGACACCGCTTCGTGCGGCGTCAGCGGCTTGGCGCCGGCCTTCGGATTGCACAGGTTGTCGTAACGATCGACCAGCGCGACGACGGCCGACGCCGGCGTCATGCGATCGCTGCCGATCTTCAGCGGGAAGCCGCTGCCGTCGCCATGTTCGTGGTGCTGCGCGATGACCAGCGTCGCGCCGGCCGACAGGCCCATCCGCTGGGCCTGGCTGACGCCGAGTGCGACATGTTCTTCGTAGCAGCGGGTTTCGCTGGCGCCGAACGTGTCCTGGCGGTGCCGCAGGCGCTCGGGCAGCGCCAGCTTGCCGACATCGTGCAGCAGCGCACCGACACCGAGGTCGCGCAGCTCGGCGGCGTCGAGCCCGAAGCTGCGCGCCAGCAGCAGCGAGATCAGCGTCACGTTGACGGCGTGGGTCGAGGCCTTGTCGCCTGCGGCTTCGGTGAGCAGGCGGATGCACAACTCGTCGGCGCCGACCATCTTGTCGACCATCGTGTTCGACAGCGCCTGGGCCTTGTCGCGCGCGAGCGCCGGCTGCGCGCCGACCAGCTCGTTGAGCTGGCGGAATTCGCGGCTCGCCTCGGCGAACTGGCGCTCGCAGACCGCCAGCGCGGCGCGCTGGGCGGCCAGCGCCGCGCGGCGCTCGCGCAGCGCGGCGCGTGCCGCGGCCTGGGCCTGGGTCGGCGCGGTGGCGCTGGCCTGTACCGGTCGAACCGGTGCGTCGAAGTCGCTCTGCTCCGGGCTCCAGCGGACTTTTTTCACGCCCAAGGAGCGGATCGTCGTGATCTGCTCGATGCTGGCCAGCTTGAAGCTGCTGAGCGGAAAGGGATGCGACATCCAGCCCACGTCCAGATGCACGAACATCCCGACGCGCAGCGCCTCGACCTCGATCTGTGCGGTTGTTGCGGTGGCTTTCATCCCTGCGGGCGCGCGCATCGGGCGCGGGCGGCCTGTAGGGGTTGTCGGCACAAGTTGCAACGACTTGAGTGTCACGTAGTGTCATCCCGACCCTTCGACAGGCTCAGGACAGGCCGGGGTGCGCCCGTCGAAGGGTCGGGGTGACCGCTAACGCTGGATGCGCGTCGACAACACGATCGCCGAGGTCGTGCGCTCCACCCCGTCGAGCGCGCCGATGCGGTCGATCAGCGCATCGAGCTCGCCGATCGAGCTGGCGGCGACGATGGCGATCAGGTCGAACGGGCCGCTGACCGAATGCAGCACCCGCAGCTCGGGGATCTTGCGCAGCGCAACTTCGATGGCAGCGCTTTGTTTGGGCACCAGCGTGATCAGCACGTGGGCGCGCACCAGCGAGGCTTCGAGCTCATCGGGCACGCTGATCGTGTAGCCGGCGATCACGCGTTGGCGCTGCAGCCGCTCCATCCGGCTTTGCACCGTCGTGCGCGACAGCTTGAGCTTGCGCGCCAGCACCGCCGTCGGGGCGCGTGCGTCCTCGCGCAGCAGGTTGATCAGCGCATGATCGGTGTCGTCGAGGACGGGCTTTTGCATTCTGCCGAAATAGTTTATTCGATCTGCCGTATTTTGCCAGTGATTTCGTCTGGCACGTAGCTGCACTTTGCGCAGTCGCGCGACAGAATCCAAGTTGCAGCGCTTCGCACTTTGAAAGGCACGACATGAAGAACATCCTCGTCATTGGTGGCGGCAAGATCGGCTCGGTGGTCGCCGACCTGCTGGTCGACACGCCCGAACACAATGGCTACCGCGTCACGGTGGCCGACCGCTCGGCGGCGCAGCTGGCCGAGCTGAACGAGCGCGCCAAGCAGTCGCCGCGCCTCAAGACCTTGCAGCTCGACGTCAACGACACCGCCGCGCTGCGCGCCGCGCTGAAGGGCTGCTACGCGGTGCTGAGCGCAGCGCCGTATCACCTGACGATCAAGGTCGCCGAAGCGGCGCGCGAGCTCGGCGTTCACTACCTCGACCTGACCGAAGACGTGGCCAGCACGCGTCGGGTGCGCGAGCTCGCGGTCGGCGCAAGCACCGCGTTCATTCCGCAATGCGGCCTGGCGCCCGGCTTCATCTCGATCGTCGCGGCTGACCTGGCGCGCAAGTTCGACTCGCTCGATTCGGTGCGGATGCGCGTCGGCGCGCTGCCGGCCTACCCGAGCAACGCGCTGAACTACAACCTGACCTGGAGCACCGAAGGCGTCATCAACGAATACTGCGAGCCTTGCGAGGCGATCGTCGACGGCCAGAAGCGCGAAGTGCCGGCGCTCGAAGAGCGCGAGGAGTTCTCGCTCGACGGCGTGTTGTACGAAGCCTTCAACACCTCGGGCGGCCTCGGCACGCTGTGCGAAACGCTGGCCGGCAAGGTGCGCACGCTGAACTACCGCACGATCCGCTACCCCGGGCATGCGGCGATCATGAAGGCGCTGCTGCACGATCTGCGCCTGAAGGACCGGCGCGACGTGCTGAAAGACATCCTCGAGCAGGCAGTGCCGACGACGATGCAGGACGTCGTGATCGTGTTCGTGACGGTCGCCGGCATGCGCGACGGCCATCTGCAGCAGGACACCTACGCGCGCAAGGTCTACAGCCATGTGCTGGCGGGCAAGATGCGCAGCGCAATCCAGATCACCACCGCCGGCAGCCTGTGCGCGATGCTCGACATGCTGGCCGACGGCCGGCTGCCGCAAAGCGGCTTCGTGCGCCAGGAGGACGTGCCGCTCGCGGACTTCCTGGGCAACCGCTTCGGCCGCTTCTACGCGATGGACGAACTGTCGAAGGCGGCGTAACAGCCTGCAGGGGCAGGCTGTTACGCCGCTGCGCGGCGCAGGTACCGCTCCCCTTGGCCCCCTCCGCGAGGGGGTTCCAGTTTGATCCACGAGCCGGCTTGCAGCCGGCCAAAATCGGCGTCTGTTGCACTCCGGGCGTGTCAAGCTCTCGAATGGCGTTATGATGTTCCACCAATGAACAGATGTTCTTATTGCGAACTTCAGCGCCCTGAGGAGACTCGAATGATCAACAAGATTTCCGCGTCGGTGGAGGCCGCGCTGCAAGACGTGCCCGACGGCGCCACGGTGCTGATCGGCGGATTCGGCGGCGCCGGCCAGCCCAGCGAGTTGATCGACGGCCTGATCGCCCAGGGCGCGCGCGACCTGACCATCGTCAACAACAACGCCGGCAACGGCGCAACCGGCCTGGCCGCGCTGCTCGCGACCGGGCGTGTGCGCAAGATCATCTGCAGCTTTCCGCGCCAGGTCGATTCGCAGATCTTCGACGGCCTGTACCGCGCCGGCAAGCTCGCGCTCGAGTTGGTACCGCAAGGCAACCTGGCCGAGCGCATCCGCGCCGCCGGCGCCGGCGTCGGCGGCTTCTTCACGCCGACCGGCTACGGCACCGATCTCGCGAAAGGCAAGGAGACGCGCGAGATCGACGGCCGCATGTACGTGTTCGAGTCGCCGATCGCCGGCGACGTGGCGCTGATCAAGGCCGAAACCGGCGACCGCTGGGGCAACCTCGTCTATCGCAAGACGGCGCGCAACTTCGGGCCGATCATGGCGATGGCGGCCAAGCTGACGGTGGCGTCGGTGCACGACATTGTCGAGCTGGGCGGGCTCGACCCGGAGCACATCGTCACGCCGGGCATCTTCGTGCAGCGTGTCGTCAAGGTGCCGCGCACGGCCACCGGGCCGGCTGGTTTCAAACAGGCCGCCTGAGGTCAGACACCATGCAAAGACTGACCCGTGACCAGATGGCGGCCCGCGTCGCGCGCGACATTCCCGAAGGCTCCTACGTCAACCTCGGCATCGGCCTGCCGACGCTGGTGGCCAACCACCTGCCGAAGGACCGCGAGATCTTCCTGCACAGCGAAAACGGCCTGCTCGGCATGGGCCCGGCGCCGGCCGACGGGGCCGAAGACTACGACCTCATCAACGCCGGCAAGCTGCCGGTGACGCTGCTGGCCGGCGGCGCGTATTTCCACCACGCCGACAGCTTCGCGATGATGCGCGGCGGGCACCTCGACGTCTGCGTGCTGGGCGCGTTCCAGGTTTCGGTGCGCGGCGACCTGGCGAACTGGCACACCGGTGGTGCCGATGCGATCCCCGCCGTCGGCGGCGCGATGGACCTCGCGATCGGCGCCAAGAAGACCTGCGTGATGATGGAACACCTGACCAAGAGCGGCGCGAGCAAGCTGGTCGAACATTGCAGCTACCCACTGACCGGCATAGGCTGCGTGAGCCGCATCTACACCGACCTGGCGGTGATCGACGTGACGCCGGGCGGGTTGAAAGTGGTCGAGACCTTCAACGGGCTCGGCTTCGATGAATTGCAACGGCTGAGCGGCGTACCGCTGATTGCCGCCTAACCGTCACCCCGGCGAAAGCCGGGGTCCACTGTGTACCCCGGCACGGTGGATCCCGGCGCGGCGAAGCCGGCCTGTCCTGAGCCTGTCGAAGGGCCGGGATGACACTTGACGAGGACCGACCCATGAGCACCCAAGCCTTCATCTGCGACGCCATCCGCACGCCCTTCGGCCGCTACGGCGGTGCGCTCTCGACGGTGCGCACCGACGACCTCGGCGCGATTCCGCTCAAGGCATTGATGGCGCGCAACAAGGAAGTCGATTGGGCCGCCGTCACCGACGTGATCTACGGCTGCGCCAACCAGGCCGGCGAGGACAACCGCAATGTCGCGCGCATGTCGGCGCTGCTTGCCGGGTTGCCGATCGAGCTGCCCGGCGCGACGATCAACCGCCTGTGCGGATCCGGCATGGACGCGGTCGGCACCGCGGCGCGCGCGATCAAGAGCGGCGAGGCGCAGCTGATGCTCGCCGGCGGCGTCGAAAGCATGAGCCGCGCGCCCTTCGTGCTGCCCAAGGCCGAGAGCGCGTTCAGCCGCAACAACGCGGTCTACGACACGACCATCGGCTGGCGCTTCGTCAACAAGCGGATGAAGGAGCTGTACGGCGTCGACTCGATGCCGGAGACGGCCGAAAACGTCGCCGCCGACTTCAAGATCGAACGCGCGGCGCAGGACCGGATGGCGCTCGCCTCGCAGCTGAAGGCTGTGGCGGCGCAGCAGTCGGGTTTCCTGGCCGCTGAGATCACGCCGGTAACGATCGCGCAGAAGAGAGGCGACCCGCTCGTCGTCGCGAAGGACGAACACCCGCGCGAGACTTCGCTCGAGGCGCTGGCCAAGCTGAAGGGCGTGGTGCGGCCGGATGGCACGGTGACGGCAGGCAACGCGTCGGGCGTCAACGACGGCGCCTGCGCGCTGCTGCTCGCCAACGAGCAAGCTGCCGCGAAACACGGCCTGACGCCGAAGGCACGCGTGGTCGGCATGGCGACCGCGGGGGTCGCACCCCGCATCATGGGCTTCGGCCCGGCGCCTGCCGTGCGCAAGGTGCTTGCACTGACCGGCCTGACCCTCGCGCAACTCGACGTCATCGAGCTCAACGAAGCCTTCGCCGCGCAAGGCCTCGCGGTGCTGCGCGACCTCGGCATCGCCGACGACGACGCGCGAGTCAACCCGAATGGCGGCGCAATCGCGTTGGGCCACCCGCTCGGCGCGAGCGGTGCGCGGCTGGTGGCGACCGCGGTCAACCAGCTGCATCGCATCAAAGGCCGCTACGCGCTGTGCACGATGTGCATCGGCGTCGGCCAGGGCATCGCGCTGATCGTCGAGAGAGTCTGAACCTCCGGCCTACACTCCCCCGGTCGATCGACCGCAGGAGTGACGCCGCATGAGTTACGACTACAGCTCCGAGTCCAAGCGGCTCGAGCTGCCCAATCCGTACCAGCTGCAAAACCGCTTGCTCTGGCTGTGCGCCGCGCTGCTGTTCGTGGCCGGCGTGACGAGCCTGTGGTGGGCCCGCGCCGCGATGCAGGACCAGGCGATGCGCTTTGCTGCAGCGCCCTTGCTGACCGGCCTCCTGATGCTCGCCGCGGCGATGGCCTGCGCGGCGACCGCAGCGCGGCGGCTGCGCTTCTTCTTCGGCCGTGGCCGACCGGCGTCGCTCGCGCCCGAGATCCCGGTCGGTGCGACCGGCGGCTCTCCCGCCGCCGACCGCGTGAAGGACATGCTGCGCCAGGGGGGCATCACCTACCCCGAACCGCAAGGCGCGATCGAAGGCCTGCTGTACCACTGGGCGCCGACCCTGATCACCGCGCCGCAAGAGGTGCAGTTCCTGGCGCGGCGCTACGTGTTCAACCTGGCCGCGATCGCGGCGACGCTCGTTAGCTTCGTCTTTTCATGGCTGGTGTTCGGCACCGAATCGACGCGGCCGTGGATCGGCTTTCTGTACTTCGCGTTCGGATTGTTCTTCCTGCTGAAGCCGGTCTTGTCGCAGCACCGCGCACGGCTCACCACGGCGTCCCTGATCGGGCTGATCGCCGCCGCGATCCTCGGGCCGGTCGCGATCGGGCTGCTCGGCCCCAGCCTGCCGCCGCTCGGCAGTTTCTCGCTCAACACCCAGACCTTCGTGATGCTGTGCACCTCGCTCGTCGCCTGCGCGCTCGCGATGGCCGCGGTGCTGGCCCAGGTCGACAGCTCGCCGCAGACCCGCGCGAGCGTCGAGCAGGGGCGGCTGTCGATGAACGCACCGCCGTCGACGCTGCTCGACGAGCTCGACCGCACGCTGCAGAACGAGTGGACCGAGCGGATTCCGAATCGGCGCTACGCCCGCATCGAGCCGGTCGTGACCGCGGCGACACCGAGCGGCAGCTTTGCCGGCGAGCTGTTCGACGAGACCCAGCCGCTGCCGGTGGCCGGCACCAAGGCGCCGAGCTTCGGCGCTGCGTTTGCCGACCGGCGCCACCTGCCGCTGGTGCTGCTCGACCTGTACGCACTCGCGCTGGTGGTCGCGGCGGTGGCGATGTCGCTGCACTTCGTGCGCGGCTTCGACGCGCTCGCCGGCTGGCAGCGCAGCCAGCTCTCGCTGCTCGGCACCTCGGCCATCCTCGCCTTCGTCGCCGCGTTCTGCTTCCAATCGTCGGGCAAGCTGTGGGGCCGCTTCAACTTCGAGTCGGTGCTGATCTGGGTCGAGATGATCGGCAGCTACCAGACCTCGCGCATCGGCACCGGCAACAACTTCTCGAGCCGCATGAACACCGAAAACGACGTGGTGCGCACGGAGGCCATGACGCTGCGCATCTGGCGCTCGCGCATCGAGTCGGTGGTGTTCGGCAAGGACGATGCACGCCAGGTGACCGCGATGTTTTCGACCGAGAAGGAAGCGAAGGCGCTGGCCGCGCATCTGGTCCAGTTCGCGCGCAGCCAGAGTGTGTTGGTGGCGCCGGGCGCTGCCGAGGACCAGGCTCGCATCGCCGCGCTGAACCTCGGTGAACGTGGGCTGATCGGGCCGGGCGACGGGCCATCGGCGGCGCAGATCAGCCACCAGTTGCACACCGCGGCGGCGCTTGCGCGTGTGCCGTCGCCTGCAGTCGATCTCGATGTGGACCTGGGCGGCTCGGCCAGCGCCATTCACTGCTCGCGCTGCGGCACACCGGCGCCACCCGGTGCGTTGTTCTGCGCCAAGTGCGGCGCGAAGCTCGCCACGCCGGGCTGATCGGCCCTCGAAGTCCGTCGTCCCGGCGAAAGCCGGGACCCACTGCATACCGACGCGCTGTCCGCCGAGTGGACCCCGGCGTTCGCCGGGGTGACGGCTCCAGGGGGTGACGGCTCCAGGGGGTGACGACTCTGGGGTGACGTGGCCTTCAGGCCGCCGCGGTTTCTCGCCGCGGCTGGGTTCTGGCCAGTCCCTGCAACACCCGCTGCAGCGCGCTGACCGCGAAGTCGATCTGAGCCCGCTCGATGACCAGCGGCGGGGCCAGCCGCACCACCGTGTCGTGGGTGTCCTTGCTCAGCACGCCCTCGGCCATCAGCCCTTCGCAGACCGCGCGTGCGCTGGCGAACGCCGGATCGATCTCGACCCCGACCAACAAGCCCTTGCCGCGGATGTCGGTGATCGCCGGATGCGCGAGCTTGCCGAGTTGCGCCATCAAGTAGGCGCCCTGGTCGTGCGCCGCACGTGCGAGGTCGGCGCTCTCGAGCAGCTCGAGCGCCGCCTGGCCAACCGCCGCGGCCAGCGGGTTGCCGCCGAAGGTGCTGCCGTGGTCACCGGGCGTGAACTGCGCCATCACGTCGTCGCGTGCCAGGAAGGCGCTGACCGGCAGCAGCCCGCCGCCGAGCGCCTTGCCGAGCATCAGGCCATCGGGCTTCACGCCTTCGTGGTCACAGGCGAGGATGCGGCCGGTGCGGCCGAGCCCGGTCTGGACCTCGTCGCAGACCATCAGCACGTTGTGCCGGGTACAGATCTCGCGCACCGCCTTCAGGTAGCCGGCCGGCGGCACGACAATGCCGGCCTCGCCCTGGATCGGCTCGACAAAGAACGCCGCGGTGTGCGGCGTGATCGCGGCCTCGAGCGCCGCGGCGTCGCCGAACGGCACGCTCGTGAAACCCGGCGCAAACGGGCCAAAGCCGTCGCGGTACCGGGCTTCGCTCGAGAAGCCGACGATGGTCGTCGTGCGGCCGGCGAAGTTGCCGTCGGCGACGATGATGTGTGCCCGCCCCTCGAGCACACGCTTGACCTTGTAGGCCCATTTGCGCGCCGCCTTGATGCCGGTTTCGACCGCCTCGGCGCCGCTGTTCATCGGCAGCGCACGCGCCATGCCGGTGATGCGGCACAGCGTTTGAAGAAAGACGCCGAGCTTGTCGGTGTGGAAGGCGCGGCTCGTGATCGCGAGCCGCCCGGCCTGTTCGGTGAGGGCGCGCACCAGCGCCGGGTGGCTGTGGCCGAAGCTCACGGCCGAATAGGCCGACATCATGTCGAGGTAGCGCCGGCCTTGTTCGTCGAACAGCCAGACCCCCTCGCCACGCGACAGCACCACCGGCAGCGGGTGGTAGTTGTGCGCGCCGTGGCGGGCTTCGAGCTCGATGGCGAGCGGCGTTCGGGTGGTCTTGGCATGCAGCGCGGCAGCGCGGGCGGCGGTGGTCATGATGGATCCTGGGCAGCTTGAATCTTGGATTCGACGAGTCTAGGCTTTGGTGGGTGAAATTTGCGTTCCAAATATTGCATTGCTTCGTCGATCGGCGCATGATCCGTTCATTCTTGATGACATTTCAATGACACAGACTTCCATCGACTCGCTGGATCGCAAGATTCTTGATGCCCTGCAGGCCGACGGGCGGGCCTCGAACGTCGAGCTGTCGGCGCGCGTGCACCTGTCGGCGCCGCAGTGTTTTCGCCGGGTTCGTTCGCTCGAGGAGCGCGGCGTCATCCGCAGCTACCGCGCCGAGGTGCAGCCCGAAGCGCTGGGCCTCGGGGTGATGGCCTACGTCAGCCTGAACATCGACGGCGGCCAGTTCGGCCGGGTGCGCGAGATCGAAGCCAGCATCCGCGACTTTCCGCAGATCCTCGAGTGCCACACCGTGTCGGGCGACTACGATTACCTGCTGAAAGTGGTCGCGCGCGACCTGAAGAGCCTGTCGCAGTTCCTCACCGACCGGCTGATGCAGGTGCCCGGCGTCGACGACGTTCGATCGATGATCTGCATGGAAGAAGTCAAGGCGCCGGCGCCCTTGCCGGTCGACCTGTGAACAAGCCGAGGAAGCTCGCACGATGACATCCCCGAAGACGCTGCGCTGGGGCCTGATCGGCGCCGCGCGAATCGCCGCCTCGGCGCTGGTGCCGGCGCTGCGCGCGACCGGCAGCACGATGGTCGCCGTCGGCTGCCGCGATGTCGAACGCGGCGCGGCCTTCGCGGCCATGCACGGCATCGCCCATGTCGACAGCTACGAAGGCGTGCTCGGGCGCGACGACATCGACGCGGTCTACATCGCGCTGCCCAACCACGCCCACCTGCCGCTGACACTGGCCGCGCTGGCTGCCGGCAAGCATGTGCTGTGCGAAAAGCCGCTCGCGCTCAACGCCGCCGAAGTGGCGCAGATGCAGCGCGCCAGCGCGGCCAGCGGCAAGCTCGTGCTCGAAGCCTTCATGTACCGCTTTCACCCGCAGATCGATCGGCTGCGCGAGCTGATCGCCACGGCAGCGCTCGGCCGGTTGAAATGGCTGCGCGGCAGCTTCACCTACTCGCTGCGCGACATGAGCGACGTGCGCTGGGACCCAGCGCTCGGCGGCGGCGCGCTGTACGACCTGGGCTGTTATCCGCTGAGCCTGATGCGCCTTTTGACACAGGCCGAGCCCGAGGTGCTGAACGTCGCATCGCGCCTGACCGACCCGGCCATCCACAACGGCAGCGTCGACCACGCGGCGCACGCAACGCTGCGTTTCGAGACCGCTGCCGGCCGCGTCTTCGGCCACCTCGATTGCGCGTTTTCGCTGCCTTTCATGTGCCACTTCGAAGCGCTGTGCGAAGACGGCATCCTGCGGCTGGACGTGCCGTTCGCGGCCAAGAACGTCGAGTCGCTGCTGATGCGAGGCGACGTGGCCGAGCGCTTCGCGCCCTGCGACCCCTACGCGCTGATGGTGGCGCACTTCGAAGCCGCGGCGCAGGGCGAAGCGCCGCTTCGCTGGAGCCTTGCCGAAGCCCACGCCCAGGCCGTCGCCATGGACCGCCTGCTGGCCTTGGCGATGAGCTCGCCAACCGCCTGATTCGGCCATTCTGCATACAACGAAGCGCGATTAACGCACTTACGTTTACCTGACGAACGCAATCGCACACAAGCGGCTAATATGGGGGTTCACTCGGCGGGCAGTCGGCCGCCGTGCTCAAATGGCCCCATGCCGGGCGCGTATCGCCCCGGTATTCACCGCGACACTCCAATGAACGCATTGCTTCGACCCGAACCGGAGATTGAACTTCAGCCGCAGGACAGCGCTGCCATGCCTGTCGACATCGCCCCTGCGCCCGGCCCGCAAAAGCGCGACCTGATCGCCGGGCTCGAAAAAGGCCTGGCCGTCATCGCCGCGTTCGACCAGGACCGGCCGCGCCTGACGATGAGCGAAGTCGCGGCGCTGTGCGGGCTGACGCGCGCGGCGGCGCGGCGCTACCTGATCACGCTCGAATACCTGGGCTACGTGACCAGCGAACGCAAGATGTATTCGCTGTCGCCCAAGGTGCTGCGCCTGGGCCAGAGCTACATGCACTCGGCGCGCCTGCCGCGCATCGTGCAGCCCGAGCTGCACAAGCTCGCTCATGCGCTGAAGGAAGCCTCATCGGCCGGCGTGCTCGACGGCGCCGACGTGATCTGCATCGCCGCCACCAGCGCCGGCCGCGTCGTCTCGTCGACGCTGCAGCCGGGCACCCGCGTGCCGGCCTACTGCACGGCGAACGGGCGTGTTCTGCTGGCTTCGTTGCAGCAGCCGCAGGTCGAAACCTGGATCGCGCGCCAGAACCTCGCGCCGCTGACGCCCAACACCATCACCAACCCGGACCGGCTGCGGGTCGAGATCGCGCGCACCCGGGCCCAGGGTTACGCGCTGGTGGACCAGGAGCTCGAGCTCGGCCTGCGCACGATCTCGGTCCCGCTGAAGAGCTACCGCGGCGACGTGCTGGCCGCGCTGAACGTCAGCGTGCACGCCGCCCGGGTGTCGATGGACCAGCTGGTCGACGAGTGCCTGCCGGCGCTGTTGCAGGCGCAAGCGAGCCTGCGCACCGTACTCTGAGGCGGCGATGCGGGTCCAGGTCGCGATCATCGGTGGCGGCCCGGCCGGACTGCTGCTCGGGGCCTTGCTGCACAAGGCCGGCATCGATGCGCTGATCCTCGAGCAGCGCAGTGCCGACTACGTGCTCGGCCGCATCCGCGCCGGCGTGCTGGAACAGACCACCGTCGACCTGCTCGACCTGGGCGGCGTCTCGACCCGGCTGCATCGCGAAGGCTTGCAGCATGGCGGCATCGAGCTGTGTTTCGGCGGCAAGCGGCACCGCATCGACCTGCAGACGCTGACCGGCGGCAAGCATGTGATGGTCTACGGCCAGACCGAACTGACGCGCGACCTGATGCAGGCACGTGAAGCGGCAGGGCTCGCGACGGTCTACGAAGCACAGCAGGTGAGCCTGCACGACTTCGACGGCACGACACCGCGAGTGCGTTACCTGCACGACGGCGTCGAGCGCGAGGTGGAGTGCGACTTCATCGCCGGCTGCGACGGCTTCCATGGTGTCAGCCGCCAGAGCGTGCCGTCGAGCGCGATCCACATCTTCGAGCGGGTCTATCCGTTCGGCTGGCTCGGCATGATGTCCGAGACACCGCCGGTGGCCGATGAGCTGATCTACTCCAACCATGAACGCGGCTTCGCGCTATGCAGCATGCGCTCGCGCACGCGCAGCCGCTACTACCTGCAATGCCCGATCGAGGACAAGGCTGCGAACTGGAGCGACGCCGCGTTCTGGGACGAGCTGCGGCGCCGCCTAGACGACGAAGCGGCCGAGGCGCTGGTGACCGGCCCGTCGCTCGAAAAAAGCATCGCGCCGCTGCGCAGCTTCGTCGCCGAACCGCTGCGCTTCGGGCGGCTGTTTCTCGCCGGCGACGCGGCCCACATCGTGCCGCCGACGGGCGCGAAGGGGCTCAACCTGGCGGCGTCGGACGTGGGGTATCTGTCGCGGGCGCTGACCGAGTTCTACGCCGGAAGCGAACATGGCATCGAGAGTTATTCCGGGCAGTGCCTGCGCCGCATCTGGAAGGCCGAACGCTTTTCGTGGTGGTTCACATCGCTGATGCACAAGTTCCCTGAGACCGGCGAGTTCGGGCAGCGCATGCAGCGTGCGGAGCTGGAATACCTCGTGATGTCGCAGGCGGCGTCGACGGTGATGGCGGAGAACTATGTGGGGTTGGCGCTGGAGCATTGATTGCCTCGTGTCATCCCGACGAAAGTCGGGATCCACTCGTGGCAGATGCGCGATGTTGAAGAGTGGATCCCGGCGTGCGCCTGGCGTGCGCCGGGATGACGCGCGTGGGCCGAGCTTCGTCACGAGTCAGGTTGCGCTCACTTGATGTCAGTCTTTCGAGTGAGCTGCCGCACGCCTATGCGCCGGCGCACGGCCAATGACGGGCGGCTGCTTCGGCGTCTTCGAGCTCTTCCATCCGGCGCAGGTAGGCGTGTTTTTCGATCAGATCGCGGGCGGCGGCGAGGTCAGCGGCGGAGGATTGCCACGGGTACGTCTCGGGGCTCGGGCCGAACAAGCGGGCGCGGTGGAGGCGGATGTCGGCGAGGAAGAGCGGCATCGGGCCACGCTCGGCGATTTCCCAGGCTTCGTCGAGGTCGTGCTGGGCGCTGTCGGGGCCGGTGCGAGCGCCAGTGAGGCTGCGTAGCCAGGCTCGGGTGAGGAGGCCGCAGGGAAGCTGGTGTTGCGAGCCGGCGCGACGGAGGCTGTCCGCAGCGTGCTCGATGGACGAGTGACAAGGGTCGAGCGACGACCCCTCCAGAATCGCCGTGTAGAGCGCGGCTCGGCCCAGAGTGAGGTGGTCGAGGGCGATGGTGAGGAGGGCGGCGTCGCTCTCCTCGGCCCACTGGAGCGTCTGCGCCGCGCGCTGGGCGACGAGGTGGCAGGACTGAATCGGACCCGCCGCGGCACCCGGCGTGTGGCTGAACGCCTGCAGTCCGACGCCAGTACCAGCGGACTGGATGCCGGGGCCGCCCAGGACACACTGCCACGCGACACGCTCGCTGTCGGCGAGGAGCAGGTCACAGTACTGGAACCCCTGCAGGGAGTACAGCAGGGGGTAAGCAGGCTGGTCTTTGAGCTGCATCGCCTCGGCCTCTCGGAAGCGTTGCTCCGCCCCGGACCTTTGGCCAGCCTGGTGCAAGGCGTCGGCATGGGCCGTGCGGCTGGCCATCCGCTGAAACGCGTCGCCGCTGCGATCGGCGTAGGTGACGGACTGCTCAGCGTCCCGCAACGCGGTGCTCACCTCGCCGAGTGTCAGTTCCAGCTCGCTCAGGTTACTGGCGCTGATGGCGGCCTGCTTTAGTTCCTTCTGCGCGATGCGCATCTGCAGCCCGGCCCGCATCGGCTCGATGGCCTCGGTCAGGCGGCCCAATGCACGCAAGCGATATGCAGCTTCGTTCAACAGCCAGGCTTGATCGGGTGCTGCGAGCGCGGGTGACAGGCGCCTCCAAGGTTGCTCAAAAAAACACGCCACCGCTCCCAAGTCGGAACCGAATGCGCCGAGCTTCTTCGAGCTGTAGCTTTCGTCTCGCCGCATGATGCGGGCGTAGTAAACCGCGTCACACGCCTCCTGTTGCATTCCCGCCTGGCAGGCATGCGCCACCGCTTGGTAGAGCGGCTGAAGGTCTTCAAGCGTCGGCCGAGCCTTATCCTGCGTGCTCGCGCAGAGGTGTTCGTAGAGCCGCCGATGCGCCGCGCGCCAAGCCTCGGGTTGCTGCCTGCGCAGCTGCACGGCGAAATATTCGCGCAGCAGCGGATGGGCATCGAGCGCGACCAGTGAGCCTGCCGCGTCCCGGTTCACCGTAAGCAGCTTCGCGGCTTCCAGCCGCGTGAAGGCCAAGTTGCGCTGCGCCTCGCCCAGCCCGACCAACGCCTCGGTCAGCTTCGGTAGCGCCGGAGCCTCCAGCAGCGCGGCGACGCAGTCGGCGCTCACGGGCCGGTCGAACAAGCCCAGCAGCCGCAGCACGGCGAGGGCACGCCTGCCCTTCTCGCCATCGCCCTCGAACCACCCCACATAGGCATCCATGACGCGAAACGCGTGGCCCCCCTGCTCCTCGGCGTCGGCTTCCTCCAGCTTCACGAGGTCGCGTTTGCGGATATCTCCGGCGTGGGCATCGCGCAGCCAGCTGCCGAGCAGGTTCAGCGTCAACGCGTGGCCTTGCACGTCGTTCACCAGCGTCTCGGACTCTTTCGGCGTGCCCTTCACGCCGAGCGACTCGAGCAGGGCCACACCGGCTTCGCTCGTCAGCCGCGTGAGCTTGTGTTCCGGCGCGCTGGTCTGCCAGTGGGCCCGCAGGTCCGGGATCGAATAGCGGGTCGTCACCACGCACAAGCCCTGGCTGGTGGCGGCCAGCCCCTTGAGCAGGGCGGCGATGCCCTGGTCCTTGAGCTCGCCCGGCGTCGGCGAGGTGGGCGCGTACTGCAATGGCTCCAGGCCGTCGAGGATGAGCAGCGCGCGCCGCTCGCCGACGAGCTGGGCCAGCCGCCGGCCCTTGTCGAACCCGCTTTGTGCGCTGCCCGCCAGCACCGGGTCGCCGAAGGTGCTGAGGGCTTCCTTGAGAAACAGATCTGACGAAGCCGCCGTCTGCTCGCGTGTGCCCTGGCTGTAGAAGGACCACGCGAACGCCGCGTCGCAGCCGGGCCAGTGGTGATGCGCCAGATCCGCCGCCCACTTCGCCACCAGCGAGGTCTTCCCTTCGCCGCCGAGGGCGACGAAGGTGAGCAGGTGCGGGCGCTTCGCCTCGCCGCGGGCCGCCTTGTCCCAGGCATCGGCGAGGAGCCGCATTTCAGCCTCGCGGCCGATGAGCTGCGCGGGGGCGTATTTGATGATTCGCGAGATGTCGGCGTGAAAGCCGGCAGAGCGCACCGGCGGAATTTCGGCCACCAGCTTGCACAGCTCGGCCTTGTCCTTGAAGAAGTAGTAGAGGTGGTTGTTTGTCTGAACCGCCTCGCGGTGCGCCAGCTGGAGCGGCGCGGCTTCGATGTCTTCCGCGCACTCGCCCGGCTTCGCCGCGTCGCGCACGCTCGCGTCGATCGAGAGGAAGACGAACACCGGCTTGTTCATCTCGCGCGCGATGTCGAACTCCATCTGGGTGTAGGAGCGTCGCGCCGCTCCTGCGGGCCGGCCGTGCGGCTCTGCGCCGAAACGAAAGCCGACGATGTGGATCACCGCATCGGCGTCTTGCAGCTTGCGCCGCAGCATCTGCTCGACGGTGTGGTGGTCAGGCGCGAAGCCCGGCTGGTTCTCGGCGAAGCAACCCTTCTTCTGGACCTCGATCTCCACCTCGTCACGAAAGCTGCCGAATTCGTGCGAGACGCCGCTGATGAAGAGCGTGGGCCGGGCTTTCATGGCGAGTCGGACTCCGGCTTTCGCAGCAGCGCGTTTTCCGCGTCTTCGAGCTCTTCCGTCCGGCGCAGGTAGCCGTGTTTTTCGATCAGGCGGCGAGCGGCAGCGAGGTCGGCAGCGGGGGATTGCCACGGGTAGTTTTCGGGGCTGGCGCCGAACAGGCGGGCGCGGTGGAGATGGATGTCGGCGAGGAAGAGCCGCATCGGGCCACGCTCGGCGATTTCCCAGGCTTCGTCGAGGTCGTGCTGGGCGCTGTCGGGGCCGGTGCGGGCGGCGGCGAGGCTGCGCAGCCAGGCTCGGGTGAGGAGGCCGCGGGGAAGGTGGTCTTGCGAGCCGGCGCGACGGAGGCCGTCTACAGCGTGCTGGATGGACGAGTGGCAAGGATTGAGAGACGAGCCTTCCAGAATCGCCGTGTAGAGCGCAGCTCGGCCCAGAGTGAGGTGGTCGAGGGCGATGTCGAGGAGGGAGTCGCTGGGGACTCGCCACTCGAACATCTTCGCTGCGCGGTCGGACACGGCGCCGCACGATCGAAGCTGGCGCGCGGTCCTACCGGGCGCATGGGTGGGCCCCTGCTGTCCGACGCCGGAACCGTCGGACTTGCAGTCGGCGCCTCCCAGCACACACTGCCACGCGACACGCTCGCCATCGGCGAGGAGCAAGTCGCAATACCGGAACCCCTGCAGGGAGTACAGCAGGGGGTAGTCCGGCTGGTCTTTGATCTGCATCGCCTCGGCCTCGCGGAAGCGTCCCTCCGCCTCAGACCTTTGACCGGCCTGGTGCAAGGCGTCGGCATGAGTCGTGCGGTTGGCCATCCGCTGAAACCCGTCGCCGCTGCGATCGGCGTAGGTGACGGACTGCTTGGCGTCCCGCAAGGCCGTGCTCACCTCGCCGAGCGTGAGTTCCAGCTCGCTCAGATTGCCGGCGCAGGCGCCGGCATGCTTCAGTTCCTTCTGCGCGATGCGCATCTGCAGCGCAGCCCGCATCGGCTCGATGGCCGCGGCCAGTCGGCCCAACGCACGCAAGCGAAATGCAGCTTCGTTCAAAAGCCAGGCTTGATCGGGTGCTGTGAGCGCGAGTGACAGGTGACTCCAAGGCCGCTCGAAGAAACACGCCACCGCTCCCAAGTCGGAACCGAATGCGCCGAGCTTCTTCGAGCTGTAGTTTTCGTCTCGCCGCTTGATGCGGGCGTAGTAAACCGCGTCGCACGCCTCCTGTTGCATCCCCGCCTGGCAGCCGTGAGCCACCGCCTGGTAGAGCGGCTGGAGGTCTTCGAGCGTCGGCCGAGCTTGGTCCTGCGTGCTCGCGCAGAGGTGTTCGTAGAGCCGCCGGTGCCCGTCGCGCCACGCCGGGCCATCCTTCAGCAAGTCCGCGAAATGTTCGCGAACAAGGGGGTGGGCGTCCACAGCGTCACCGCCGGACCTGCCTGCCAACAGATGGACGAGCCGCAGCTTTGCCAGCCGCGCCAGCACACGCTCCCACTCGGCATCATCCACGCCTGCCAGCCGGTCGGTGAGCCCGGGGATCGCCGGGGGCCTCCGCAACGCGCGCAGGCAACCAGCGTCGGCCGGGCGGTCGAAGAACCCGAGCAGCCGCAGCGCTTCATGCTCCGCGCTGTCGCCCAACCACTGTTCGAAGCCGGCGAGCACACGATCGATCGGCTTGTTGCCGGGTAGCTCTGCCAGCGCCTCGGCCGGACCGATGCCGTGGCCGGGTTGTTCGCGCAGGTACACGCCGAGCAGCGACACGGCGAGCGCGTGTGGACCGAAGCCGCTCGCCAATGTTTCGAGCTCGGCATCGGTACCGAGCACCCGTGCCGTGCGCAACAGCGCCCGGCCGGCCTGCACGTCGATCTGCTCGAGGTCGCGCAGCGTCACGCCGGGCCGTCCGGCGAGATCGGTGACGTTCTCGCGCGTCGTGACGAGGCACAGGCCGGCCGATTGCCGGGCCAGGCCGCGAAGCAGCGATTCGAGCGCCGGGTCGCGCAACTTGCCCCGTTCGAAGGAGTGCGCCGACTGGAGCGGCTCCAGGCCGTCGAGCACCAGCAGCGCACGCCGGCTGCCGGCAAGGCGCGCCAGACGCTCGCCCTTGTCCCAAGGCGATCCGGCGCTCGCATCCGGGTCGCCGAAGAAGCGCAGCGCCGCATCGATGAAGGCATCGGCGGAAGTGGCCGCCACGTCGCGCACCCCCTGGCTGAAGAACGACCAGCCGAAGACATGGGTCGCGCCGCGATGGTGGTCGCGCGCCATTTCGGCGAGCCAGTGGTTGACGAGGGTCGACTTGCCGACGCCGCCGTGCGCGGTGAACACGAGCACGCGAACGGGTGCAGCGTTTGCCTGCTGCGCCGACTCCCAGGCACGATCCAGCAGCGCCAGTTCTTCGTCCCGGCCGAACAGGGCGGAGCCGGTTTCAGGCAGCCGGGTCAGGTCGATACATTCGGCGGGCAGCGCGGGCCACTGCACAACGGGAGACGGCGGAACGATGTTCACAGCTGCGGCGGCCCTGGGCTGCGCGGCCGGGTGCGCAAGCGGCGCGGGGATCTTCATCGTCGCGGCGAGACGCTGGTCGAGTTGCACGAAGTGCGAGAGCACCTGCTCGGCCACCGCAGCAAAGACTTCGTCGGCAAGATCCCCCGCGAAGTCGATCGCGACGGTTTTCCCGTCGCGCGGGATCATCTGCCGGTCCTTCAGCCAGCGATGCGCTTTCCAGGGGCATTGCCGCAGCAGCACCGGGATCAGCAGCATGCCGTGGTCTTCCTGGCGCTTCAGCAGTGCGGGCACTTCTTGCTGAATGCAGAACGGGGACGCGAGAAACGGGGCCGAGATCAGCACAATGGCGGCGGCGGCGCTGTCCATCGCCCGCTGGATTTCGGGGTACCAGGTGTCGCCGCCGTCGATCTTCCGGTCGTGCCAGACCTCCATCGCCACGCCCGCCGTGACGAGAGCCTGCAGCTGCGGCAGCAGCCGGTCTTTCCACGCTTCGTCCTGGTGGCTGTAGCTGATGAAAACAGTCGCGGCGGGCATTCTTCGTTTCCGTGAGCGCCTCGGTTCACCGAATCACTGTGGATTGCCGCCGCGCCGCCCACGACCTCGGGCGGCCACCGAGCCGCCGCGCGATCTTACGGGTTCGCTCCCCGCGCGACCATCCCACTGCGGGTGGAGCCGGCGATGTTTGTGCGCCGCGGCTTCGACGCACGGGCGAGTGGCGACGCGCCGGTCAAACCTGTAGCCGCGCACATCGCGTCTGCACAGAGTGGATCCCGGCGTTCGCCGGGATGACGGCTTCGATCAGGCCCGCGCGACTGACAACCAGCGCTCCAACTGACTCGGATCCGCAAGCAGCGATGCGCTCGCCCCTTCATGCACCACCGCGCCACGATCGAGCACGACCGCGCGCTGCGTGATCGGCAGGATCATGCGCGGGTTCTGCTCGACGATGATGGCCGACAGCCCTTCATCGCGCACCACCCGCGCGATCGAGCGCAACAGCTCCTCGACGATGATCGGCGCCAGGCCTTCGAGCGGCTCGTCGAGCAGCAGCAGCTTCGGGTTCAGCACCAGCGCGCGCGCGACCGCGAGCATCTGCTGCTCGCCGCCTGAGAGCTGGTTGCCCATGTTGGCCTTGCGCTCGGCCAGGCGCGGGAACATCTCGTACGCGCGCTGCACCGTCCACGCGCCGGGGCGCGCGATCGCGGTCAGGTTCTCGTCGACCGTCAGCGACTTGAATATGTTGCGCTCCTGCGGCACCCAGCCGATGCCGGCGGCCGCGCGGCGGTGCGGCGCCAGTGGCGTGATGTCTTCTCCGTCGAGCCAGATGCGCCCGGCATGGCGCCGCGTCACCCCTGCCAGCGTGTTCATCAGCGTCGTCTTGCCGGTGCCGTTGCGCCCCAAGAGCGCGAGCGACTGGCCGCGTTCGAGACTCAGGTCGACCCCTTGCACGACCACCGCTTCGCCGTAGCCGGCCTTCAGCCCTTGGACCTTCAGCAGCTCAGCCATGACCTTCTCCGAGGTACACCGCCTTGACCCGCGGATCGGTCGAGATGCTTTGCACGTCGCCCTCGGCGAATACCGCGCCGTTGACCAGCACCGTGACGCTGCGAGCGAAGTTGAACACCAGGTCCATGTCGTGTTCGATCAGCAGCACCGACACCTCGTCGGGCAGTGCGTTGATGGTGTCGAAGATCTCCTGGCGTTCGCCTTCGGGAACGCCGGCGACCGGCTCGTCGAGCAGCAGCACGCGCGGCTGCGATGCGATGGCGGTCGCGATCTCGAGCAGGCGGCGCTTGCCGTAGGCGAGCAGCGCGACCTTCTGGTCCATCACGTCGTCGAGGCGGAACTGGCGCAGCAGCGTTTCGCAGGCCTGCACGACACGCGCATCGCGGCCGAGCGGCTGCCACCACTTGGCCGAGATGCCCAGCCGCGCCGACACGGTGAGCGCGAGCGACTGCAGCGGCGTCAGCGCGTTGAACAACTGATTGATCTGGAAGGTGCGCACCACGCCGCGGCGCACCCGCTGGTGCGGCGCGATGCGGGTGATGTCGACGCCATCGAGTGCGATGCTGCCCGAGCTCGGTTCGAGCACGCCGGTCAGCAGGTTGATCAGCGTCGTCTTGCCGGCACCGTTGGGGCCGATCAACGCGTGGCGCGCGCCGCGCTCGACCCTCAGCGACACGTCGCTGGTGGCGGTGATGCCGCCGAAGCGTTTGACCAGCGAGCGGGTTTCCAGGACGACTGTCACGTTGCCGACCTCCGAAACCAGGTCCAGGGTTTCATCAGTCGCTCGCGTCCGACCAGCGCCAGCACGACGAGAAAGAGTCCGAGCCAGAATCCCCAGTACTGCGTGGTCCAGTTGGAGATCAGGTCGTGCAGCAGCTTGAACGCGATCGCGCCGAAGATGCCGCCGTACAGGTAACCGGTGCCGCCGATCACCAGCACCAGCAGCACGTCGGCGCTGCGGTGGAAGTCGAACACGTCGAGCGAGGCGAAGCCGCTGGTCTGCGCGAGCAGCGCGCCGGCCGCGCCGGCCAGCGCGGCGGCGAAGGTATAGACGGCAGCGAGGCGCGCGTTGACCGACAGGCCGATGCTCATCGCGCGCAGCCGGTTGTCGCGCAAAGCCTTCAGCGAGACGCCGAACGGCGAATGCACGACCCGCCGCGCTATGAACATCGCCACCAACAACACCACGAGGCTGTAGGCATAGGCGGTGCGCCCGTAGAGGTCGAACTCGAAGCGGCCGAGCAGCGGCCCCATCACGACGCCTTGCAGGCCATCGGTGCCGCCGGTCAGCCAGTCGAGCTTGTTGGCGAGCTCGAAGAACACCAGCGCGACACCGAGCGTCACCATCAACCGCGTGAGGTCGGAGCCGCGCAGGATCAGCACGCTGCAGACAGCGCCGAGCAGCGCCGCGGCGAGCACCGCGACGGCCATGCCGACCAGCGGGTCGGGCATCACATGCTTGGCGAACAGCGCCGCGGTGTAGGCGCCGAAGCCGAAGAACGCGGCGTGGCCCAGCGAGACGATGCCGGCGTAGCCGAGGATCAGGTCGAGCGAGACCGCGAACAGCGCGAGGATCGCGACCTCGTTGGCGAGCAGCGCGTGTTCGCCAAGGAGCCACCACGAAACGACGGCCAGTGCAGCGAGCGCGAGCTCCCACGCCTTCCAGCGCGACTGCGCGGCCAGGCTTGCGGCGACCTTGGACTGGGGCGCCGCGCTCATCGGGTCGCCGCCCGGCCGAACAGGCCTTGCGGGCGCAGCGTCAGGATCACGATCATCAGCGTGTAGACGATGAAGGCGCCGAGCTTGGGCACGTAGTACTTGCCGAACACGTCGGCGATGCCGAGCAGCAGCGCGGCCAGCAGTGGTCCGGTGATGGTGGTGGTGCCGCCGACCGAGACGACGATCAGGAAATAGATCATGAACTTGATCGGGAAAGTCGGGTCCAGCCCCAGCACTTCGGCACCGAGCGCACCGCCCAGGCCGGCAAGGCCGGAGCCGACCGCGAAGGTCAGCAGGAACACCCGGTTGACGTTGATGCCCAGGCCCGCCGCGACGCGCGGGTCGTCGACCGAGGCACGCAACCGGCTGCCGAAGCGGGTGCGCGACAGCACCGCCTGCAGCGCGAGCGTCAGCAGCGCGCAGACCACGACGATGAAGAGCCGGTACTTGCCGATGCCCACCGCCGCGAGGTCGAAACGGCCCTGCAGCCAAGCGGGGAGCTGGATGATCTGTTGCTGCGAGCCGATGAAGTAGTCGACCGAGGCGACGGTCATGAAGACGAGGCCGATCGAGAACAGCACCTGGTCGAGGTGCGGGCGCGAATACATCGGGCGGTACAGCGTTCGTTCGAGCGCGGCACCGACGAGGGCGGTGAACAGGAAGGCGAGCGGCAGCGTCGCGAGAAACGGCACGTTGAGCTTGTTCATCAACAGCACGGTGACGTAACCGCCGGCCATCGCGAACGCGCCATGCGCGAGGTTGATGAAGTTCATCAGGCCGAGCGTGATCGCGAGCCCGACGGCGAGAACGAACAGCAGCATGCCGTAGGCGATGCCGTCGAAGAGCAGGGTCAGCATGGGTTATGACAAGGTGCTTGGTCTATTGCTCCGTTCGCACTGAGCTTGTCGAAGTGCCTGGCGCGAAGGCGCGCGGCTTCGACGAGCTCAGCCCGAACGGGCTGGGTGGAACCCCGAGACTCCTGCCTACTTCAACTTCCCCGGATCCTTCACCGCCTTCTGCACGTCGAACTCGATGTTCCACAGCTGCCCATCCTTGCGCTCGACCTTGCGGATGTAGATGTCCTGCACGATGTCGCGGGTCTGCGCGTCGATCAGCACCGGTCCACGTGGGCTCTCGAAGATCTGGCCCTTCATCGCCGCCAGCAACGCGTCGCCGCCACCCTGCCCCTTGGTCGCTTCGAGTGCCTTGTAGATCACCCGCATGCCGTCGTAACCCGCCACGCCCATGAAATTGGGCCTGAACTTGTTGGCGGCCTGGAAGTCGGCGACGAACTTCTTGTTCATCGCCGAGGGATGTGCCGCCGAGTAGTGGTGCGAATTGACGACCCCGAGCGCCACGTCTCCCATGTCGTTGAGCTGGTCGTCGTCGGTCACGTCGCCGGTGGCGATCAGGCGGATGTTCGACTTGTCGAGGCCGCGCTCGGCGAACTGCTTCATGAACGCCGCGCCCTGGCCCGAGGGCAGGAAGACGAACAACGCGTCGGGGTTGGCGTCGCGCACTTTCTGCAAGAAGGGCGCGAAGTCGGGGCTGCGCAGCGGCGAGCGGATCTCGGCCACGACCTGGCCGCCGTTCAGCTGGAACTGGCTCTTGAAGAACTTCTCGGCATCGATGCCGGGGCCGAAGTCGGTGACCAGCGTGACCACCTTCTTGATGTTGTTCTTGGCCGCCCATTCGGCAATGCTCACCGCCACCTGCGGCAGCGTGAAGCTGGTGCGCACGATGTAAGGCGACTGCTCGGTGATCATCGAGGTGGCCGCCGCGGTCACGACCATCGGTGTCTTGCTTTGGGTGGCGATCGGCGCGGTCGCGAGCGCCGTCGGCGTCAGTCCGAAGCCGGCCAGCACATCGACTTTGTCGTTGACGACCAGCTCTTGCGCGATGCGCCGCGTCGCATCGGCGACGCCGCCATCGTCCTTGATGATGAGCTCGATCTTGCGGCCCGCGACGGTGCTGCCGTTTTGCGCCATGTAGAGCTTGGTCGCAGCTTCGATCTGGCGACCGGTCGACGCCGACTGGCCGGTCATCGGGAGAATGAAGCCGATCTTGAACGGCTTGGCCTGGGCGAACGCGCCGGCGCTCAGAACCAGCGGCATGGCGAGGGCCAGGCCGGCGACGGCGAGGCTTCGCAAAGTGGTGCGCTTGTGCATGTGTGTCTCCTTGACGAGAGAGTTGTTGGTTCGTCTGCGCGTGGCGGAATCATATCCGCCGTTCGTCATAAGCACAAATGTTCGTATGAAGAACTATTGAGCCTTTCGATGAAACGCTGTCAATCGGGCCGGTAGGCCGAATCGAGCACCACGCCGCCTCCGCTGACCCGCGACACGCAGGCACACAGGCGCTTGTCTTCCTGCTTCTCCTGGCCGCTGAAAAAGACGTCGCGGTGGTCGATGGTGCCTTGCACCGAGACGATGTCCATTGCGCACAACCCGCATTCGCCGCGCCGGCAATCGAACAGCGTTTCGACGCCGTTGGCGTTCAGCACGTCGAGCAGGCTGCGATCGGCCGGCACCTCGACGTGCAGGCCATGGCGCGGCACCTCGACCCAGAAGGCCTGCGCCTCGTGGTGGCCGGTGTTGCCGAAGGTCTCGAAGCGCAGGTCGGCGCGCGGCCGACCCGCGTGTTCCCATTCGTCGCGCACCGCGTCGAGCAGCGCGATCGGGCCGCACGCGAGCAGCTGCGCACGCGGGCCCAGCGCGGCGATCTCGGCCGCCAGGTCGAGCCGCTCGGCACTGTCGTCGCAGAAGGTCTTCAGGCGCGGGCCCAGCACGCCGCGCAGCACCTCGGCATAGACCAGCTCGGCGGCGCTGCGCGCGGCGTAGCGCATTTGCAGCTTGGCGCCCTTGGCGGCCAGCAGCTGCGCCATGCCGACGATCGGCGTGATGCCGATGCCGGCGGCAACGAGCAGGAACTCGGGGGCGCCGAAGGCGAGCTCGAAGTGGTTGTTCGGCTCGCCGATCGCGAGCTCGGCGCCGGTCTCGAGCGACCACATGTGGCGCGAGCCGCCGCGGCTGGGCTGCGCGCGCTTGACGGCGATGCGGTAGACCTCGGGGTCGGGCAGGCCGACCAGCGAATAGGAGCGTGTCTCGTCGCGGCCATCGATCTCGACCCGGACGTTCAGGTGGCTGCCGACGCTCCACGCCTTGACGCCGCCTTCGGGGCGGATCTCGAACTCGCGCACCGTCGGGCTCAGGTCGCGATGAGCGCGGAGGTGCGCCGGGTGCCACTGCAGGTTGTTGCGCATGGGTTCTGGGTTGGGCTCAACGGGGCGCGCGGCGCCGGATCAGGCTCGCGCCCGGCACCAGTTGCAAGGCCTGGTGGCTTTGCAGCGCCCGCGTCAGGTTGTGGCGCGCGATGCGCGCGTGTTCGCGCATCAGCGCCTCGGCGCGAGCGCCCTCGCGCTGCACGATGGCTTCAATGACGCTCGCGTGCTGCTGCTGCGCGATGACGAGGATGTCGCGTGCGTCGGCCCCGGTCGCCTGCGCCATCACGAAGCCGCTCGGCGACGCAAACGGCAGCGTCTTGGCGCGCTCGAGCTGGCGCTGCACCACGCCGCTGCCCGACATCTCGGCCAAGAGCGAGTGGAAGCGCCCGTTCTGCACCACGTAGCCGGTGAACGACTCCTCGCTGAGCTCGCGCGGCGCAAGCAGCGCGTCGATCTGCGCCAGGCAGTCGCGCGTTTCGGCCAGCAGCACCGAGCTGATGCCGCGCTCGGCCGCCAGCCGCGCCGCCAGGCCCTCGAGCGTGCCGCGCACCTCGATCGCGTCGTGGATGTCGGCTTCTGAAAAGTCCTTCACCGCAAAGCCGCCGTTGGGCAACGCTTCGAGCAGGCCTTCTTCTTCGAGCCGCACCAGCGCCATGCGGATCGGCGTGCGCGACGCTCCCAGGCGATCGACCAGCGACAGCTCGGCGATGCGGCTGCCGGGCTTTAGCTCGCCGCCGACGATCAGCTCGCGCAGGCGAAGCTGGGTCCGAACGGTCTGAGTCACTTCAGCCCCCCGTGCGCCGGGTACAGCGGCCGGCCCCCCGAGGGGGCTCGGGCCGGCCCTTCGACCAGGCTCAGGACCGGCTTGGGAGCGGCCCGGCGCTCGGCCCGAAGACGCTTCGACATCGTCCCTCATTTCAGCCCACCGAGCGCAACGGGATCACCGGCCGCGCCGCCGGCTGGGCTTCGGCCTGCAGCATCTTGTCGATCAGCTTGCGCGCCCACATCGAGCCGGCGTCGATGTTGAGGTTGTAGAAGCTGTAGCCGGGGTGCTCGTCGATCGCCTGCTGCTGCGCTTCGAGGATCAGTTCGTCTTCGCGGAAGATGCTCGCCACGCCTTCGCGCAGCTCGTGGGTCAAGCGTTGCTCGCCGAGCGCGTAGTTGCGTGCGAAGGCCCAGAAGTAGTGGCAGCTGCGCTCGGTCTCGGGTGTGACCGTGTTGAGCACGAAACCGTTGACGCCCTTCGAGCGGTCGCCCTGCGGCGCGCCGCTGCCGGTGGGCGCGACGCCGACATCGATGTTGATCGTGCACGGCGCCTCGAAGCGGATGATCTGCCAGCGGTCGACCCTGGCTTCGACACCGCGACCTTGTTTGAGCTGCGCGGCCCAGAACGGCGGTGCATCGATGTTCTCCATCCAGCGCGTCACCGTCGCGGTGCGGTCGCCGTGGGTCGCCACAAACGGCGCCTCGGCGACCGCGCGCTGGCCGATGCTCGAGCCGTGAACGAAGGTCTCGTGGGTGAGGTCCATCAGGTTGTCGAGCACCAGCCGGTAGTCGCACTTCACGGTGATCAGCTTGCCGTCACCGGCCCAGTCCGGGTCGTCGTTCCAGTGCATGTCGGGCACCTTGGCCACGTCTGCCAGCGCCGGGTCGCCCGGCCAGACCCAGACGAAGCGGTGCTTCTGCACCACCGGGAAGGCGCGCACACAGGCCGACGGGTTGATCGTTTCCTGCGACGGCATGTGGGTGCAGCGGCCCTCGCCGTCGTAGACCAGGCCGTGGTAGCCGCAGGTGATCTCGTCGTTGTCGAGCCGGCCCTTCGACAGCGGCAGCAGGCGGTGCCAGCAGGCGTCTTCGAGCGCCGCGACCGAGCCGTCCTTGCGGCGGAACATGACGATCTTCTGGCCGCATATCGTGCGCGCCAGCAAGGCCGCCTTGACCTCGACATCGTAGGCCGCGGCGTACCAGGCATTGAGGGGGAACGGCTTCATCGCGAGCTCCTTTGAATACTTATTGTATACATCGCATTGAAGAAGTCCGCCATTTCTGGGTTATTCGAGGGGTTTTCACCGATGCAGACCTGTGTTCTGTATGCAACTCTGACGCATGAGCCTTCGCCAAAGCCCACCCTTCCGCGCCGATCACGTCGGCAGCTTCTTGCGCCCGAAGTACTTGCTGCAAGCGCGCGAACAACACGCCGCCGGGGCGATCACGGCCGAGCAGCTGCGTGAAGTCGAAGACCGCGCCATCACGGAGATCGTGAAGTTTCAGGAAGATGTCGGGCTCACGAGCATCACCGACGGCGAGTTCCGCCGGACCTATTTCCACATCGATTTCCTCGATCAGCTGGGCGGCGTGAAAACCGACATCCCGGTCACCATCGTCAAGCCCGACGGCACGCAAGAACTCGCGCCGCCGGTGATGCGCGTGGTCGACAAGGTGCGGCATGTGAAGGACATCCAGCGCGCCGACTTCGAGTACCTGAAGCGCCAGGTCGCGCCGGGCAACACGCCCAAGGTCTCGATCCCGTCGCCGACGATGCTGCACTTTCGCGGCGGGCGCGCCGCCATCAGCCGCGAGCACTACCCGGACCTCGAGCCCTTCTACCAGGACGTGGCCGATGCCTACGGTGCCGAGCTGCGCTCGCTCGCTGCCGCCGGAGCGACCTACGTGCAGATGGACGACACCAACCTCGCCTACCTGTGCGACGAGCACATGCGCGAAGGGGCGCGGTCGCGCGGCGACGACCCGAACGAGCTGCCGCACCGTTATGCAGGCTTCATCAACCGCGTCGTCGCGCAAAAGCCGGCCGGCATGACACTCGCCGTGCACCTGTGCCGCGGCAACTTCAAGAGCCACTGGGCGGCCGAAGGCGGCTACGAGCCGGTGGCCGAAGCGCTGCTCGCGGAGATGCAGGTCGACGCCTACTTCCTCGAGTACGACGACGCGCGCAGCGGCGACTTCAGGCCGCTGCGCTTCCTGCCCAAGGGCAAGACGGTGGTGCTCGGACTGGTGACGACCAAGCTGGGCCGGCTCGAATCGAAAGACGATCTGAAGCGGCGCATCGACGAAGCGGCGAAGTACGTGCCGATGGAGCAGATGTGCCTGTCGCCGCAATGCGGCTTCTCGAGCACGGTGCACGGCAACGACATCGCGGTCGAGGCGCAGCGCGCCAAGCTGCAGCTGGTGGTGGAGACGGCGCGGGAGGTTTGGGGGTGAATTCACCCTCACCCCAACCCTCTCCCACGGGTACGCGGGAGAGGGAGCCGGACCGCTCGCTGTTTTCCCTCTCCCTCTCCCTCTCCCGCTCGCGGGAGAGGGCTGGGGTGAGGGTCTGCGGGCACCTCACACATCCAGCAAATAAACCTCCGCCGCCCGCCTTTCCGTCGCGCTGTGCCCCGCCAGCGCGGTGTTCCACGCCGGCTCCAACGCCTCGTTCGTCGGCACCAGGCCCTGCGTCATCACCGCCACCTCGGACGACGAGGCGTCGAAGTCGACCAGCAGCTTGCGCGTGTCGTCGAACATGCGCGCGATCATCTCGCCGGCGGAATCGATGACGACCAGAAACCTGGCGGGCTTTTGACGCATGCGGCCGCCCCTACAAAGTCGAGTCGGCGTCGTCGCTGGGGACCGGCTCGGGCGCGGGCTCACGCGGGCGCACCACCGTCACCGGCACCGGCGACGTGCGCGCCAGCGCAAGCGCCACCGAGCCGAGCGGCGCGCTGCTGTCGGGCCCCGCACCGCTGGCGCCCATCACGACCGCGTCGCAACCGAAGTTCTCGATGATGTCAACCAGCGCATGCGCCGGGTCGCCCGATGCGACCTCGATCTCGTACTCGATGCCGGCGGTTGTCAACAGCGCCTCGCCTTCCTGCAGCAGGTGCACGCCGGCGGCCAGGCGAACGTTCTCGACCACCTCGGCGTTGTGCGCGGTCAGCACTTCGTACAGCGTGCCCGGCTCCTGCACGTTGGCCAGCACGCAACTCAGCTTCAAACCTTCACGCATCAGCCCGATGGCGTAACGAACCGCCTCGTTGGACGGCGCCGAACCGTCGATGGCCAGCAGGATCTTCATGGGCACTCTCGCTCGAATGGCAGACGCTGCGAGCTTGACCGCTACCCGGCCCCGGCGTCAAGACGGGGGCCGGTTCACCCGCGTGTCGCGAGGCGCTGCGCCCACAGCCGCTGCTGCAACAAGGGGCTGACCCGATACCGTTCGTTGCGCGTCGCGGCGTACAGATGGTCGAGCACGGCGACCACCGCTTCGACGCCGAAGCTTTGCAGCCACTCGAACGGCCCGGCCGGCCAGTTGGTGCCGAGCTTCATCGCGAGGTCGGCTCCGGCCGCGTCGCAAACCCCCTGGTGCACCGCATCGGCCGCTTCGTTGACCAGCATGCTGAGCGTGCGTGCGGCCCACAGTCCCGGCACGTCGCGCAGCTCGCGCGGCTGCCAGCCGCAGGCGCGCAGCGTCGCGAGCACGCGGTCGCGGGTCGCCGCAGAGGCGACCGACGGAAAGGCGACACCGAGCGCTTGTTGCTTGCCGGGCGCGGGCACGCCGGCCGGCAGGTCGATGACGGCGAGCTCGCTGTGCTGGCTTTCGGCGGCGACCTGGATCGCGCTGCGGCCGTCGCTGATGCGCAGCTCGACCGCGCCGACCTTCAGGCCGGTCCACGACGACACCGGCACGCGGCTGAAGCCGACGCCACGCGCCGCCAGCCAGGCCATCAGCAGGTTCGCGAGCGCCCCCTCGCCGCGCAGCGACAGCTCGCCCGGCAGCGCGCCCGCCGGGCCCGGATCGGCATCGGGTGCGGGCACGCCGTCGTAGAAGCCCTTGCCCACCTTGCGCCCGAGGCGCCCGCCGTCGAGCAGCGCCTTTTGCACCAGCGACGGTGCGTAGCGTCGGTCGCCGTAGTTGGCGTCGAACACCGACTGCGTGACCGCGGCGTTGACGTCGTGCCCGATCAGGTCCATCAGCTCGCAGGGACCCATGCGAAACCCGGCCCCGCGTGCCAGCGCGTCAATGTCGGCCGGGCTCGCGGCCTGCTCCTGCAGCAGCGCCAGTGCCTCGGCGTAATAAGGCCGCGCGATGCGGTTGACGATGAAGCCGGGCGTGCTCTTCGCATGCACCGGTGTCTTGCCCCAGCGCGCTGCGAGATCGAACACCGACTGCGCGACACCGGCGTCGGTCTCGGCGCCCGCCACCACCTCGACCAGCTTCATCAGCGGCACCGGGTTGAAGAAGTGCATGCCGACGACACGCTTGGGCCGCTGCAGGCCGTTGGCGATCGCGGTGATCGAGATCGACGAGGTGTTCGACGCCAGCACCGCATCGGCGCCGAGCACCGCTTCGAGCTCGCGCAGCAGGTTCTGCTTGGCGTCGAGCTTCTCGACGATGACTTCGACGACGATCGCCGCGCCGCGCAGGTCGGCGAGCGACTGCGCCTCGGCCAGCCGCGCGAGTGTCGCGTCGCGCTCGCCGGCCGCGAGCCGGCCCTTGTCGACCAGCCCACCAAGCGCCTTGCCGATCTGCTCGATCGCGGCGCGGGTCGCGCCGGGGCGCACATCGAGCAGCTTGACCGGGTGGCCGGCCGCGGCCGCCACCTGGGCGATGCCCGCACCCATCGTGCCGGCGCCGATCACGCCGACCGTCTGTTGCGCCGCGGCGCCTTGCGTCAAGCTGTTGCCCACACGACCTCCTGCAGCGTCAATACGTCTCGACGTGGAAGCGCCCCTCCCGCACATAACGGGCGTGCAGCGCCGGCCAGTCGATGCCCGCCAGTGTGCACGCTTCGTGCAACGCATCCAGAACGCCGGCCTCCATGCCCTTCAGGCCGCAGATGTAGACGAAGGTGTCGCCGCGCAGCAGCTCGGCCACGTCGCGCGCGCGTTCGCGGATGCGGTCTTGCACATAGCTGCGCGGCTCGCCCGGCACGCGCGAGAACGCGAGCGTGGTGTCCATCAGCTCGTGCGGCAGCTTGGCCAGCGGGCCGAAGTACGGCAGCTCCTCGGGCTTGCGTGCGCCGAAGAACAACATCAGCTTGCCGCCGACCGGCTTGCCGGCTTCCTTCAGGCGCCGCCGGTGCTCGGTCATTGCGCGCATCGGCGCCGAACCGGTGCCGGTGCAGATCATCAGGATGTTCGAGCCCGGATGATTCGGCATCAGGAAGCGGTCGCCGAACGGCCCGGTCACCTGCACCGTGTCGCCGCGCTGCAGGTCGCACAGGTAGTTTGATGCGGCGCCTTGGGCCGAGCGGCCCGCGTGGTCGGTGGTGACACGCTTGACCGTCAGCGCGGCGTTGTTGTAGCCCTCGCGCTCGCCGGTGCGCGGGCTCGCGACCGAGTACATGCGCGGGTAGTGCGGCCGGCCGTCGGCGTCCAGCCCGGGCGGAACGATGCCGATCGCCTGGCCTTCGAGCAGCGGGAAGAACTGGGTCCCGAAGTCGAGCACGATGTGGTGCACGTCAGCGTCGCCGCCGGGTGCGGTCAGGCGGAAGTTGCCGGCCACGCTGGCACTGATCGGGTTCTTCAGCGTGTGCTGGTTCAGGGTCGGGTGGGCGGCCGACCACGGCGCGTTCGGCGAGGTCGGCGAGACGGCGGCATTCGCCTGCGGCGTTTCGCTGGCGGCGCCGGCCTCAGGCGCGAGCGCCACCACCGGCGCCGCAGCGTCGGCCGGGTATTCCTTTTGCGGCGGCAACTCGTCCCAGCCGAACTGGTCTTCGAGTGAATGCGCGAGCGATCGGGGCAGCAGGTGCCAGTGGTCGATGCTGCCGGTCGGGCACGGCGAGATGCAGGCGTTGCAGCCGTTGCAGATGTTCACGTCGACAACGTAGTTGCGCCCGTCGTGCGTGATCGCCTTGACCGGGCAGGTCTCTTCGCAGGTGTTGCAGCGAATGCAGACCTCGGGATCGATGAGGTGCTGGCGGATGAAGGCGATGGGGTCGGGGGCGTTCATGGTCAATTCCACATTGAGCTGTCACACCGGCGAAAGCCGGTGTCCACTCGTGGCAGTGGATCCCGGCTCGGGCGCAGCCCGGCCTGTCCTGAGCCTGTCGAAGGGCCGGGATGACAGCTTCGTCAATTGAACCTCACATACTCAAACCCCACCGGCTGCTTGTTGATCCCGATCGCCGGCGGCGCGATCCAGTTGGCGAACTTGCCGGGCTCGACCACCCGGCCCATCAACGACGCCACGTAGGCCCGGTCGTCGGCGGTCGCGAGCCAGCAGCTCTGGTTGGCCGCCCATTCGGCCTCGCCCAACACCTGGCCGTCGGGGCTCACCCGCAGGCGGGCGAAC
>Ga0209515_10001275_pt1 | contig 42893 bp, 45 predicted proteins | sample Subgroupgradi54m_FD_187454 | JGI IMG/M metagenome (GOLD analysis project Ga0209515, IMG submission 187454) | Subsurface groundwater microbial communities from S. Glens Falls, New York, USA - GMW60B uncontaminated upgradient, 5.4 m (SPAdes)... ... | reverse complement strand
TGCGTGTTTCTCTGCTTCTTCCTTCATCCGTTCAATCTCATCTTTTGAGAGACCGGTTGAGCCAGTGATCATGATCGACTGAGATTTCCCTGTCGCTTTATCTTTTGCAGAAACAGTAAGAATTCCATTTGCGTCGATATCAAATGATACCTCAATCTGTGGAACACCCCGTGGAGCAGGCGGGATCCCTACCAAATCAAAGTTACCAAGCGATTTATTATCTTTCGCCAAGGGTCTTTCTCCTTGTAAAACATGAATCGTAACCTGCGTTTGATTATCGGCAGCGGTCGAGAATACCTCTGATTTTGACGCGGGGATTGTTGTATTGCGCTGAATAAGAGCGGTCGTCACTCCTCCTAGAGTTTCGACTCCCAATGTCAGCGGGGTCACATCCAAAAGTACGACATCTTTTGTTTCGCCTGTTAGAACGCCTCCCTGGACTGCCGCACCAATTGCAACGACCTCATCCGGATTTACCGAGCGGTTTGGTTCTTTTCCAAAAAATTTCGTGACCTCCTCGATGAGCTTCGGCATTCTAGTCATTCCTCCGACAAGAACTATCTCGTTTACCTTTGTTGCATCAATTTTTGCATCTTTCAAACATATCTTCACCGGTCCAAAGGTTTTTTCAATAAGATTTCCAACAAGTGATTCAAGCTTTGCTCGGGTAAGCTTCATCACAAAATGAAGTGGTTGATTATCTTTTACCGTAATGAACGGAAGATTAATCTCTGTCTCCATTGATGAGGATAATTCTATTTTTGCTTTCTCTGCTGCGTCGCGTAATCGCTGTAATGCCTGCGGATCTTTTCGGAGATCAACTCCTTGATCTTTGACAAACTCATCGGCGATATGGTTCACAAGCACTTTATCAAAATCGTCTCCTCCAAGGTGTGTATCTCCATTGGTTGCCTTTACCTGAAAAACTCCCTCACCGAGTTCAAGAATCGTAATGTCAAAAGTTCCGCCACCAAGATCATACACCGCAATCGTGTGCGCGTGTGATTTTTCAAGCCCGTATGCCAGAGCGGCGGCAGTCGGCTCATTAATGATACGAACAACTTCCAGACCCGCAATCTCTCCTGCTTGTTTTGTTGCTTGTCGTTGAGCATCGTCAAAGTATGCGGGAACAGTAATCACTGCCTTCTCAACTTTTTCACCAAGATATGCTTCTGCATCTTCTTTTAGTTTTTTTAAAATCATTGCAGAGATTTCCTGCGGCGTATAGGTCTTTCCCTCAATCTCAATGACAGCCATGTTGTTCTGCCCAGCTTTAATAGTATATGGAAGCCATTTCATATCTTCTTTAACAGACTCATCTGAAAAACGCTTCCCCATAAGTCGCTTTACGGAAAAAATAGTGTTTTTCGGATTAATCACCATCTGACGCTTTGCGACATCTCCAACCACACGTTTTACCGGATCTACCACAGAGGGAGTGGTGTTACGACCTTCTTTTGAATGGATTACTTTTGGTTTTCCACCCTCGATGACCGCCATTGCGGAATTTGTTGTACCAAGATCTATTCCAAGAATTTTTGACATATATTTATTAAATTATAATTCTTTTTTTCCGACTTTTACTTGTGCCGGTCTTAATAATTTCTTTTCATTTAATGTATATCCTCTTACAAATTCTTCTAAGACTTTATTGTCATCTTTCTCGTCACTAACCGAAACTACCTCTATACACTCCATTCTAGTTGGATCAAACAACAAACCTTTTGTCGGAAAACCTCTCAGCCCATATCCTTCAAGAACGGCACTGAGCTCTTTGTGAACGGTTTGGACAGCATGATCATTTTTATAAGGCTCAAGGTCTTTAATCTTCTTAACTAAATCGAATATTGGTAAAAACTTAATTAATACTGTTTCACTAAATCGGCTATGATAGTCTTCTTTTTCTTCTATTGATCTTTTTTCCAGATTTTGGTAATCTGCTAACGCTCGCAGGTACCGCTGCTTATATTCTTCTAGTTCTTTTTTTAGTTTGTCGATTTCGTCATTTTTTTTAACCCTTTTTTTATCCATTGCTATTTGCTTAAACTATATTCTTTATTTCTGTTCGTTCTGAATGATCTCTCCGATTAGATGGGAAAAATATCGAACCTGCGGCACCAGGACATCATAATACATGCGTTTCGGACCAACAATCCCAATAATGCCTCTTACGTCTTTCCCTTCAAATTCTCCGAGAATGCTTGCACAGGGTTCAAAACTCGGATCGCTAAAATCGTCTTCTCCGAGCATGTAGTAAACGTCTTGATCGCTCACCTGAACACGATCGAGAATCTTATTCCAAAATGGAAGTTCATCAAGACTCCCAAAGAGGGATTTTGATAATTCCCAATTTAAAAATTCCTGAATTGCAAGAAGATTACCAACGCCTGCGTAATATAGATCTCCGGCGTTTGTTGCAACGATGGAAAGAAGTCCTGTCTTTTGTGCCAGGATTTTTGCCGCATGTGCAAGAAGACGTTGGATATCGTTTCGCTCATCCCAGATGCTGTTTTTATATGACACTTCATCGGTCGTGGAAACTTCCTTTTCTTTCATGAGGTTTTTAATATAGAATCGAAATCCTTTTCCAGAAGGAATGCGGCCTGATGAGAAGTAATCTTTCTTGATGTAGCCTTTTTTGGCAAGCTCGACCATCTCGTTGCGGATCGTTGCTGGAGAGACTCCGAGCTTATACTTTTTTTCAAGAATCTCTGATCCGACCGCCTCTCCGGTCTCTGTATACTCTTTAATAAGAGATTGAAGAATATCTACTTGTCGGTTATTCAAATCATCCATAATTAGTCGAGTCAAACTGGATTAGCAATACTATACCATGTCTGCTAACTGATGTCAACCCCGAAAAGCATGTTGACAAATTGAAAGTACTGGTGTTAGTATAAAACCGACTAGCAGAAGTAGCAGGCTGCCTTAAGCCTTTTGCTTTAACATGCTAGCCATTTTTTATGAAAAAACTGGGAGCACACTTGTCGATTGCGGGTGGTTATCCGAATGCACTTGAGAAAATTACAGCAATCGACGGAAACTGTCTACAGATCTTCTCTACCTCCCCTCGTACATGGAATAAAGCTACTATAACGACTCAAACAGTTCAACAATTTCAAGAACGTAAAAAGAAACTCGCTATTGAGCCTATTTATTTTCACGCGTCCTATCTTATTAATCTTGCTGATCCTGGAGAAACCGGAAGACGCTCGAAAGCATCGTTAATACACGAGTTGAGTCTCACACCGCAGCTTGGTATTAAAGGAAGTATTGTCCACCTGGGGTCATTGAAAAATAATCAGGAGAATTACCCCGTCCTTATCGCAAATCTGAGAGAGGTCCTTCACAACAGTCCAATCGATACCCTTCTGATTATCGAGAATGCCGGTAGTAGGAAAATTGGGACAAAGCTTGAAGAGATTGCAAAAATAATCAAAGATGTAGACGATAAGCGTCTTCGCGTATGCCTTGACACCTGCCATCTACATGCCGCGGGGTATGATTTATCTTCAAGAAAAAAACTTAATACATTTTTGAACCGATTTAACGAATTGATTGGACTGAATCGATTGGAACTTTTTCATATGAATGATAGTCGTGATGGAATGGGATCAAATAGAGACAGACACGAGAATATCGGAAAAGGGACTATCGGCATTGAGACGTTTCGCTTACTCTTAACCCATCCCATAACTAAACATCTGCCGTTTATCATTGAGACACCGGGTTTTGATCAAAAAGGTCCCGACAAGAAAAACCTCGACATCCTAAAATCTTTGATTTCATCCTAACTTTAGTGTTGAGATCAGTCTCTCTATTTTTTGCCAGCATACAACTGCGGCAGTTGTATATTTGGTGTTTTAGAGCTTACTGTAAGAGCTAAAATGTTTATTTGTTGTTTATAGTCACTTGTTCTGCGTCTTTAAAAGTAAGTAAATATCTATAGCTATGCTCCAGAAGAATAAATTCATAAAAGATTCTATTTTTCATGTTTGTAATAAAAGTATTGCAAACTTTGGCATTTTAAAGGATCATAAAAATGCTGAAAGATTTATAATGACTCTTCATTACTATAACTATAACGAAGAAAAAATAAGCTTGTCTCAGTACTTAAGGAAAAAGGGTGAGAAAATTACTGATGTTAATCTTTTAGAACCGACCGAAAATAATATTGTTAAATTTATTGCTTATAAAATAATGCCAGACCATTACCATCTGGTAATTAAAAACCTAACCAATAATCATCTTTCTAAATATATCAATACAATAGAGAACAGTTTCACACGTTATTTCAATATTAGATTTAATCGCAAAGGACCTTTATGGCAATCTCGCTTCAGGTCAGTCTTAGTAAAAACTAGCGAGCAATTGCTTCATTTAACAAGATATGTTCATCTTAATGCCGTTACAGACTACCTTGTTGACAAACCTGAGGATTGGAAGTTTTCCTCTTACCGTAATTATATTGATACTGAAGGATATTTGAAGAATGTTCTTACTGAAATAACGATTAAAAAACTCGATCTATATAAAAAGTTCGTTGAAAATAGAATTGATTATCAAAGACGGCTGAAGAAAATTAAAAAATTTATTCTCGAATAGATTGTCACAACAACCACCATACAACTGCGGCAGTTGTATGGCTAGACGGCCTAAACTTCTTGGAATTTTGCATTCTTGTAGAATTTTGGGTCTGATTCTAAGATTAAATCCCTTGATGAAACTTTGTCGATACAGATTATGCCTTCCATATGATCAATCTCGTGTTGAAAGACTCGGTTCATAATTTTGCCCGCTTTTGTTGTGTCTTTAACATTCCACTTTTGACGCTTCCTTTTCTCGTCGTAGTAGTCAAATTCAACCCATGACGGGCGGACCACCGGTGCAATAATCGGATTTGCGCTCATGCATACTTCTGGAAATCTCAATAGTTTTTTAGATCGTTTTGTGATTTTTGGATTAATGATAATCATGAGCTTTTTATCAGGAGTATAAATGACAGAAAAGCGTTCGGGTATTCCGAGTTGTACACCAGTGATTCCTCTTCCCATTCCTGTCCGTTTTCGATACTCTCTCATACGCTTTTTCATATAAGCAATCTTCTGTTGGAAAGACTTTGAAGTAATTTTATTTACCGGCACGCTCTTTGATTTCTTTCTGAGAGTTTGATTCTCTCCTACCTGATGAATGAAGTGTGCAGTGCTTGAAACACCAGCATAGACTTTTTTTTTGTGGTGGCGAAACAGCGGCAGTTTTGGTTTAAAAGTTGCCATAGCAAAAACTAGGCTATAATTATAGCATGGAGAAGCTTCCTGAGTTCGTTACACGCTTTCTAAAAACCTTTCACGATGCTGGGTTTCAGATCTATCTTGTAGGAGGTGCGGTTCGTGACCTTCTTCTGAAAAAAGATATCGATTGGAACTTTGCAGATTTTGCAACCAACTCTTCCCCCGAGGAAATCCAAAAACTTTTTCCAGATTCTTTTTATGAAAATCAGTTTGGAACCGTTGGAGTGAAAGTAAAAAACATTAAACAAGAATTTGTCTTTGAGGTCACCACCTTTCGTAAAGAATCAAATTACAAAGATAAGCGACACCCGGCAAAAATCGAATGGGCAAAAACAATCGAAGAAGACCTCGCACGACGAGATTTCACGGTCAACGCGATGGCCTACGATGGAAAAAAACTGATTGATCTTTACGAAGGTCAGAAGCATCTAAAGGAAAAGCGTATTGTCGCGGTCGGTGATCCAGATAAGCGCTTCTCAGAAGACGCGCTGCGACTTCTCCGTGCCGTTCGCTTTTGCGCAGAACTCGGTTTTTTTCTCGATGAAAAAACCAGAGACTCGATCCGCAAAAACTCGCATCTGATCAAAAATATTTCTGCAGAACGAGTCCGTGATGAATTCTTAAAAATTCTTGGCAGCGCTCACCCGGCAGAAGGCGTCCTTTTTATGAGATCGACCGGTTTACTCGAGCTGATTTTTCCCGAGATTGACGAATGCTTTTTGATTCCACAAAAAAGTCCGAAACGCCACCATATCTATGATGTAGGAACGCATCTGGTGATGTCCTTGAAGCACTGTCCATCGACGGATGTAATTACTCGATTTGCAGCGCTTTTACACGACGTAGGAAAAGTAAAAACTTTTCGCAAGGATCAGAAAACACAGCTTATCACCTTCTTTAATCACGAGGTTGTCGGTGCAAAGATTGCAGAAAACATTGCCGATCGGCTGAAGCTTTCCAAAAAACAAAAACACAAACTTATAACCCTCGTTCGCATGCATCAGTTTACGGTTTCTGAGTTACAAACCGACAAGGCGGTTCGACGGTTTATTCGACAAGTCGGCAGAGAGTATCTTCAGGATATTCTTGATGTGCGGATAGGAGATCGAATCGGGTCGGGATCAACGCCAACATCGTGGAGACTCGAGCTTTTCAAGAAACGATTGAAGGAAGTACAAAAGAAACCCTTTACTGTAGCCGATCTAAAAATCAGTGGCAATGAGGTGATGAAAGTTTTAGGGATTAAACCGGGGCCGAAAGTGGGAGAAGTCCTGCATAAACTTTTCAACGAAGTCCTCGAAGGAAAACTCAAAAACGAGAGTGCAGTATTAAAAAGTCGATTAAAAAAGATTAGTTCATCATTCTGAAGGTCTTTCTCTTTGTTCCCTAAGATATTCTCTCCATCCTGCCTCAACTTTATCTCCTGATTTTCCTTCTTCTTGAAGTTTGTTTCTTTGAGCAATTGCTCCGCTAAGAAGTCCGTCAAAAACTGAAAAATCCTTATCCCCTCTCCAGAGTAATAGTTCAATCATATCGTTATCTGTGCGAAGAGCGGGCTCTTGTGTTCTTTGAATTTTGTAATTTATTCTCTCTTGACCCATCTCTTTTAAGATCTCATTGACACTGTCAAGAATTGGTAAATCTATCCTTCTAATAAAGTGTGAACGTGTAAAAAAAATTTTAGGCAGCGTCTCTGAAGTTGGCATAACTTATATTATAGGATATTTTTGGATAATTGCAACTCATTTTCTTCTCCTATGAATGTTGCTTCGCCGTGGCCGGGGTAGACAATTGTTTCGTCAGGTAGAAAGAACAACCGTTCTAACGAATTTTTTAATTTTTTCTTATCACTGTAGGAAAAATCATACCTTCCAATAGCGCCCTTGAACAACGTATCGCCGGTAAAAATAATATTTTCTTTTTTCAGATAAAAGCAACACGCGCCGGGAGTATGTCCCGACGTGTGTAATATTTCAAAGCTGAACGGCCCGATTTTCACCGCGCCTTCTTTCAACCACATGAACCGAGTCGGTTCAATCATTTGCGGGTCTATCCGCAAAAAATATCGCGCCGTCTCCTTTACTCTCTTTACTAAAAACTCATCCTCTTTGAAAATATATAAAGGAACTGGGAAGCTCATCTGTATCTCTCCTACACCCAGAATATGGTCAAAGTGACCATGTGTTGCGAAAATTCCAAGAGGGTCTAATTTTTTTCTCTGGATCTCCTCTAGCAAAAAATCCGCATCCCCTCCTGCATCGATCACGATAAGCTTTTGATCATCCACTAAAAAATAGCAGTTTGTCTGTAACTGCCCCACCGAGTATTTGTGAATTTTCATATGAGAGGTCGTTCTGAACTAATGTTTATTTTTTCCTTCGCTTCTCTAACCAAATTAAAACCGGCGTTGCAACGAATGGTGAAGAATACGTCCCAGTCACCGTTCCGATAAGAAGAGCGATAATAAAATAGTGTATTGTTGTCCCCCCCAATAACGCCAACGCCAAAAGCATGAAAATCACTGTCATCGAGTTGTTGGTCGAACGAACCAATGTTTGCGTAAGAGCCCGGTTCACATAGTACTCCATATTCCCTTTACCTTCTGTACGGATATACTCTCTGATCTTATCAAAAATAATAATCGTATCGTGAACGGAAAACGCCATCGCGGTAAGAATTGCCGTGACAAACAAGGTATCGACTTGGGCGCTGAAAAACTTTGTCAAGATTGAATAGGATCCAACAACCACAAGAAAATCATGAATCAAGGCGATAATTGCAGCAAGCGCGAAATTGAGTCCTTTAAATGCAAAACTCATGTAGAGGAGAATTCCCACCACCGCAACGAGTGAGGCGATAATCGTCTTGTTCATCGTCTCTCTTCCAAGAACAGGTCCAACCGTCTCTGAAGACAGTATCGTTATTTTCGTATCGAGTTTGTTCTCCAGATCCTTTTTGAGTTGAGCTTCCTGTTTCTCATCGATTGCTTTCAAACGGACAGAAATGATATTTTGTTTTACTTGTAATGTCACCAACTCTACTTTTTCTCCTTGAAGGACATTTCGAATTCCGCTCTCTGGGACGAGCTTTGAAAGTTGATATTGGAGATTCGTCCCACCTACAAAATCGATGGAGAACACAAATCCCCACCTCAGCATCGAAAAGATTCCCGCCAAGATCACCGTGGCGGAGACGGCGAGATAGATAAATCTATATTTAAGAAAATTAATCATACTATTAAATAATTTTTCCTGGTTTTTTATAAAGTGCCTTAATCAAACGCCGTGTAATAAATACTCCAGTAAATAAACTCGTTCCTACTCCAATTGCCAAGGTCAATGCAAACCCTCTCACCAGTCCAAACTGTGGAAAGAAATCCCAGTTTAGAGGATTAAATAAAATAAACGCAACAATGAGGGTTGTAAAGTTTGCGTCTTTAATTGCATCAATTGCATGACCGAATCCCAGACGGATTGCTGTATCAAAATCTCTTCTTGCACGTAGTTCTTCTTTGATTCGCTCAAAAATTAAGATGTTCGCATCAACCGCCATGCCGATCGAGAGTAAAAATCCCGCGACACCGGATAAGGTGAGAACGACAGGAATACTGCGGAAGATTGCAAACGAAATAAATCCGTAAATACAAAGAGCGATCCCTGCAATAAACCCAAGCTTTCGATAATACAGAATCATAAACGCCATCACCGCAACAAGTCCGACAATACCCGCAGATAAACTTTTTCGGACCTCAGATGCTCCAAGTGTTGGACCGATATTTCTTTGCTCGATAAGTTGAATCGGTACCGGAAGAGCTCCTGAATTGATTGCAATCGCAAGCTGTTTTGCCTCTTCTATCGTGAAATTTCCTGTAATAACGGCGTTTCCATCTAGAATAGGTTGTTGCACGGTTGGAGCGGAAACTAAAAATCTATCAATAAAAATCCCCACAGGCTTTCCGACGTTCCGCTGTGTGATCTCTCCGAATAATTTTGTCCCCCTTGGAGAAAATGCAAGTGCGACCTCTGGTTTTCCATTCTGTTGACTGAATGTGACACTCGCCTTTTTTACATCTTTTCCCGTCAGTCCGGTATCTTTGTTCAATGCCACCTTTGCCTCATTAGAAGCAACTTCCTTAAAAGAAAGTTGAGCTGTCGCTCCAATTAAACGAACTGCATTCTCAACATCACTTATTCCTGGTAAATCAACGACAATTCGATTTTGATTACCCGACTTAAGCGTTTGGATTGTTGGCTCAGAAACACCGAAAAAGTTGACACGCTTTTCGATGATATCTCGAGCAGAATTGAGTGCATCTTCAATATCTCCTCCTTTTAACTTTGAGGTGTCCGCTTGAAAAACCAGATGACTTCCTCCTTGTAAGTCTAGACCGAGCTTTGTAGTGAATCGCTTATCTATCGGGATTCCAAAAAGATTTGTTTTGATGTGAAGGGGATTTACTATAAAATGAATTTTTTTGCTTCCAAGCTGAAAATTGAGTGAAAAGTTTTCCGGAAGATCGATCCAAAAAATAAACAGTGCTAAAAGCAAAACGCCAATCAATTTGAATAGTTTCATTTCACCAGTTCCTCTTCTGTTCCAACGAGCATAACTTTTGGTTGTTTGAGAAAGCGCCAGGTGAAGGGATCATTGTTCTTCTTTCTAAATATAAACTCTTCTTCATTCATCACTGAATAATTGATTTCTTTCCCGAAAGTTTTTTCTACCTCACCTATAATAGTTGAGATCTCTGGGACCACAATCGTCCCAATGATCATAAGATATACCTCGTCATCTTTGATCGGAAGATGTTTGGAGAATTTTGTCGACGCGACGATGAACTTTACTTTTCCTAGTTTCGAAAGATTTTTATAGATTAATGTTCCCAGGAGATCGGTTTTGGTAAAAATTCTTAAAAACTCATCATAAAAATGATAATGTTTATTAAGAGTATAAAACACCTTATTTAACCGTCGTTCCTTTAAAAGAACTTTTTCATCCTCAAGAATATCGAGCTCTCGTTTGACTGCGTTTACCTCTGCGCTGATTTCGCGAACAACTTTTCGCAGGTAATATGGTTCTTCCGGATGATGGAAAAAAAGCTCTAAAATCTTAATTCTTGTTTTCGAAGGAATAATGTGTTGTAGCATAACAAGATACAAGTGTAGAACGAAGATGAAAAAATTTCAACTAAAAATGGGGCTTAGTAGGTAACGGTGTTATCTTTCGGGGTGATCTCAACAAAAATTTGTCCTCGTACAAAGGACATTTCTTTTCCAGTTTGGTCATAAAATCGCATTCGTGTCTCTGGATCTTTCTTTTTCCACGTTATTTTTGCTGCATTTCCATTTTGGAACAGATATCCATTGCCTGTACCGATAATCTCGTATAGTAAATGTTGTCCTTTCTCATATCCGTCATTTGCGACTGATTCTTTTGCAAGGACCACGACAATATTTTTGGCGGTGAGCTGTTTTCCTGTGTCTTTATCCATATGAGGTTTTCCCCCGTTGACTCGCTTATATGAATTTGACTCCTTGTTATACTGCCAAACCACGTTAAAATCGGGGAAACGCTCCCAAAATCCAAAACTAATTTTACCGACGTTTCCTCTCTCCTCTGCTTTTGCGTCATCCTGAAATTTCCATGGGGTAAAGCCAGTATTCCAGGCTTTTCCTTTATCATCAACATTCGTCAGCTTTCTATTCTTTTTTGCAAACTCCCACAATTTTCCTGTTGAGGAATACATTGTGTGTTCAGTCGCAACATTTGGAAGCCTTTCGTAATCTCGATAGTAGTACGGGAATGGAACACCAAACTGGTTCAGATCGTTATATTGATCCCACCCCAACTGACGGATTTCTCCAAGAGCATCTGCCGGGCCCGGGCTATTTGCTCCCCCAACGTGTGAGTAGAGAGGGTACTTTCCATATTCTTGCAGTGTCTCTAGAAAATAGATTCGTGCCGAACGGATCGGGCCAATCGGTTTGGCATCCTGGCAGTAAAAAATTGCAAGAAATCGAGTAATCCCACCCTCTGCGACAGCCTCATAGAGTACATCTGAACTTGAGAGTCCCGACTGCGGTCTGGCATCCGTATGATTTTCTATCATCACACCAAGGGGTCTACGCGCTTCCCAAACCTGTCGCTGTGCTTTTGAGTAAAGCGCTCCATTCACAGGACAGGCTTCGGTTTTTGGACCGCTATCAAGGGGTAGTTTACTCGTGTCATCAGGAGTTGTTGTTTTATATTGAGACAGTGAAATCGCCTTTTGAATTTGTTGATTAAAAAACAGGTATGAGCCGGTTGCCGAAAGAACAAAAAGAACAATTCCTACAATTATTGCGATCTTTTTTGAAATCATATATTCAGCATGTCTATTACTTGCTTTCTTTTATCGCCTTCTTTTCTTCATCAGAAAGCTGAAACTCTTCTCCTTCTCCTTTTTTAACTCTCTTGGTATAGATTCGTACGCCGTCATGCGTATAGATAAAGTTTACTACAATTCCGCTCTGTTCTTTATCCAAAAGTGCTAGAACAAAACTCTGATCGACACCCGTTCTTCCAAATGCATTAAATCGAACCAGCCCTATTTTTTGAAAATAAACTCGAGAATCTTGAATGGTCTGCTGAATCTGTTTTTCAAGCTCTTGCGCCTTTTGTTTCAGGCGCTGATCATCGGTAATCAATGTCTCTAGAACTTCATCGAGTTTCTGTTTTCTTGTTCTCTGTGTCAAAGAAAAATAATGCTTTCTGGTTTTCCAAACAAGATAGCTCAAAATACAAAGCCATAAAAAAAAAGCGGCCGCGACCACGTACCAGACCATCAAACTCCATTGTAAACGCTTTACAAATACCTGTCAATATGTTAAAAACTTGACTGTGCCTAAAAAAACACGGGAAGAAAAGATTCATTCACAGCAACGGAAAGAAGAAACGCTTCTAAAAATGTTCGTGTCTCCAACTCTACCGAAAGAAAGGGAACAACCGGAGACTGAGCAGAAAATTACTATCACTCCCTCCGTACCAAAAGAAGTTCGTTCAGATGATTCAGAGGAGCACCATCTCCATATGTATTTTTTGAAAGATCTTCGTAAAAGCTTATTTCTTATCGCAGGCATAATTGCGCTTGAAATTGCTGTGTATTTTGGTACGATTAATCATTACTTTACGTTCTGATACAGAATTGAAAGGAAAGGAGGTGAACAATATGGCGCAAATGTATTGTGTAAAATGCCGAGCAAAACGTGACGTTCCAAACGCAGAAAAAGTTACGATGAAAAATGGAAAACCTGCAATGAAAGGAAAATGTCCGGTATGTGGAACAGCGGTTTTTAAGATCGGGTCAGCTTAACAATTATCAGTGAGTGAAAACTCTGTAATTGTTTTATAAAAGGGTTTTTCTGTGCCAAGAATACTCTCAAGCAGCACAAAACTCTCAACATTGAATTTAGCATCAATGTTGAGTTTTTTTAGTTTCTTTTTCAAAAGAAGATATTGTTGTTTTGAGGGAATCTTGGCACGGGCAAATGAGATATGTGGAGTGAATTTTCGATTGCTTGGTACGTTATATTTTTTCCGTAACGCCTTGACTAAGCTTTCTAATAATTTTACTCTCTGGAATTGTAGAAAAATCGTCAGATTTTCTCTCATAAAAAGCTTTGCCTTTGAAGAATACATATAGAAAGGGGGAATCGCATATGTCAACTCGTCTATACTGTGTTGGTAACGTTCGGCGCTGGATACATTGCCGAAGAAATGGATCGTAATATGATAATTCTCCGGCGGCGTCCAGCGGAAATACGGATACTCTCTCTGCAGTGAGGCTAACTCTTTGAAAATATCCTGTTTTATTTCTTCTGGAATCTCAATCGCGAGAAACAATCGCATGATTAAAAAGAATACTGGACGAAAATTTTTTAATATGGGGCGTAACGCTCAAAACTCTGGCGCCAATTTTTTTTGCGTGCTTTTTTTTAACAGAAGTGTATGGATCTCCCCGTGTTACGGCAATTACCGAGGGACGGAGCTTCTCTACCATCTTTTCGTATGAAGCATCTGTTTTAAGATAGGCTAGCGGAACAATATAGTCTATGAATGTAAACGCAGAAAGTATCTCTGCTCGTTGCTTTTGGCTATGAAACGGGGTCTTTTTCTTTCTGGCTCTAATAAACTGATCTGACTCAAGCGCTACTACTAAAACTTTCCCCTTTTTTTTTGCTTTTTGCAAAAAATGAAGGTGTCCGTGGTGAAAAACATCAAAACACCCCCCGACAAGAACCACGGAGCCAAGAGAAGGACGAAGTGTACTGAACTCTTTCATCGTCAGTATCTTCTTCGCGTTCTGGTTTATTCTCATCAGGAAATTATACAATATCAATACAATGCGATTTATATCAGAGGTCGTTGAGACAAAAGAAACCGTCCTTATCGTTAATCGCACGAGCTCACTCCTCGTCCATGCACTGAAAAAAAAACTTACCGATCTTGGAAATGAGGTTTTTATTTCACCACAGGTGCCGCCAACCGTTTCCAAATTTCACTATCTCTTTATTGTCAACGATCAAAAATCTGCAACACAGCCGCTTCCTTTGACAAACAGAGTCATTTTTCTTTTTCTCCATCAGAAAAAGAAAGCGGAGTTAGTGTATGCTCTTGTACAAAAACAGGCCCGTCGTAACACAAAGATTGTCTCTATCTCTGATGATACCGATAACGAGCAAATACTGGAGCGGTTATTGTGGTTTTCTTTCTCAAAAAGTAATGAAATGTTTCTCCATATTGAGTCATTTGCTGAAAATCGACTGTCCAAAAAAACAAAAAGCTCAAGAAGATTTGACTGGAAAGAAATGCTTACTTTTAAACGAGTTCTTCTTGCCGGGATTATAGCTCTGGTTGCTGCTCATTTCCTTATGGTCCCGTTTCTTATGCTCTCCTCTTTTTTATATGTACGCGCCGCTTCCTCATTTACACAAACTGACCTTTCCAAAACAGAGAGATATCTCTACGGAGCGGATCGCTCATTGTCTATTGCCCGCGCGTTCTATACTCCGACGCGGCAAACCTATCTCTTCTTCTCCTTTAGCCCGCTTCCCGATACGATTTTTTCTATCAATGAAAAAGCAAAAGAATCCTTACATACTGGAATTGATATTTATGAGAACGGGAATCAATTGTTTCAACTTATTCTCAATAAACATAAAGTTCCTCAAGAAAAACAACAGCTTCTTACACGCGTTGGAAAATTGCGAACCGATTTTGATACGCTTGAGGACAATCTTGTTTCGCTCGAAGAGAAACTTCCCAACTGGCATAATCTTCAAGCAAAAAAAACTCAAGTTGCAGAAACAATTGCCTCTATTGATAAAACCAAGCGGGTACTTCCTTATCTTGAGACTATTCTTGCAAAAGGGACGACAAAAAAATATCTTCTTTTGTTTGCAAACAATATGGAGCTCCGCCCGGGGGGAGGATTTATTGGTTCCTTTGGCGTTCTCACGATGAATGATCTCACCTTGCAGGACATTCAGGTCTTTGACGTATATGACGCGGATGGTCAATTAACAACCCACGTGGATCCTCCTGATGCGATACGGCGATTTCTACAGCAGCCTCATTGGTTTCTTCGCGACTCTGCGTTTTCCTCGGACTTTTTTGAAAATTACAACGAGGCGAAGTTTTTCCTTAATCAAGAACTCCATCTTAATGAGTTTTCAGGAGGTACACTGATTACTACATCCGCAATCCAGAATCTTCTTGGTGCCTTTAAAAACGTCTACATTCCGGATTTCAACGAGATCATTACCAAAGATAACTTTTACATTAAGGCCCAGCTTTATGCGGAAAAAGGGTTTTTCCCGGGGTCGACTCAAAAAAAGAATTTTCTCGGAAGTCTTGCAAAACAGATTCTCCTTGATCTTGATTCCGTATCAGCTCCTGCTCTTATGAAAGAGGTTGCGCATTCGTTGGATGAAAAGCAGATCGTCGTAATTTTTGACGATTCTTCAATTCAAACCGTACTCGACTCACTCTATTGGTCGGGGAAAACGATCTCTCCGCAATGCGCACCGAAGACAGATAATTGCGTTGTTGATTATATTCAGGCGGTTGATGCAAATCTTGGAGTAAACAAAGCAAATTTCTATGTCTCGCGATCAATCTTGGAAAAAGTTCGTATCGGTAAAGACGGCCAAGTCAGTAACAGTTTCATTCTTACGCTTCGCAACGACTCGCCAAATGATGTCTTCCCCGGAGGAACATATAAAAACTACTTTCAGGTATTTCTGCCAAAAGACGTATCGATTCAGCAAATTACCCGGGATCAGACAGCCGTGGAGCGAGTAGATCAGCGGATAAATGAATTTACAATTTTAGGGTTTTATTTTGAGTTACCGCCACAGAGGTCTACGGAGATTCGAATAGATTATCGTCTTGGTCAAACGCTTGAATCGGGAAACGGAACGTATCAACTTGTGATGCAGAAACAAACCGGCTCAAAAAACTCCGACGTAAATCTTGAGATAGCTCTACCGGAAAATGTTTCCCTGGTGCAGCAGAATTTCAGCCCTCTTGTAAAAGATAATCGAATCTTCTATAATACTTCTCTTAACGCAGATAAGCTTTTTTTGATCGAATTAACTCGTAAATAGATGACAAAAACAGAAAAAAAACTTCAGTTAAAAGCGCTTAAACGGGAAGTTTTTGGGAAAAACTTGCGAAAACTACGAAAGGAAGGAAGTATTCCGGCAAATATCTACGGCCCTGCTTTCCAATCTCTTTCTATTACGATGGATGGAAAAGATTTTAGTAAAGTGTATAGGGTTGCTCAAGAAACAGGAGTCGTATATATCCATGCAGAAAAACAAGAGCTTCCTGTGCTGATCAAAAATGTGCAATGGCATCCGGTTTTTCACACTGTTCTTCATGTCGATTTTAGAAAGATCGATCTGAAACAGAAAATTGAGACACAGGTTCCTGTGAGAGTGGTTGGCGAATCTCCTGCAGTGAAGCAAAAGGGTGGCGTACTGCTTACTCAACTAAATGAGATTATGGTTGAGGCGCTCCCTCAAGATATCCCACACGAGATTGAGGTTGATATCGCGGGTCTTGACGAGATTGGGAAAGAGATAAAGATTGCCGATCTTCCAAAAAACTCTACCTATACTATTAAGAATGAGGTGGATAAGGTCGTGATCTCTGTTATTGCTCACAAGGAGGAAAGTCTGACGCCTGAGACAACTGCTGCAGCTCCAGAGGTTCTCACCGAAAAGCCTGTTGAGGGTGAAGAAGCGGCCGAAGGCGCAGAACCAACAGAAGTAAAAGAAGGGAAAGAAACCAAAGAAGAGAAGAAAGCTGAGAAAAAAGAGGAGAAATCCGCTGAAAAAGCTGCAGAAGGTAAGCCTTCCTCCCCTAAAGCTTCAGAAGGCAAAGATTCCAAAAAGGAAGAGAAAAAATAACCCCTGGTCTGCTTTGATTCTGCTTCATTTTGTGATAGAATGGTATCCTCATGAGCATTATAAAAAGTGAGTTTGCGCTGGCTTTGAATCAAGTTGCGACTGAGCGTGGTATCTCTGCCGATGATGTCATTGCGTCGATCGAGACCGCAATTGTAGCCGCGTACCGCAAAGAGCATCAAGGAACTGAAGATGACGGAACCAATATTAAGGTAAACCGTGAAACCGGAGAAGCACGGGTATTTGATAAAGATGGAAAGGACATTACTCCACCCGGTTTCGGTCGTATCGCTGCCCAAACTGCAAAACAAGTCACCCTCCAAAAGATCAGAGAGGTCGAGAAAAAAACAGTGATCGCTCAATACAAATCTCAGATGGGAACTTCTATTCGCGGCCGCATCATCCGCTACGACGGATATAATGCGTATGCCGATATTGGAAAAATTGAGGCCGTCCTTCCAAGAGAAGAACAGATTCGAAACGAAAAATATGCCGTAAATGCCAGTCTTGTTTTTTATCTCAAGGAAATTGCAGAGGATAAGTTTGGGAACTCGCGCATCGTCATCTCCCGGACAGACCCACAACTTCTCGTGGAGCTTTTCAGAAAGGAAGTCCCCGAGATCTCAAACGGCACGGTTGAGATCAAAAAAGTTGCCCGCGAGCCTGGCGAGCGGGCAAAAATCGCGGTCTTTAGCAGCCAGGGCGGTGTTGATCCTGTCGGAGCCTGTGTGGGCCAGAAAGGCGTGCGAGTCCAAACCGTCACCAATGAGCTCGGAGGAAACGAAAAAATAGATATTATCCAGTGGAATTCCGATGAAAAGCTTTTCCTTACTTCAGCACTTTCTCCCGCAAAAATCTTGGAGGTCGAGATCGATGAAGAGACACACAAAGCAAAGGTGACGGTTGACGAAACCCAGGCGCCTCTTGCGATCGGAAAAGGTGGTGTGAATGTGAATCTTGCAGCGAAACTTACCGGTTATGAGATCGATATTATTCAGGTTGCGGCTCCGAAGACCGAGGAATCGAAAACTGAAGAAACAGCTCAAGCCGAAGCTCAACCGGCAACAAAACAAGAACAATCGTCAGAAGAACAATTAGAACCCAAACCCACCGATACCGCCTCATAATTTTGAATTTTAACTATGTTTCGTCCACCTATTGTTACCATTTTAGGTCATGTTGATCACGGAAAAACCACGCTCCTGGACTATATTCGAAAAACGAATCTTACTGCCAAAGAGCATGGAGGGATTACACAGAGTATCGGAGCCTACGAGATCTCAACACAGATAAAAGGATATCCAACCAATAAGATTACTTTTATTGACACTCCTGGGCATGAGGCATTCATGAAGCTGCGTGCTCGTGGCGCCCATGCTGCAGACATTGCGCTTCTTTTGATCGATGCAAAAGACTCGGTTAAGCCGCAAACCGTTGAATCAATCTCGCATATTAAGGCTGCGGAACTCCCCTTTATCGTGGTTATAAATAAAATCGATCTTCCGGGTGCAAATATAGATAAAGTAAAAAACGAGCTTTTGAAACACGAGATTCTGGTAGAGGGAAAAGGTGGCACTACTCCCTGTCTTGAGGTCTCGGCAAAGACCGGAAAAGGGGTAACGAATCTTCTTGAGTCAATTCTTCTTCTTGCGTCAGAGCTTCATCTTGAGTATGATCCAAAAGCTCCGCTTGAGGCATTTATCATCGAAACCAAGAAAGATAAACGAGGAGTTGTAGTGAGCGCGATCATCCAAAATGGCACACTTACACTGGGAAACACGGTGTATGCCGAAGGACAGGATGCGAAAGTACGCGCTTTAGTAGATGAGCTTGGTACATCAGTAAAAGAAGTTATTCCCTCTGCTCCATTTGAGCTTCTTGGATTCTCTGAACTGCCCGAGGTGGGTACGATAATTACCAGTACTCCACAGCAGGCAAAGAAAAAATCTGACCAGAAAATACAAAAACCATTCGATCTAAATACGTTTCTTCAGACCCAAGAAAACAAAAAGATTTCTATTATTCTGAAAACGGACTCGCAAGGTTCTTTGGAAGCAATCACAAACTCTCTTACCGAGGGAAGTAATGTTGAGCTACTTTTGAAAGGAGTTGGCGAGATTCATAAATCAGATGTCCTTTTGGCAAAAACAGCAAAGGCGATCATTATTGGATTTAATATAAAACCCTCACAGGATATAAACGAACTGGCAAAACAAGAAAAAGTTATTATCAAAACCTATAACATTATCTATAAACTCCTTGAAGAACTCACAGAGGTAGCCTCGCTTCTCAAGGAGAAAGAAGAGAGCGAAAAAAACCTCAAAGGCGAGGCCAGAGTTCTGGCAACATTTATTATCGAGGGCGAGAAGGTCTGTGGAGTTAAAATTACAAAAGGAAAAGCGAGCCTAGGCGACTCTGTTGAGCTCTATCGTGAAAACAACCTTACAGGCAAAACAAAGATCGTCTCGCTTCGGATACGATCAAAGCCTGTTGAGGAAATAAAAAAAGACCAGGAGGCTGGAATTATCCTCTCACCTCCTCTTGACACCAGGGTAGGAGATATGATAAAATTTGTCCTATAATAATATGAATCCTGCTAAGAACCTTCTGCAAAAAGCAGTAGAGATTCTACATAGTGGTAACTCTGGCGTCATCTGTCTTCCAGAGAATCCATCGCAAGATACCCTTGCGGCAGGACTCTCTCTGTATCTTGGGCTTACAAAACTGGGGAAAAACGTCACGATAGCATGCTCTTCTCCGACTCAATCAGAGCTTATTGGCAGCGATAAAATTCAGTCGATGATTGCAACATCTGGTAATAATCTCGTTATCTCTTTCCCGTATAACGATGGCTCGATCGATAAAATTGACTACTATATTCAAGGAAACTCATTTAATATCGTCGTCATTCCGAGCTCAGAAGGTCTACGATTGGAACCAAAGCAGGTACAATACTCACATTCTGGAGGAGCTATTGAGTTTATTATCACGATTGATGCGGATAGTTTGAAGCGTTTTGGAGCTCTATATGAAGACAATCAAGAGTTATTTCAAAAAAATAAAATTATCAATATTGACCGCCATCTCACGAATATGTTTTTTGGTGGTGCAAATCTTGTCTATAGGACAGCTTCTTCAACCTCGGAAATCATATTTGAGTTTCTGAACGCGATAAAATGTCCTCTTGATAAAGACATCGCCACGAATCTTTATGCAGGGATTGTTGCGGCAACGAAAAATTTCTCCTCATACTCTGCAAATGCACAGACGTTTGAGCTTGCGGCCCAACTTCTCAAGCTGGGAGCAAAGAAACGACTCACCGGAAAGCAACAGGCTGGCCTTGATCCGAATGGTTTTATTTCCCAACAAGGACCAGAGTTTGAGAAGCAGGTGAAACCGATCGAGGAAGTTGAACAGGAAGTACAAGCGGAAAAAGCAACCTCAAGCGATGTTTTGAAGCCAAAAATCTTCAAACCCGGTACCGGCGAATCAGCATAATCAACAACCCTTATTCCTCTATTCCGCTTTTTCCTCACCTGCTGAAGAATCCAATAACGAAGGTGTCGAGCCTTCCTCGAGGCGGATTTTGTCAATCGAGCGCATGAGCTGCTTTGTTCGGGTCATATTCACCTTGTCATACTGCTGACTCAACGATGAGATACGATCTCCAATCTTCTCAAACTCCTCATTATATTTCTTAAACTCACCCTCGAAGGTCTTTATCGAGACGATGATCTTGAGGACGTTCTTTTGATACTTAAAGTTATCATAGGATTGGCGCACTAATCGAAGAATCGCGGTAAATGAAAATGGGCCGGCAAACACTACTTTCTGCTTCATCGCCTCCGACCACACCTCATGCATCTTGTCATAGATATAGGAGAAAATCATCTCATTGGGAATAAATAAGATTACAAAATCGACCGTATTATCCTCTGGATTGATATAATCGCGCGTCGCAATCTGCTTGATCTTTTCCTTCACATCTCTTTCAAACGCCTTCATATGTTCTTTTTTCTCCGTCGCCCGCTCTGTTTCGATCGATCGAACAAGATTGTTGAAAGGAAATTTCGCATCGACATTTATTCGAAGTCCGTCGGGAAGAAAAATAGTAAAGTCGGGACGGGTCTCAGAGTCTTTTTGCTTTTTATTCGTCTCGTAATCTACTCCTCGTACGAATCCTGACATCTTCAGAAGATCCTCTGCAACCTGTTCGCCGAACTGACCCCGCAACTGGTTATTTGAAAGAACTCTCTTTAATCCGTCTGCGGTAACAGAAAGTTGTTCGGTAATCTTCCCTTGACTCTCAAGTTCTTGTTTTAAGGCTCGGAACGACCCGACGCGTTCCTTCTCTGCCTCCGAAAGTTTTTTCTGATGATCTTCCAGCCGATCAAACACCCGCTTCACGAGATCTTCAATCGCTTCTTTTTTGTTCTTTAAATCCGTCTGAATATCCTGTTTCTCCGCCTCTAACTGCTGCTTGACCGTGGAAGCGATGAGTGGTATTTTTTGATCCAGCACCGCGGAAACGTCCTCTGATTTTTTTCCTCGATTGAATAACCAGTAGAGAACGTAGGAAGCAAAGAGCCCAATAATGACGCCGACTAAAATATTTGTGTTCATCGCCCCTCTATTCTACACCCCAAAATCATTGTTCTCAATACTGCAAATTCTAGGAATACAGATGGGAGCGAAGATATCAATTTTTTGTGACTTTGGACCTCGCGTATGCGAGTCGGCTCCAACTGTCATCAAAACAATTGTGTATCGAGCTCTTTTGGTTGCGCGCGAAACGCTTTCCCTGTATTATATAGACCATGAAGTCATTGTTTGTCGAGGACGTTGTAGAGAAAGTTGGAAAAGAAGTGGAGCTCTACGGCTGGGTTCATAACCTTCGAGACCACAAGAAAATAGTCTTTGTCGACCTTCGCGACCGCACGGGAATCTTGCAAGTAGTCGGCGATGAGACCCTCAGAAAACTCTCTCCAGAAGATGTGATCTGGGTGAAAGGGATCGTAAAAGAACGACCAAAAAATCTCGTCAATCCAAAGTTAAAAACCGGAGCGGTTGAGGTCGAAGCAAAAGATTTTAAGATTTTGTCAGAGGCCAATGAACTTCCCATCGATCTTACAAAAGACGAGCTCAACGTTAGTCTCCCTACTCTACTCGATTACCGCTCCCTGACGCTCCGTCACCCCAAAATAAGCGCCATCTTCACAGTACAGGAAACGGTGATCGACGCGTTTAGAGAAGGTTTAAAAAAGAAAGGGTTTGTGGAATTTCAATCACCGGTCATAGTTCCCGAGGCTGCTGAAGGCGGATCGGAAGTTTTTGAGATTCTCTATTTTAATCATAAAGCTTTTCTTTCTCAAAGTCCTCAGTTTTATAAACAGATCATGGTCGGGGTTTTTGAAAAAGTTTTTTCGGTTAATAAAACTCTTCGAGCAGAGCCTTCGGTTACCACAAGACATATTGCAGAAGCAACAACGCTCGATGCAGAATTTGGGTTTATTGATTCCTGGGAAGAGATTATGGATGTGACGGAATATATTATCAAATATATGTTTGAAGAAGTTAGAAATAAGAATCAAGAGGAATTAAAAATGTATGACGCAACACTTCCTAAGGTTTCGGGGAAAATTCCTCGAATCAAACTTCGGAAAGCCCAAGAGATTATTTTCAAAAGGACAAAACAAGATCATCGAAATGAACCGGATCTTTCTCCAGAAGATGAACGGGAAATTTGCGCATGGGCTTTGGAAGAAAAACAATCTGAGTTAGTTTTTGTAACACACTATCCTGTCTCAAAACGACCATTTTATACATATGAGGATCCTGATGATCTAGGTTACACATTGAGTTTTGATTTGTTAGGAAGAGGCATTGAATTGTTAACCGGCGGACAACGTATACATCAGTTAGAAACGTTAGTAAAAAACGCAAAAAAAAGAAATATTGATATAAAAAAGAGCGATCTATACTTACAGGCATTTAAATATGGTATGCCCCCAGAAGGAGGTTTCTCTTTTGGATCTGAAAGAATTGTCATGAAAATCTTGGGCTTGGAAAATGTTCGTGAGGCTTCCCTTTTCCCCCGTGATATGGAACGAGTGGATGTACGACTCTCTACAATTCAAAAAAAACCACCATCTAAATAATAATCACTTATGAAATTTCGCTTTTATCTTCTCTTTACTCTTTTTTCTTTACTCTTTCTGTTTTATCCCGGCGATTCTCATTATTATCACATCTTTGCGTTTCGTCGAGATTTATTTGCTCCCCGAGCAAAGCCTGAGTCGCTGTCTCATCGGCCTTTCCCCTACCCTATCTCGCAGTACCCGCCTGCAATCACTGCAGATGGAGCGTATATCGCTGATCGAGATACGTTTACGCCGGTCTATCAAAAAAACGAACATCGGCGTTTCCTTCCGGCATCAACAACAAAAATAATCACCGCTCTGGTTTCCTATGATCTTTATAAGCTCGATGACGTGATAGTAGTAAAACAATTGCATGAGGATGGACAGGTCATGGGGCTTGTTGAGGGAGAAAAAATTACTGTAGAGAACCTTTTGTATGGAGCACTTGTTCAATCCGGAAACGACGCGGCATTTGCTCTGGCTGGGCCATATGGGATGGATCGGTTTGTTGAGAAGATGAATGAAAAAGCAAAACAGCTCTCCATGAATGATTCTCATTTTAGGAATCCTGCAGGACTTGACGCGTTTGACCAACAAAGCTCTTCCTATGATTTAGCTCTTGCTGGAAGAGCCCTTCTTAACAATAAATATCTTTCCAAAATTGTTTCAACAAAAGCAATTACAATCTCGGATGTTGATTTTAAATACTTTCATAAGCTTACCAACGTGAATAAGTTGTTAGGTGAACTTCAGGGAATTGGTGGATTAAAAACAGGGTTCACAGAGGAGGCTGGAGAGAATCTTGTCACGTTATATAAGCGAAAGGATGGGCATGAATTCATTATCGTGATCCTAAAAAGTCTGGATCGATTTAAAGATACTACAAACGTAGTAAACTGGCTCGAGACAAACGTCGCATATCAGCCTATCTGATCAGGTACTCGTCAGTGATGGCCGGTACATAGGCGACAAAATTCCCCTCCCCAATAAATACATAAACAGGCTGAAGATAGCTTTGATATGTATCCGGATCATAATAGGCAAGATTCATGCTTTTAATGGTGATGTCTGTTTTATTTTCAGGATTGGAGATAACCAACGCTCGACCATTTTTTAGATCATTGTAAGCAGCCTCTCCTGTTTTAACCGGATAATACCCGATTTGTTCATCAGATTTCTCAAAAAACTGTATCTGTGCTTTAATAATGCGCGGTTCAGTATCGCCAGGACCAAAGACCATCAGCGTATAATTATTGCTGTTGAAAAAAGAGGATGAGACCATTGAGAATGTATCGATGCCAGGTCGATATAGATCAACCTCTGTGACATTTGCATCTGTGTTTCGATCCAGTGGCTTGAAGGTCTGTGTTTTTGGATCATAATGAAAGAAGATTGTATTTAAATCCCCTTGTGAAAGCTCATTTGGATACCTTCCTAGCTTTTGTAAAAATCCTGCTGCTTTTTGTTGGGTTTCTCTTGTCGTGGGAGCGCCCGCATTAGTAAAAACGGTCGGGTCTTTATCAATTGAGTATTGGTAAGAAAAGTTGAAATTACGAATGTCGACGGTAAGTTTTTGAAGATTATCAGAGAGTTCTGCCTGATCGCCGTTCAGGGTGTATTTTGTCACGTCGGTATTAAACCCGAGCGTTTTTGCGATGAGATAGATTTTTTCTCGATAACCAAAACGCGAGACCGGCTCTGGTATATAAAAAACTTTTGCACTGTCTGTGGCGGTCACCGGTTTCCCCTCGATGGTGTCCAAGCGGAACTTCAGCCCCGCGCTGGAAGATGCGTTCTTAATTGTCAGTATCTGAATTTTCCCGAATATTGGGTTCGTATAAGCGGGCTTTACTTTTTGCAGCTCAAGATAAAGAAAGAAAAGTTTTACAATGTAAAAAAGAATGAGAAAGATAAGAAAGAAAAGTATGGCAAAAGGAAGATAGCGCCGTAAGTAAAAAGAAAGCTCCGTGAGGCTCATATATTAACTATAGCAGAAATGGAGAATCCGCGTGAAGAGGTTTATTTCGGAGACTTTTTTACTCGTTGGATCTCAAGGATTCGACCTGTTTCATATACTCTGTTTGCAAAAAAAGTGTCTATCATTTCGTGCAGTTGCTCTTCTGCGACTGTTTTATTAGGACACGTAAGAGTCAGGTCGATTATTTTTCCTGTTCTGGTAACGCGGGCTCGTCCTGCAAGAACTTGGGTCAGAGATTCAGCGAGAGCATCCGGAATACCGGGCATAAGATCTATACCGACAAGGCATCTATACTCCGGCGACATATCTAGAGATTGATTATAACACAAGGTTTTCTTAAGGATTAAGAAAGCTCCGTGAAACTCATATATTAACTATAACAGAAGTTCAGACACCCACAAAGACGTATTCTGAAGTGTTGTTAGAAGACGTTTCTTACCGCATATTGGACTTGATCGTGCATTGGACCGATTCTCTTTACGACAAGCGCCACTCTATTTTGTGCGTTCAGTACATCCCAGTAGGCTGATGCGATCTCCTCAACGCTTCCTTTGAGCGGAACAGGATAGGGGTTTCCTTCAAACTGAGGGATTGGATCGCCATCGTTAGCATACGTATGTACGCACAGACCTACCCCTTTAATCTCTGTAAGATTAGGAGTATAAAATGAATGAGCTGATTTACCTTCGGCATTTCGTCGGATGATAGAAAGATCTCCGTAGTTGTCGTTCATAAACATAAGTCCTGATATACGAGAAGTGTAGTTGGGCGCATCGGGCTCAAACTCCCTGGTTTGAAGTGCCGAACGGAAAGAGGCAGGGTGCATATTTTCTAAATACTCTGCGATCGTATCTGTCTGGTCTCCATTTGAGACGACATGAAATCCCCCAACTCTTCTCATGGCATTATAAATAATGAGAGAAGGATCTTTCACTTTACTCTCATCAAAGGGCACGGTCTTTACGACGTCATCTTTAACAACAAGCAATCTGTTGCGAGAATTTTCGCTTCGGCCCATTACCCAGTAAACCTGTATTTGGAGGCCTTCGGTAGATCTTCCCATCACAATTCCTCGGCCCGGATAGGGATTCTGTCGGAGTGCTTCAAAATTAACTTGAGCTCGTTCTTCAGTTGATCGACGGTCTGTTTCTGTTGCCATATTCTAAGACCGGACTATTATAACACACAAAAAAAGACAGCCGTCAATTGGTATAATATGATACTTCACCAGGGGTGCCGGAGTGGCCAATCGGAGCAGACTGTAAATCTGCCGGGCTTCGCCCTACGGAGGTTCGAATCCTCCCCCCTGGACCAACTAGCCTATAGTTGACTTTCCTTTCCTGCGGGTGTAAAATACAGCTATTCTATGATGTACGTAACCTTAGTCAACATAAATCATGGAACCTTTCATTCCAGAAAAGAAAGTGCTCCATATCCCTATCATACCTCTGAACCAGGCTTAGCATCAATGGGGATAAAAGTTTACTTTACAGGAACCGATTTCTTAGAAAGACGACAGGTGAGAGAAGTATTTGGTTGGAGTAAAGAAACGACTTCAGAGGTTCCACTTGATCGAAAAAAGGCTCTATTCACGAATCTTGCTGGTCCCAAAACTATCTATACGGCTGACGAAGCATCCCCAAGGAAGAGATTCAAAGGTGTCGCAATATCTTCTCTTACCTTTGTCCCTGCTACTAGCGTTGACATGCTGAATGGACTTGCACCGGTTCTACAGAAATATGTCTCTGACCGAGATCCTTCTCATCCAGATCCAGAAACCATCAAAATCTCAGGACTACTTCAAACTATCGCTGAAATGGAAGGCGTATCTCACCAATATCCGCATAACTCTTAAGCAAGATAGTACGTTCCAACATATTTAACTAGCCTGGACACGCCAAATAGACTATCGTGACAGGCTAAATTATGGTTACTATTTAGATGAGTATAGTCCCCAGAAGTAGAAAAGAAAAGCAACAATAAAACCCATTGACATTATAAAAGAGTAGATATCTTTTTGGGAAGGTATGAATGTTGCCCCAGCGTAGGCTGCAACCAAAATTGCTACAGCTGAGCCAGATGAGGCAATAATCCATTTTTTATCTTTCAGTTTAATTGATCGGACAACAAAAATTATTGAACCGATAGGAAGTAGGATTCCAATAATAATATGAAGAGCAAGTGGTAATTGCCTCCATGAAAACTACCATAGTTGTTTAGCACTTTTTCCTTCAGGAAACTTTACAAAGAATGTAGTTATCGTTCCAAGAAGATATTGTATGGTTAGTCCAATAATCATGCCCACTCCTTGTTGTTTTAGGCCATCTTTTTTCACAGGTCAAATTATATCAAATCCGTTCGTAAAAGATTCTAACGTCCTCCAGCTTGACAAAAACGTAATTCTTTCCTAATCTGATTACAAGAGTATGTTAATGAAGTCTACTGAGAAATATTTTAAAGCTCACCCGGCGTATAATGCTAGTGTCCACGCTCTTGGAGGCCTTGGTGTTGGAATTTTGATTACCTATCCTTTTATTGGTCCTCATCCACTACGATGGGGAATTATTTTCTTGGGGTTGAGTGTTCTCGGACATCTTTATCCTATTTTAATGAAAAAATAAGCCCCGGTGAGGCTATAATCATTGGTGGAATCTTAAATTAGGATATATAATGTCTTCATGTCGTTGGAATATGACTTTAGGGGTCTTCCTATTGGGAGAGACGGAGAAATCAAGGGATATCGGTTAAGAGGAATGAGTAAAGGTCCAATCGGGTTTAGGAGGGGGACCGCTTGACAAAGTAGATGACAGAAGTCACATGTCAGAGGAAGAAATAGAACAGCGAGCTCATAAGATTGAGGTATTAAAACGAGTTTTATCCTTGGCTGACAGTTCATTAACTCAGTTGCAGCTAACAAGAAAAGCTGGTTTTAAAATCTCTGCGCACGAATGGCCATCTTATGAAATTGACCTCCTGCTTGACCCACGAGTTATTCAAGACGACGATGCAGGGAGTTTCATGGCATACAGCTGGAAAGAGCCAGAAGAGCCAAGCTCCTAAGTTCTTTTTGTGAGAATCTAATTAAGAGGTTTAATCTCTGATATACCATGTATTTCTGTCCAGCCTTCATGCAACCAATCAGCAGCATAATTTCCTGTAATCTCGTATCGTTTTCCAACAATAGGAGCAGGGAATGGACTCCTGTAGTCTCCACACGCTTCTTTTGCAAATCGTTCGGCAGGAGTATAAAAACAAACATCCTCAATCACAAGATCCCCGCTTTGTTGAGTATAATTTCTTGAGGCAAGAAGAAGCTGATACTGCCAATCGACCCTAAGACGAGCATGATAATCGCCATCAGGCTCATGTTTGATTCTCTCAACTGTTCCCGTTACTGTTCTACACCCTTTAAACTGCAGCCGCAGTGGTAGATAGATATGCTCTTTTGTGCAGGTATAACCATTTGATGAGGTTGCGTGATTGTTTACAGGAAGATAGTTCCAGAGCTGGAATTTTATAAAAGGAATAGTTAATACAATTAGAAATAAAAGGAGGATTATCCAAGTCCAAGGATTTTTAAGAAGTTTCATCTAAGGACAATTATAACCGCTGTGTAGAAAGTTGTGGCCTTATTCAATCACCTCTTCAATGTCGGAAGAGGTATCTGGTCCTGAATTAGGCCCGACTGGGGCCGTAGAAGGAGGGACGAAAGCAAAACTTTCAATAATTTTTTTGTTTGCATTGACCCAAAATTCTTTATTCTCCTGCGGATTAACCTCAATAAGATGCAACGTGCTGTCGTCAACAGCAACAGTTATTATTTTATCCTTTGTCGTGATCTGTTTGGCCTGCAGATCTCCCAATTTTACATCAACTCCTTTTTCACCTGCTAGTCGCACGCTTTTAAAGTACTCGTCCACCGACGTTAACTGAGTGTTTGAAAGTTTTATGGAGATACTTCCCTTAATTTTCCCAGATTCTAATTTTAAGAAAGAGTAGATATCCTGATCATTTGTTGATTGGGGGATAACCTTGAGACTCACCGGATAGTTAAAGCTAAATCCCGATGGATCTTTATACTCCTTCTGGTCCGCTACAGCTTCTGTCGGTTTTTCTGTTTTATTAACCGGTACAACTAATTTTTTGTTTTTATTAAAAAACAACACAGAAGAACCAAGTAGTATTACAATTGTAATGACGATCAACAAGACACTTTTATTTTTCACAGGATGTAGTATACTTTAAAAACCATGAGAATAAAAGAAAAAATTATTGCCTTTGTGTGCCTGCTTGTTTTACTATTCTCCGTTACCCTTTCCGTGCAAGCAGCGAATAAGCCTCTTCCTCGATTTAAAAAATCAACAACCAGTCGACTACCGCTTGGATTTGTCATTTCAGCGCGGCTGAGGGCTGATCGACAAGCAATTCTTATTTCTTTTAGCAATCTAAAACAGGTCTCCTCAATCAACTACCTCTTAAGTTATCAAACAAGTGGTCAAGACCAAGGAGCAGGAGGAACGATTGAACCCTCCGGAACAAATAATCTTAGCCGGGAGCTTGTTTTGGGAACATGCTCAGCTGGTGTTTGTCGATATCATGGGAATATTACAAACGCAAAACTTGAGATAACGACCACATTTAAAAATGGCAAACAGGCAGTAAAGCGCTACCGCATAAAAATCTAACTGGGCTCTGACCTAAAGGTGTGAAAAGACCTGCTATAATGACCACTTATGGTTCTTACCCTAAACGGCTATCTGTTTCATTTTAGTAACCCCTTTGAGTTCATACTGACCTATTGGGAAGTATTCAAATCTCAGTATTACCATTTCAATACCAATGAAAAGTCTCCTGTTATTATAGACGGTGGTTCTCATATAGGTCTGAGCATTTTATATTTCAAAAAATTGTATCCAGGCTCTACAATCATCGCCTTTGAACCAAATCCAAAAACCTTTGCAGTCTTAAAAAGAAATATAGAACTCAATAACATTCAGGGAGTCACTCTCATAAATGCCGCTTTATCCAAGAAAAACGGACAAATAAAATTTTATGTCGGGAGAGGTCTTCTCAATTGGTCTTGGGGGGATACAGGAAAGAGAAACAAAATAGCGGTTACGAGATTCTCTGAAGAAATTTTTGTCAACTCGGTGCAATTGTCTTCCTATATAAAGAAAAAGGTAGATTTTCTCAAACTAGACATCGAAGGCATGGAGGGAGAGATACTTACCGAGATAAAAAATAAGCTGAAGTTTGTGGAGAAAATAGTACTCGAATTTCATCGAGTAAAAAACAGCGACGTCAACACCTCAAGAAGAATCATTGATTTACTAAAAAAGAGTGGTTTCGCAGTCAGTATAAAACAAGCAAATTTATTATCAATCCCTTTTAGAAAAACATCCTATGATAATGAGCCTTTTCGTCTTTTGATCTGCGCCGAGAAATAAAAAATACCAACCAGTATAATGTCCGCATGGTCGTCTCGACTGTGCGCAACGTTAAGCAATTCTTCAAAAAATATCCTTTGCTTTCCTTGCTTATTCTTGGATTATTATTACGATCCACGATGCTTTTTTTGGACTTTAGTTTTGATGTAAACAGTTTCATAACCTGGGGGAAAGACGCATTCGTTCTTGGGTTTAGGGGATTTTATGATAGGCCTTCTTCTGCGGTATTTTCGGGTCTTTATCCAAACTATCCGCCACTTGCTATTTATTTATTTTATGTAAGTTATGGTTTTTATATTTTAGTTAATGCGATCGTATGGAAATTAAATATTCTCTTTCCACTGTTCCCCTCAAAACTGGTTTTCTTTCTACAAAGCAGATCCGCAATAGCGGCGTTTTTTAAATTACCGGCAATTTTTGCTGATTTAGGAATAGCTCTTATTGTCGGTCTGTTCGCCAAAAAACTTTTTCCAAGAATGAAGAAATACGCAGGAATAGCCGCATCACTTATACTTTTTAATCCGGCATTCTTCTACAACAGCGCGTATTGGGGTCAAACAGAAGCAATCCCAATTTTCTTTCTTCTTTTGTCTTTTTATTTTTTGTTGTTCTCAAAAAAGGCAGTTCTTACTCCAATTTTATTTACTTTGGCTTTATTAAGTAAACAAAACGCGATTGTCTTTGCACCATTTTTTTTACTGTTATATTTTACGAGATTCAAAAAAGAGCATATTATAAAAGGTATTATTTTTTCGATTATTATCTTTTGGACTGCGTTTATTCCTTTTTATAATAATGGCGATGTGATTCTATTTCCTTTCATTACGTATTATCAAAAAATATTGATTGTTTCTGGACTTCCCTACATCAGTAATTATTCCTTTAATTTCTGGGCTTTGATTTCACAATGGAAAGATATCGTTGATGCCAATATTTTTTTTGGACTGCAATATCGCTATTGGGGTTATCTTATTACTGGTTTTTTTGTACTATTTATTCTGCAAAAATCCTACAGGAAAAAGATGCGCCCTGCTGATGCACTGTTTGCGGCCGGTCTCGTGGCGTATGCATCATTTTTATTTCTAACCAAAATCCATGAACGACATTTTGAACAAGTCTTGCCTTTTTTGGTTCCACTGGCGCTGCAGGATAAAAAGATGTTTGGGGTATTCCTTCTTTTATCGGCCTCTCATTTTTTCAATCTCTATCATAATTGGCCAGTGCCAAAGATTGATTTTGTGCTATATATAGTACGTTCTCCTCTTGTTGTTAATCTTTTTATCTTGACATTCCTAGGATCGTTTTTTTTCTTGTTTTTTTATTATTTAGGCAAAATGAAAAATGTATAAACATCTTATAGCTATTGGCTCTCTTATTCTATTGAGCTGCATCGTAATTTTTTATCAGTATGCATCAATCCCACATAATATATCATTTGATGAAATTGAATTTGCAAAATTGGCGCTGTCCTTAGATAGAACGCCTTATACAGTTTACAGCCCTCTTTTCACTGGTCATTCTACGCTCTATTTTTATATTCTTCTTCTATCGTTTAAGATCTTTGGGATAAGCAACTTCGCTCTTCGTTTTCCTTCGGCATTGTTCGGGATTATCAGCATACTCATTTTCTATTTCATCATGAATAAAGTTTTTAAGAATACTCTTTTCGCATTCCTGCTTTCGTGTATCTTGTTGACTCTGCACTGGTATATCAATTTCAGTCGGTTTTCTTTTGAAGCGACCTTCCTCCTCTTTTTAGAGTTACTCTCGACTCTCTTCTTATTTAAATTTCTGGAGAACAAAAAAATACATCATCTGCTCCTCTCTGGTATAACTGCGGCTCTTGCTTTTCATTCTTATTATCCGGGACGGATATTTTTTATTCTTCCCTTATTTTTTTTATTTTTGACCCACACGAAAAAATATGTATTTTTATTTCTCCTCATTTTTAGCTTGATCGCCTCACCGCTTTTAATATATTTCACCCAGCATCCAGATATTCGTATCACACAGGTCTCTCTATTCACTGACTCGCACCTTGCACCCGGAGAAAAGATGGGCTTGATTGGTACAAATATCCAAAAAACGTCTCTTATGTTCAATCTAAAGGGAGATATGAACGGAAGACACAACTATCCTGGGAAGCCTGCGCTGAATCCTATCTTAGGAATATTATTTTTGGGCGGACTCATCACAGCCTTAAGAAAGTATTCACAGTTTTACAATCAATATTTCCTCTTGTATTTTTTTCTCTCTCTGATTCTTTCCATAATAGGTCGCACCCAAGATAATCCCAATATGCTTCGCACATTTACCGCTATCCCAGCAGTTGTTTATTTTATTGGGCAGGCTTACTTGTTGCTGTGGCAATTGAAAACGTATCTTAAAAAAGAGTTCGTCATAGGATTCATAGCGATTCTATTTATTGTTTCTACCGTTTATGAGATAAGAACATATTTTGTATTTCAATCGCGCGTATTTAGAAACTCATTTGAGGTACTCTGCAGTCTTCAAGAAGTAATAAAGTATGACACAAAGAAAATACCACTTCCCTGTAGGGTATCAAAGAATCTATTTTAATCGTGTAAAATATTGTATGGAAAAAAAACTGGAGTTTGCAACGTTTGGCGCGGGATGTTTTTGGCAGGTTGAGGAAGATTTTCATCATACAAAAGGGGTGAAGAAAACCACGGTCGGCTATATGGGAGGAAGTTTGGAAAATCCCACCTACGAAGACGTCTGTACTGATCGGACAAATCACGCTGAGGTTGTCCAGATCGAGTATGACCCAAAGGAAGTTTCATATGAAGAACTTCTGAAATTGTTCTGGCGAAGCCACAACCCGACCCAACTCAATCGCCAAGGGCCCGACATTGGCACTCAGTACAGATCGGTCATCTTCTACCACACACCAGAACAAAAACAGCTCGCTGAGAAATCAAAAAAAGAACAAGAAAATAACGGAATCTATCAAAGCCCGATTGTCACGCAGCTCGTTCTTGCCGGAAAATTCTGGAGAGCAGAAGAGTATCACCAAAAATATCTACATAAACGGGGCCTAACGTCCTGTCGTTTCGCCTGAAACTCCCCTCTCAACTAAATACATATTGTAATACTCATTAATTTGCCATGTTTTCAGCGTTTTATAAGGACGAAAGCTTGCCACCTCATACGCCGGATCGCTCATAAAATCTTTTTTCTTACTCTCCTCTATTACAAAAAGATACTTTTCATGCCAGTAATCATCATAGTCTATCTTTATATTATCGCGCCTCAAGAGATATTTTGGGACGGTCGCCAGAGTATCGTACCCAAGATTAGATACGTTATAGTCTTTTAAATTTTGTTTTTTAATTATCGAGTAGACTTTATACTCTGCCGGATAGTTCCAGTTCTCAGTTGCGGCCCAAAACGCAGTCTTTGGTTTGGGAAAATAGCTGAAAGAAGACCATAGTATGAGACCTACTATTAAAATTAAATAGTAGGCAGTAAATTGCTTCTCTCTTATTTTTGTAATTGTTCTGTTAAAAACGCCAAGAAGCAATACGATCATCATAAACGAGATGCTTAAAAAATAATGTCCCCTATTTGTTCCTCCGGGCGTGTCGAGTTTTGAGTAATGTCTCATGAATAAAATAAATGTTTGAGTGTTGTAGAAGTGATTTCTGACCTCAAACAGAAGAACCGGAGAAAATCCGATGATAACTCCCAAAAAATATAAACCGAGCTGCGACAATCTGACTCGGACAAAAAGGGCATAATAGGCAAGAAGCCCGAGAATAACCAATACGAACTGGTAATGGTACTGGAACATAATCCCCAGAAGCACCGCGATGGCAAAAAAGATCCAGTTGTTGTGCTTCTTTTTGAAAAGACCCATCAATAAGATCAAGAAAGGAAGAAGAGATAACTGGAATGTGGGGTTCCAGAGAAACCGGGTAAAATCAAGATAGTACGGGAGAAGGGTATAGATCGCTGTAATAAGAAGAGCGGGTCGTTTACCTATTAACAATTTTGTACCATAATACAAAGGAATTATCACTGCTGCACAAAAAAGCATAAAGAGATATGACGATACGATTGGATCAAATCCTCCAAGAAGAAGAAAGAGAAGAAGCTCGTAATAAATCATCGGCCCCTGAAAGATCCGTCTTCCTTCGAGATTGACCGATATTGGAGGGCCGATAAGAACAGGTTTGTGTGTTCGATAGATCTCCAAAGTTTTTGTCGAGAACGTCGCCTGATCACCAGAGAAATTGAGATAGTATTTGAACTGTACAGAACGCAGAAAGATGAACAAAAAAATGAAGAGCGTAAGAACTATCCATTCTTTCCTCAAGAGGGCGTTCATTCAAAGATTGTACCGGAAACTTGCCCAAATGCAATTCCTCTTGAAGCGCTTAGTACCCCATATCACCCATGCCGCCTGGCATTGCAGGAGCTTCAGATTTCTTTTCAGGAATATCAGTAATCAACGCCTCTGTCGTCAAGATCATGCTGGCGACTGAAACAGAGTTCTCCACCGTGGTGCGTACCACCTTCAATGGATCGATGATTCCAGCAGCAACCATATCGATCGGCTTTGCCGATTCAACCGACTCGGTATGAAGAAGGTCAAATCCCTGACCCTTCTTGCTCGCCTCTCTGGCTTTTGCAATAAGTTGCCCAGCGTCAAGCCCCGCGTTCTCTATGAGTTTCTTGAAAGGCTGCTCGATTGCTCTCTTGACAATATTAAAACCCTCCAGCTCGTCTCTGTTAAGCTTTGCACCCTTTACCGAGCCTGCGTTGAGCTTTTGACTAATCGCAAGAAGGGCAACTGCTCCACCTGGGACAATCCCCTCCTCAAGTGCAGCTTTCGTTGCAGAAACAGCATCATTGACTCGCTCTTTTTTTTCCTTCAGCTCAAGCTCGGTCGCAGCTCCTACGTTGATCACCGCAACTCCTCCTGTGAGTTTAGCGAGTCGCTCTTGAAGCTTCTCCCTATCAAACTCCGAGGTCGTCTCATCGATCTGCCGCTTGATCTGCTCGATCCGTCCGTTGATATCGGCTTTTTTTCCTTTTCCACCGATAATGCTCGTGTTCTCCTTATCCGCCCAGACTTTATCTGCTCGTCCACAATCCTCGACCTCGATGTTTTCCAGCTTCTTTCCTAGCTCCTCGGAGATCACCATTCCTCCGGTAAGAACCGCGAGGTCCTCGAGCATCTCTTTTCTCCGGTCTCCAAAACCCGGCGCTTTGACGACGAGCGCGTTGAACGTTCCACGAAGTTTGTTCACAACCAATGTCGCCAATGCTTCTCCTTCAACCTCATCCGCGATAATCACCAGATTTTTTGAGATTTTCACGAACTTTTCCAAAAACGGAAGAAGATCGGAGACCGCGGTAATTTTTTTGTCGGTGATAAGAATGTAAGGCTCCTCTACCTCCGCGACCATCTTGTCCGGATCGGTTGAAAAGTACGGCGAGGCGTATCCACGATCAAACTGCATTCCTTCTTTGTGTTCCACTGTTGTCTCAAGTCCACGACCTTCCTCAACCGTGACAACGCCGTCTTTCCCTCCAACTTTCTCAAGCGCCTCTGCGATAATTTTTCCAAGCTCTGCGTCTCCTGCGGAGATCGTTGCAACGTTTGCTGCGTCTGAAAGTTTGATGTCTTTTTTGACTTTCTTCAACTCTTCAACAATCAGCTCTTTTGCTTTCTGAAATCCTCGCTTCATCACCATCGGGTTTGCCCCGGAGTTCATCATCTCAACTCCATCACGAACCATTGCACGAGCAAGAACGGTCGCGGTCGTTGTCCCGTCTCCTGCAACATCTGCGGTTTTCGACGCTGCTTCTTTCACCAGCTGTGCTCCCATATTCTCAAATTCGTCTTTTAGTTCGATCTCTTTTGCAACAGTCACTCCGTCGTGAACGACATTCGGGGCACCCCATTTTTTATCCAAAGCCACATTTCTCCCTTTTGGTCCTAATGTAGTAGCAACCGCATCGGCCAATTTATTAACACCTTTTAACAGAAGTTCTCGCGCCTCTGCTCCGTACTTAATCTGTTTTGCCATATATTAAAAATTAAGAATTAATAATTAAAAATTACTCTACAACTGCCATGACGTCCTTCTCCTCAATCAAGAGCCACTCTTCGGTCCCGACTTTTACCTCGTTTCCTCCCCATTTTTTATAAATCACTTTCTGACCTTTTTTGAAGCCCATTGGAATGGTCTTTCCTTCTGGATTTCTGTGTCCGGGACCAACCGCCATGATCTCTCCAACTTGGGGTTTTTCTTTTGCAGTATCTGGAAGAATAATGCCTGAAGAAGTTTTTTCCTCCATCTCAAGAGGACGAACTAATACATAATCAAACGTTGGTTTAATATCCGAGCCGCCTTTTGCCATAGCTTTTTTCATTCAAAATTTGTAATATGAAATCAAGGAGAAAATCTCTTTTTAGCAATCTTAGAGATAGTATGATAATACAAAAACTTTTCCTTGTCAAGCTATTATGGATCAACAAAGCGGATTATCGGAAATAGAGAAGCTCAAAAAAAAGCTTCAGTCGGCGCAACTCCCCTCTAATCTTGCAGAAAAAGCACAGGAGCAGATCGAGCGAATTCAACTCGCCCTAAAATATGGAGGAACGCTGGCACAGCTTGATATCACGGAAAAGTTTATCGACTGGATTACTGCGCTCCCTTGGGAGAAAAAAACCGAGGATAATCTCGATATCAAGCGCGTGAAGGAAATTCTTGATAAAAATCATTACGGGCTTGAAAAAATCAAAGAACGAGTAATTGAGTATCTTTCTGTACTTATACTCCAGAAAAAAAATCTGCAGGCACAAGCATATCATGCCCCGATTCTTTTTTTTGTAGGCCTTGTAGGAACAGGAAAAACGACCTTTTCGACCTCGATAGCTGAAGCCTTAGAAAGAAAATTTGTCAGGATTCCGTTTGGTGGACTCTCCTCGGCGCTGGATCTGCGGGGGCAGTCAAAGACGCAGCCGGAGGCGGAACCCGGAATGATTATACGAGCGCTTCGCAGATCAGGATCAAAAAACCCGGTCATTCTGCTAGATGAGCTAGACAGAATAACTCCGGAGTCGCGAGCTGCGATAATGGGTGTGCTCATTGAGCTTCTTGATCCGAGCCAGAATATGAATTTTGTTGATTATTTTATCGATTATCCCTTCGACCTCTCCCAAGTATTGTTTATCGCAACCGCAAACAATACTAATGAGATCTCCACAGCTGTTATGGATCGTCTGGAGGTCATTCAGATGCCCTCATATACCGATCAGGAAAAAATTACTATCGCAAAAAACTATGTGCTTCCTAAACGTCTCAAGGACGCTGGATTAACTCCAGAATATTTGAAGATTGACGACGCGGTCTGGACAAAGATCGCACGTCCGCTCGGATTTGATCCTGGTCTTCGTACGTTAGAGCGAACAATCGAAGGAATTGTTCGAAAAATTGCTCATAAGCTTGTAACAGGCGAGGGGAATACCTTTGTTGTGAACGAGACAAATGTGAAAGAGTTCCTATCGTAATTAAGAAGTAAAATTTCGTATTAAGCGGAGTTGTCTTAGGTATGGCGATCGGCCACTTTTGAGGCGCCGAATGCATCTGGCTTGATCTTCACTGTATATCCGCTTCCTCGAATCATACCTGTTACCTCTTGGATCAGCTCTCTCGTCTCTCCATTTTTCCCGATATCGACATGAATCTGGACATTATATTTATGAATACCGTTCAGGCGAAACAGATCGACGAAGTTTTCCGAGGTCTCAAGCGACATGATCGCTTCCTGATAGATACGTCCTTTGAGACTTATCGTTTTTTTTATCTGTTCACGTTTCCAGAAATAGATCCCGCCGAAGCCGACGTGGTGAATGATCAATGCAGAGACGAAATCGTATCCATTTCCTTTTATTTTTTGCGAATCGGTTCCCACAATGACATCATAACTTCCCCCTTTGTCCTTCGACATATAGCGGGAAACGATGCTTTTCAATTCCTCGAGTTGAACCTTTCCGTATGTAGGACTCTGGTACATAAAGCAATAAGCGTATATTATAATACATTAATATCAATGAAACTGAAAGAGATTATTGTTTGCATCCTTTTATTTGCTCTCACGATCCTTCCTCGGCTATACAAACTCAACAATCCTGTCGCGGATTGGCATTCGTGGAGACAGGCCGACACCGCGGCGATCTCTCGTAACTTCATCAAAGAGGGCTTTCATCCGCTCACCCCACGCTCGGATAGCTATATTGCACTTACGCAGGGAAATATTTTTAATCCAAATAGATACTTCTTTGCGGAGTTTCCTCTCTATAACATACTCACGTATCCTTTGTATACATATTTTGGAGTACATGAGGCGTACGCCCGATTAGTGAGCATTTTTGCCGCGGCCTTCACCACGGTATTTTTATTCCTTCTCGTCCGTTCCTACGCCTCAATGCGCATTGCATTCTTTGCTGCACTATTTTTTGCGATTCTCCCTTTTAATATCTATTTTGGACGCGTCATCATGCCAGATCCTCTGTATATTATGTTTTCCGTGGGAACGCTTTATTTTGTCTCTGTCTGGATCAAACGAAACTCGCTGTGGTTTGCAGTTCTCTCCGGACTATTCTGGTCAGGAGCGATACTGACGAAACCATATGCGCTGATACTTGGGCTCCCTATCGCCTATTTTCTACTTGTAGGATTCAGGTCAAGCCTTCTGAAGAAAATCAATCTTTATATCTTTCTTATTCTCTCTTTTGTCCCGTATTTTTTGTGGAGGTCGCATATCTTGCAACATCCGGAGGGGATGTTTGAGACCAACTGGCTCTTTAACCAAGGAGATATTCGCTTTACCGGAGCGTATTTCCGTTGGCTTATTTTTGAGCGAATGAATCGTCTCATCTTTGCAACCGGCGGGTTTGTCCTGTTTTGGTTAGGGGTGGTAACGATGAAAAAGAAAGCCCTTGCAGAGTGGTTTTATTACTTTTGGCTCGTGGGGATTGCGGTTTATTTCGTTGTGCTTGCACGGGGAAACGTGACGCACGATTATTATCAACTTCCTCTTGTCCCTGTGGGCTGTGTCTTTATGGCATATGGAATCGAGTTTCTTCTTACGTATGGAAAAGGTTTCGTGCAGAAAGTGCTGAACATCGGAGTTGCTCTTGTTTTGATCGTTCTTATGCTTGCGTTTGGATGGTATGAGGTCAGAGGATATTTCAATATTAATCATCCAGAGATTATTGAGGCGGGTCAGGCTGTCGACAGACTCCTCCCACAGGATGCAAAAGTGATTGCGCCGTATCAGTTTGATCCTGCTTTCTTATATCAGACGAATCGCTATGGATGGACGAATGACGATAAGGTTCCTAGATATATAAAAGAGGGGGCGACGCATCTGGTCTCGGTGAACTTTGATGATAACACCAACCACTGGATGCAGGTTTGTAATGTGCTCGAAAAAACCGACAAGTGGGTAATCATCGATCTCCAAAACTGCAGGCTATAAATTGAACCTCCTGGCCTGGAAGTTTTTAGTCCTTATAATAAAATTAAGCTCGGAGGCAAATGAGGATTTCATATATGGGTTGTAGTGGATCGTTTTTCAATTATCATTGAGATATGGAGGAAGGAACTGAAAAAAGCTCTCTTAATAAAGCTCTGGATGCGATAGGACTAAATAGAAGCTTGAATGAACACCTCTCTGAATTAGGAGTAGACAAACCGGAAGATCTTGGTAAAAATGTTCTCGATATCGGCTCAGGAGAAGAAGAACGTTTCGCTGGAGAAGCAAAACAATTTGGAATTAATGTTGTTTCTCTTAATCCTCATCTAATGCGTGATAAAGATAGAAAAAGAGTAGTCGCAAATCCTGAATGGCAGCGTAGATCTGTCGCGGCCTTAGCTCAAAATCTGCCCTTTAAAGAAAATTATTTTGACTCCGTTGTTGCAGATTGGAGCGTCTCTCATTATTTAGAAGACCCATCAGAAATTAAAAAAGTTTTATTAGAAATAATGCGAGTTCTGAAACCTGGCGGAAAAGCTTTTATTTATCCTCTACAGTCATCTAGAACGCAGGAATATCATGGTGTGGCAAAAAAAATACTCGATGAGTTAGGGATTGACTATTTGGAGGAAACAAATTTATCTCCTTCAGAACAGATGGAGTCTCTAGAAGTAAAAAATAGGATTGAGCAAACAAGAAGAAATGAGGGATTCGTACGACTGCACCTGCTTAAAAATTTATCTTAACGTGGCGTAGCATCCTGGTCTGGAACTTTTTGATCCTGTAAGTTGCTATTTTGAGGACTTAGATCGGTTACGTATGCTCGGATAAACAATAATATACGTCACAATAGCAAGAACAATAAGAAAAAGGTAAATGTAAACTATTGGTTCCATACTTTATTTTCTAATTTTAATACTTATAAACCAGAATATCAATGTTGCACAGATCCCTAATCCCATGATGAAAGGATTAAATCTATTGAAAACAGACGGAAGAGTAACAGAAGCCAGTACGACAACTCCTACGTCAGATAAAATATCAGATATTTTATAAATCTGATTCTTCGTCAATCTTAAATAAATCACATCCCTATTAATAGCATATTCTTGAAGTTACTCAACGGACTATATGCGACAAAATGGAGCTTTAGCAGCAGGTCTGGAACTTTTTGAGCATCTAGGTCCTTCTTTATAGTAAAATAGAGAAAGAAATAGGCTCGGTAGCCAAGTGGTAAGGCAAGGGTCTGCAAAACCCTTATACAGGGGTTCGATTCCCCTCCGGGCCTCATATTTATATTGGAGGGGTGCCAGAGTGGTTGAACGGGCTAGTCTTGAAAACTAGTATGGCGGCAACGTCATCGTGGGTTCGAATCCCACCCTCTCCGCACTATGAAATTCAAAAATCAGACCTCTGCGGGGGGGATCGTCTTCAAAAAGGAGGGTGAAAAACTTCTCTGGCTCATTACTCAACACTCTCAACACAAAGGCTGGACCTTTCCAAAAGGACTCGTCGGAGATAAAGATAAGGATGAGGCACACGAAACAGCAGCACTTCGCGAGGTACAGGAGGAGGGAGGAATAACCGCAAAGATTGTAAACGAAGAACCAGTAACAGTCCAGTACGTGTTTAAATTCGAAGGAGTCCTTGTGAAAAAAACCGTTCACTATTTTTTGATGGAATATATTTCAGGAGATCCCAAAGATCACGACTGGGAGGTTTCAGAGGCAAAATTCATGACAGAAGAGCAGATCAAAAAAACGCTCACATTCAAGTCCGACAAAGAAGCCTTCGAGAAGATTCTCGAGAAATTCAAAAAAGGGATTTAAACTGCTTTTTGAGTTTCAAAGATTTTTGGTAACACTTTTTCTGGTTCTACTCCGGGTGTGGCATGATACCCATCGGGCAAATCAATCACCCTTATTTGGGGGTTTTCCAAGAATAGATCGACCGCTTCTGAACTTTTTGTAACCTTATCTTGTTGTCCTGATAAAACAACAATGCTCCCCCCTTCTTTTACCCGAGCACCTTTCCAATAATCAAGTTTTTTAGTTATTTTCTTTAAGAGCGATTTAAATACTTTTTTTCTCAGTTCCTTCTGGTCTTTTTCGCGGGGAGTTTTGCTTTCAGTTGTCCAGGATAAACTAGCAGCAGTGCCGGGTTCTCGCATAAATCCAATGTCATGCAGAAGACCCAACTTCAAACTTGTGACTGACTGATCTACACAACTTGCCGGACATAAAAGCACTGCGTTCTCAACTCTTTGCTGAAAAATAGGATCTTCAAGTATCGTTTCTGCAATTGGCGCTCCTGTTGATAATCCCCAAAGTTCGATATCTTCATTTTTTTTATAGAAATGATCCAGTGCTGCCTTAAAAAAATCGGCATGTGGACGATAACCTTCATCTTGTGCAACCGCATCAGCAAATGCCTCTGTAGTTTGTCCTTTAAACGATTCTGGATATCCAACTACGATTACTTGCCTTCCCTCCATTGCAAGCTCATGAACTAAGTTTCCCACACAATCGACGTCGTTGGAAATGCCTGGAATTAAAAAAACTGGGGGTTTCGATGTGGTTTCCTCTGTTTGCAGGGGCTCTGGCGGAGTGATGTTTATGCAACGGGCCCGCTGCTCTCCGAGTCCGGGAATTGTTACGCTCAATTCGCTTTGCATTAGATATTGTCTCGTTATCTCGTCTCTCAAATGGGCTTCTTTGATAATCCGTCTTCTACCATCTTTGTCTTCTTTTGGGAGAGATCGCAACTCTTTATAAAGATCTGCTCTTCTTGCCCGTAAAAATTCTGGCCTCTCAATGCGTTCGTCAGGGTTTTCTTTAGATTTTATAGAAGATTTACCCGTAACCATTTCCCGGGCGTAGAAAATTCTGTCAAACTTTTCAGCAAGGTTTTCTACTGGCTCTTCTACTTCTTGTACAGGAGGTTTTACTTCAACGGTCGGTTTAAGAATCGGAATGAGCTCTGGTCCTAATTCTCCCATTATTGAGTTAATAGTACACTATTTTACTGTGGGAGCGGCGGACCGGATTTGAACCGGCGACCTTCTCCTTGGC
>Ga0209515_10001274_pt1 | contig 42895 bp, 50 predicted proteins | sample Subgroupgradi54m_FD_187454 | JGI IMG/M metagenome (GOLD analysis project Ga0209515, IMG submission 187454) | Subsurface groundwater microbial communities from S. Glens Falls, New York, USA - GMW60B uncontaminated upgradient, 5.4 m (SPAdes)... ... | reverse complement strand
GCCTGCTTTAACATCGACTGCTCAAAACTCAACTGACCATCAGACACGAAAAAACACCTCGTGCACAAATAATGCACGAGGTTGCTAATAAGAATTTATGAAAAAATCGAGGTTAATCAAACCTCTCTACCTTTATATACGGGCGGAGCGTCTTATGTCTAAGATTTTTCGCACAAAGGAGGTGCAACAATGATTGACTTGGGAAGGATAGGAAAGACCCTTGAGCGGCTCGGCCTGCGGCTTGAGAAGCAGGGAAAGGCAGGGCACAAGCCAAAGGGCAACGCGAAGAAAAAAGCGAAGAGAAGAAAATAAAGCAAAAGATTTTCAGGCCCGGAAGGGGGCTTGGAAGACTTTGCCAATCTTTAAATATATCCCTGTATCTTCATATTCAGATGGCAAAAATCCCTTTTTATAAAACACTGAAAAACAGCCACCTGTTAAGGCTGGGCGTCCCTAAAAAAATTGAGCAGTGGATGCTGGGAAATAGGGGCCGCAGGTTTCCAAGCGCCAATTTTGCAAGGGCGCATGGCATTGCGTTAAGCAGTGTCACCAATCTGGCGGCCAGAATATCGCAGCACCACGGCCTGCCCGTCAGGCCAAAGGGCGGCCCTAATGCCACCCGCAAAAACAGGGCGCTCAAGGCGCTGCAAACGGCCAGCGTAAAATATTAGATGAAAAGCGGCGCCAGCACGAGCGCGATTGTCGCGAGAAGCTTTATCAGAACGTGTATGCTAGGGCCCGCCGTGTCCTTGAACGGGTCGCCTATTGTGTCGCCAATAACAGCGGCCTTGTGGGCATCGCTTCCCTTTCCGCCCTCATAGCCTTCCTCGATGTATTTCTTTGCATTGTCCCATGCCCCTCCGGCATTGTTTAGCAATGTTGCGAAAAGTATTCCGACAATTGTCCCGACCATCAGCAGCGCCGCAACAGCCTCGGCCTTCAGCAGAAGGCCGATTGCAATCGGGAATATCAGCACGAGAAGCCCCGGGAGTATCATGTTCTTTAGCGCCCCTTGGGTTGTGATGTCAACGCAGCGTGCGTAATCCGGCTTCTTCTTGCCGCTCATTATGTCCTTGTCCTTGAACTGCCTGCGCACTTCCTCGATTATGTACTCAGCGGTCTTGCTAACGCCGCGTATTGCCCTTGAGGTGAATAGCATCACAAGAAGCGCGCCCATCGCGGCGCCTACGAACACATCCACTTTTGCGATGTTGACAATGGCGAATGGGTGCCCCGTGAGCTTTGAGACCTCTGTCATGTATGCCGAAAAGAGCAGGAATGCCGCAAGAGATGCGCTGCCTATCGCATATCCTTTTGTAAGGGCCTTGGTGGTATTTCCGACCGAGTCAAGCTTGTCAAGCCTTGCCCGCACTTCCGCTTTCGCCCCGGCGAACTGGGCGATTCCGGCAGCGTTGTCTGTAATGGGGCCGAACATGTCCATCGCGAGCACGAACGCCGCGGTCATCAGCATTCCCATTGTCGCCATTGCGGTGCCGAAGAGCCCGCCATTTGCGACTCCTGAGAGGTTTCCGAGATTGTACGCCGCAAGAAGCGCAAGTGAAATCACTATAAGGGTCGGGCCGGTGGATTCGAGCGCGAGCGCAAAGCCGGAGAGGAAATTGGTGGCGGCGCCGGTTCTCGAGCCCTCGACGATTTTTCTAACCGGCCTGAACCTGTGCTCGGTGTAGTGCTCTGTGATGTAAACAAAAGCAATCGAGGTTACGATTCCAACAACCCCCGCGGCAAAGAGCCAGTTGTTTCCCAAAAGCCAGTTCGTGGCCACGTAGAGCAGGATTACTGAGAGGATTGCGGTCACCCAAAAGCCGCGGTTCATCGCGTCCATCGGGTTCTCATCATCGTTTGCCTTCACCGTGAATATTCCTATTGTGGATGCTATCAGCCCGAATGCGCTCACAACGAGCGGGAAAATCACGCCATTGGTGCCAAATGCAGGGAAGAGCGCAACCCCAAGAATCATCGCGCCGATGTTCTCCGCCGCCGTGCTCTCGAAAATATCAGCCCCCCTTCCGGCGCAGTCGCCCACATTGTCCCCTACAAGGTCGGCTATCACCGCGGGGTTTCTCGGGTCGTCTTCGGGAATATTCGCCTCGACTTTTCCAACAAGGTCGGCGCCGACGTCAGCGGCCTTTGTGTAAATCCCGCCGCCGAGCTGCGCGAAGAGCGCGACAAAGGAGGCGCCAAAGGCGTACCCCACAATTATGAAAGGCGTCTCCTGCGGGTTCTGCCCGAAGAGCATGTACATCAGGGTGACTCCGAGAAGCGCGAGCGAAACAAGAATAAGGCCCGCCGCGGCGCCGCCCCTAAATGCTGTGCTGAGCGCTTTTGAAATTCCAAGGCCCGCCGCCGATGCTGTCCTGCTGTTGGTGTTCACGGCAATTAGCATGCTCACAATTCCCGCAAGGCCCGAGAACGCCGCGCCCACGATAAAGCAAATTGAAGTTGTGGGCGCCCTTGCGGGGTCGAAAAAGCTGAACACGCCGAAAAGAATGGCGGCAAAAACAACCGTGAGGCCGGCAATTGTTGCGTATTGCCTCTTCATGTAGCCGTTCGCGCCTTCGCGGATGAACCCGGCGACCTCGCGCATTTTGGCCGAACCTTCGTCCTGCTTCCACACGCCAAGGCAGAGAAATCCGGCTACCGCAAGGGAAACGAGCCCTATTACAAGCACGAAGGCAAGCTCAAACAAACCAAAAACCCCCAAAACCCAATTATGCCGAAAATTACGTTTCCCGCCTATAAAACGGCGTTTTCCAGAGCTATTTCTGCACAGATAAATTATAAAAGGCAACGCCTTCTTTTGGCGGATTTGATGCCTAAATACTCGGATAACGTTAAATTACCATAATGATTTATTGTGGCGATGGAAGGCATTCTTGGACGAATACGGGGCGTTTCAATCTACGGCTTCATGATAGCTTTTCTCCTGTTTTTGGGCATCGCCTCCAACCTGTACATGAATTTTTTCCTCTCCGAAAACCCTTCCCTGCTCGCGGAAGTTTTCGCGAGGCTTTTTTTTGTCCCGGTTTTTGCCGCGCTGCTCGATGTGGCGATAAAGCATTTTTTGCTAAAGCGCCCCTTTGCGCTCCCCAAGACCGCGCTCATCAGCGGGCTTTTTGTTGCGGGAATACTTGACCCCTCAGCCCCGTTATACGCCCCATTTGCCGCCGCGGCAATTGCAATCATCTCAAAGCACATTATCAGGGGCAAGGGCAGGAACATCTTCAACCCCGCGGCTTTCGGAATCACGCTCTCAATTATTGTTTTCACCTATGCGTTTGGGGTGAAGGTTTTTGCGGCATGGTGGATTTCATCCACGTTTCTTGCAATCCCGCTCGGGCTGTTCATTTCATATAAGATGGAAAAGCTGCCGCTCACCCTGAGTTTTTTTGCCACCTATTGCGCGGCCCTGCTTTTGCTCTTTGGTGCCTCGATTAGCTCCTTCACGCAGCCGATTTTCGCCTCCATTTTTCTTTTTTTCGCGTCCTTTATGCTCCTCGAGCCGCGCACATCGCCATACACCTTTCGCGGGATGGTTTTGTCCGGCGTCTGCGCCGGGATTCTTTGCGCCGTGCTGCCGCTTGCCGCGCTGCCGCTCGATTTTACGCTTGTTTCGCTCCTTGCGATGAATATTTTCAAAGGCGTGCTGGACCGCTCGTTGCCGGATAAGCCCACGGCATGAATAAACAAGTGTTCAAATCAGATTTCAAGATACACTTTGCCGTCTTCGGCTATGGCCTTGTAGGCTGGCAGCTTTACGTTTTGCGCACTTTTGCACTCCCCTGTTGTGACATCGTATTGCCAGCCGTGCCAAGGGGCATGTGACGATGTTCCCTTCAATTTCCCCCTATCGCCCACAGGCCCGCCCCGGTGCGCGCAGGTGCCGGGCATTGCATATATCGTGTTCCCGCCGCCCCTGAAGAGCCCGATGTTTTTGCCCTCTACGCTGACCATTCTTCCCGCGCCTGCGGATATTTCGCTCTCCTGCGCCACAAGAATTCTCGCCATGCTCACCACAAGATATGCTCCGTGTATTTTTTTAACCATTGGCTGGGATGAAGCGCCGCGGCGAGCACATATCGCGCAGGGCGTCCTTTTTGCCCTCGATTCGCCCGCCCGAGCCCATCTCCCCCTTTTCCAAAACCGCGCAATCAAATCCGTCTTCCGCGATTCGGTGGGCAATCGAGATTCCGGCGATTTCCGCGCCTATGATTGCGACATCGGTTCGCAGTTCCTTGCCGAGCTTTGGGCGCCTTTTTTTGCCGGGCCAGAGGGTGTTGGATTGCATGAATTATTCACAGATGATGTTCTTTTTATTCATGCGCAGAAGATGCCATCGGCCAACATGCACAGTTGCCAATGTGCTCATGCCGGCGTGAAATCTGCAGCGGCATCGTAATTGCAGGCGCTTTTTCCGATTCAATATTCCGCGAACACGATTTCGGCCTTTCCCATCCTGCGGTTGAAAATTATCTCCTCATCCTTCTGCTGCGCGCCCATGAAAATCGCATCGAGCCCGCTCCAGGCCAGAAACCATCCGCCGGGCTCTAGCACCACAAGAAGCACGCTGTAGATGAATTCCTTTCGCTCAAGCGAGACAACGTATGAAGCGGTTAGTATGAGTGCAAATCCAATCAGTGCCATGGCGGCGCCTTTTTGCACAATCCGGTTTTTTTCTGCCTGCAAATTCTCTGCGCGTTTCTTGAAGTACTCGCGAAGCCTCTTTTTTATCAGGCCCTCGTGCTCGGGGTTTCTCTGCAGCTTTGGTATCATAAAACCCAGGTGCAGGTGGTTGCCATCCGCCGTGGCCGATGCCGCCTTTTTTGCCTCTGCCAAAAAGTCTTCGGAAAGCCCCCTTTGTGAATATGGCCTTGGGTCAAAGTCCGAAAAAATGTCATCGTAGGTGTCCAAAATTACGCTAATCTCGCCGCGTGCAAGCAGCTCCTTTTTGAGCTCCTCGTCGCGGATTTGCGCCTTTCTCCCAAGGCTGAGCCAATGCCTGGCTTTTTGCGGCTTCTTTTCAGCCTCCTCCTTTTTCTTTTCCGTGCCTTGGGCTGTTTTTTCAGGCGAGTTTTTCTGCGCGTCTTCCTTTTTCGGCCCTGCTTGCGCGCCCGCAATTTGAACGGGGGCAAGGTTTTCATCGGCTTGGCTCATACAATACCTTGCCCTTGAAGCGGTTTTTAACCCGGCCGATTTTCCAAAAAGCAGACTTTGGCTAATCTTTTACGGGAATTTCCGTAATCCGCCCATCGCTCACTTTTAGCAGGCGCTGGGCTATTTTTTTGATGAAGTAGCGGTCGTGCGAGACCGCGAGAATCGCGCCGTCGTAGTTGAGGAATGCGGTCTCGATTATTTCGCGCGCGTCGATGTCGAGATGGTTTGTAGGTTCGTCAAGGAGCAGCAGGTTTGGCTTTTCGAGCAGGATTTTTAGCAGGTTGAGCCTTGATTTCTCGCCCATCGAGAGCTTGGAAATCGGCTTGTAGACCTCATCATCGGCGATAAAGCCAACCATCGAGAGGCTCTGGCGCGTTTTTGCCATATCTTTTTGCATCACATAAATTTCATCATACAATGTGCCTCCGGTGAGGTCCTTTAGCTCCTGGTCGGCGTATCCGACCTTTGCCTGCGAATCAAGGATAACTTCGCCGGAAAGCGCGCTCACGCGCCCCTCGATTGTCTTGAAGAGCGTGCTCTTGCCAATCCCGTTCTCGCCTATCAAAACAATGCGCTGGTCCGAGCCGACGTTTAGGTTGATATCGGAAATGAGGGGCTTGTCATACCCGACTGTGAGGTGCGCGAGTTCCAAAATGACATTGGACTGTATCGGCGATGCCTCGAAGTGCGTTTCGAACCTTGAGCGGTCCATGTCCGGCTTTTCGACAGCCTCTCGTTTTTCGAGCTGTTTTTCGCGGTACTTTCCCTGCTTGACTTTTTGCGGGCTCTTTCCGAGGCGCGCAATCTTGTCCTTTTCAAGCGCGAGGTACCTCTTCTCCAGCTTGTATGCGGTCTGCGCTGCGAGGTAATTGGCGAGGCGCGCCTTCAGGTAATCCGAATAATTGCCCGTGTACTTTACCCACTTCCCTTTCTCGATTTTGAGGATGTTTGTGCACACCCTATCGAGGAAATATCTGTCGTGCGTTACCATAATCACCGTGCCCTTAAAGGCGCGCAGATAATTTTCCAAAATGTCAAGCCGCTTGAAATCGAGGTGGTTTGTGGGCTCGTCAAGGAGCAAAAAATCGGCTTCCGAGGACAAAATTTGCGCAAGCGCAACAATTGCTCTCTGGCCTGTCGAGAGCGAACCTGCCGGCTTTTCGAGCCAGGATTCGGCGATTTCAAGGGTTTGCAAAACCGGCTTTAATTTGCTTGTGGGGCGCGGAGAATCCTGGTGTTCTTTTTTTGCCTGCAGCTCAACGTATCTCTCAGTAAGTTTGTTCAGCCTTTCAATGTCCTGGTGCGTTGCGGGGTCTAGCAGCTTCTTTTCAATGTCCGCGAGCTCTTCTGCGAAAGTATTTTGATGGTGGATTGCCGCGCTCTCCCCGAGGGTTTGGCGAACGGTCTTGTCCGGGTCCAAATCAATGTGCTGGGAAAAATAAGTGGCCTTCCCGTCGAACTCTATTGTCCCGGTGTAATCGACCTGCCCCAAAATCGCCTTGAGAAGAGTGGTCTTCCCAACGCCGTTGCGGCCGATTAGCCCGACCTTCGCGCCGTCGGCAATCCCCACGCTCTCGTCCTGCAGCAGCTCCCGCTTGCCGATGGCGATTGTGAGGTTTTTGATGATTAGCGGCATAATAACTATCAATTGCGCGAGCCTTTTAAAAGTGAGCAAGGGCGCTGCGCGGCTCTGGAGATTTGGCGCGAAATACCAAAAGCTTGGCGAGGGCTTAGGCTGCAAAAGACGATTCCTAGCCATAATTCAGATTTTCAGCGCGTTCCTGTACTGCTTTTCAAATCTTTTTACAAGCAATTTGGCGAGCGGTTCGCCGGTATTTTCATCATCGCATTTTTGCAGTGCCCTGAAATAGTTTTTCTTTTCCTTCGTCTTGATGTCAATCATCTGATAGTTGTTTTTTTTCAATGTATAATTCATTACGAGTCTGCCGATCCTCCCGTTGCCGTCCTGGAACGGGTGTATTTTTTCGAGTTTCCAGTGGGCCCAGGCCGCATGTTCGAGAGGGTGGTATTTTTTTGACAGCTCTTCATACTCTGTAAAGTAGTTCTTCATGTCGGCAAGCACATAGGCTGCGGGGGTTGTCTGGAAAGTGGCGCCCCTTACCAAATTGTCTTTGGTTTTGAATTTGCCGGCAATAAACGGTTTTGTGTCCTTGAAATAAATTTCGTGGAGCCTGTGCAATAGTTCGCTGCTCAAGTCGTCTTTAGTCTCTTTGATAAAAATCAGCGCCTTTTCGGCGTTCTTGGCCTCAAGCACATCCTCGAGCGATTTATTTGGGGAAATGTTTTCCTCAAGCAACAGTTCGACTTCCCTTGGCGTGAGCGTTGAGCCTTCTATGGAGTTGGAATTGTACACGAAAACGTTCACGAAATTCCGCTCGAACTGCCCCTTTTCGGTTTCATTGAGCTTTGCGAATCTTTTGCCAAATTCGGAATTAATCTGGCCGACCCGCTTTACTTCGTCAGGCAGCAGGTAATGGTATCCGGTAAGCAAATGTTTTTCATTTTCTATTTCTTTTTTGAATTCTGCGCTCAGGATTTCGGTTTTTTGCTGTGATGGCCTTGCGTTGCCAATGTATTTCCTGAATTGTTTTCTCGTGCCTTTAGACAACGCCACGTTTTCAACAAGGTAGAAGTAGGACTTGCTGCCCCGCTTCGATTCAACGAGATAAACCATAATCATATGTTACTCAATTCTATTTAAAAAAGGGCGAGTAACACACTTAAATGAGTAACATGAGCTGGGAGAGGGAATCGAACCCTCCTAGCCCGCTCTGCAGGCGGGTACATAGCCTCTCTGACATCCCAGCGCAACCTTTTTCTTTTCGTTACACGAAAAGAAAAAGCTTGGCCAAAAAGAAAAGTGTCCGATTGAATTTTGCCGGCTTTGGGTTAAAAATGCTTTTGTTGAGGCAGGTTTAAGAACATTTGAACAGAGATTAGATTATGCAAAAAAAGCCGGCCTTCAGCCTCATCGCTGTGTGCACAGTTGACGGAAAAATCGCGCGCCACCCAAGGCACATGACCGACTGGTCCTCAAAGGAGGACAAGGATTTCCTGCACAAAAAGCTCGATGAGGCGGACGCAGTCGTTGTCGGGCACACGACCTATGAGGTTGCAAAAGAGCCGCTCTCGAAGCGCAACTGCATTGTTTTTACGAGAAGCGTTCCCGGTGCCGTGGAAAACGGCACAAACCTTGCCTACCTAAATCCAGATGAGATTGGCATTGCAGAGTATTGCGCTACCCATGGCTACAAAAAAGTCGCGGTCCTTGGCGGGGCGCAAACCTTTTCGCATTTCCTCGAAAATGGCCTCGTGGACGAGATTTTCCTCACAATCGAGCCGCTGGTCTTCGGCGAGGGGATTGGTTTTTTCGGGCCCGTGCCGGCTTCGAAGGGATTGGCGCTTGAATTGGTTTCGGCAAAAGAGCTGAACAAGAAAGGCACGGTGCTTTTGCACTATAAGAAGAGGGCGATGGGATGAGGAAACTTTGGGAACGCGTTGTTAGGCAAACAAGGGTTCTCAAGCACACGGTGCGGCAGAAATTGTACGAGTTGAAAAAGCCATATATCAAATGGAAACTCAGGGACGATCCTACTGTCCAAAGGCTCACCCCGGCATACAAAGTCGCCCAGGCGAGCACAATGCTCAGGCAAAAATGGCCCGAGCTCGCAGGGCTTGCCGCAGCCGCGCGCGAGAAGCTGAAGGCAAAGGGCATTGAGAGGTTTTACCACGACATGATGGATGAGGTTATGATGGGTAAAATAGGCGTCATGTCCGAGTGGACGCCTGAAAAGAAAAATGCGGGGCTGATTTTCATTCAAATGCATCTTGCGGGCGTAGAAATCCCGAAAGAAAAAATGCCGCTGCTAGGGCTCGATGAGGACGATAAGCGCTACCTTATCTCGTTTGCCAAAAACTTCCCTGATTACGGCCACCAAAAATGATTCGGCGGTTTTTTTATGGCGCTTAAAGCGGTGATATTCGACATGGACGGGGTTATTGCCGACACGATGGATTTGCACTTCGAGGCGGGGGCGAATGTAATCAGCGCGCACGGCATCAAAACCTCGAAGGAGGATTTGCGCGTGCTCGATTCAACCCGCTCCGCTGACGGCTTTAGGAAGTTTTTCGGCTCGAAATCGGAGAAGCAGATTCAGGGGCTTGTGGCGGAGAAGTACAAATGGCTTTTCGCGAAAACCAGGGGAATAAAGCCGATTCCGGGATTTCTCGAATTCTTTTTTTTAGTGAAGGGAAAATACAAGCTCGGGGTGGTTTCAAGTTCTGTGAGGAGTTTTGTTGGCCATATAATGTCGGAATTGGGAATATCGGATTCGTTCAAGGTGGTGCTCGGCGGCGATGACATCTCAAAGGGCAAGCCGGACCCGGAGGGGTATCTTCTCGCCGCAAAAAAGCTCAAAGTAAAGCCGCAGGAGTGCCTTGTAATCGAGGATTCGCTCTACGGGGTAATGTCAGCAAAGTCCGCTGGAATGAAATGCGTCGCGGTCACAAACACATACGGGCGCGGCATGCTGCTCGATGCAGATTTGGTTGTGGATTCGCTTGCCGAGCTCACAATTGAAAAATGCGAGGCGATTTTCGCGGGCAAAACTGCCAGGAATGGGGCAACCAATGCTTGAAGCGGTCATTTTCGATTTCGACGGGGTGATTGTCGATACGCCCACCTACTATTTCAAGCACATGAAAGAGTATTTCCGCAAGCGCAGTACGGGAGTCACCGACGAGGACATCGAGCACATAATAGGGCACACTTTCCAAAAAAAGCTCGATTTCATTAACGCAAAATACGGCCTTAAGGTTGCGCGCGACGAGTTCATAGCAGAAATCGGCCCCGCCATGAACGCCGAGATGGAAAAGCTGGTAAAACTCGATATTGAACTGCACAGGCTGCTTGCCGAGCTTCGGGGAGGGGTGATAAAAACCGCAATCGCCTCGAACAACTCGCCCGAGACCATAAATTTTTTCCTCAAAAAGTTCGGCATCGGCGAATTTTTCAGCCCCATTGTAACCATTAGGGACATCAAGGCCCCCAAGCCGAATCCGGAAACCTATGCAAAGGCGCTCTCTATCCTGAAAGCCAATCCCAAAAACTGCGTGGCAATAGAGGACACCGTAATAGGTGTGGAATCGGCCAAAGGAGCCGGCATGAGGTGCATTGCAATCCCGAATAAATTCACTTTGAAGCACAATTTTGCACAGGCTGATATGGTAATCAAAAGTTTCCACGGAATCGGGGTAGAAGCGCTGCGGGGGATTGTGCAATGAAAGTGGGGATTTTTTCCGATACGCACCTGGGGTTTGATGCGAAGGGCGAGCGCTGCGATGAGTCTTTTGACAACCTTGCGCAGGCGATAAATTTGTGCGTGCAAAACGGCGCGGACCTGATTGTGCTCCCGGGCGATGTCTTTGATGAGCCTGTGCCGACTCACAACAACCTCTACCGCGCTGTCCAGTCATTTTCAGCGTCAAAAAAGGGTTCCTCGCAGGTAAAGCTCACCTTGGAAAAGGGAGGGCAGAAATCCGCCATAAATTATGCCGGCGTGCCGATTCTTGCAATCCATGGAAACCACGAGTACTTGGGAAAGGAAACCCGCACAGCGCTTGATGTGCTAAACCTCTCCGGCGTTCTTGTGTACTTCCATGCGGCAACAATAGTTGCGCAAAAGGGAGAAGAGAAGCTCGCGGTGCACGGGCTTGGCGCGGTCCCTGAGAAGAAGGCGCTTGCGGTTATGCAGCACTGGAACCCCATAGCCGTTGCGGGAGCGTCAAACATCATGCTCGTGCACCAGTCATTCAAGGAATTCATGGCAATCGAGGATGAGATGGTTTCAACCCTCTCGCTCGAAGACCTTCCAAAAGGGTTTGACCTCATAATTGACGGGCATCTGCACTGGGCAAGCCGCCAGGAGCTGCCAAATGCTTCAGAGGGCGGGGGCAAATCCGTTTTCCTGCTCGCGGGCTCGACCATTGCGACCTCGATAAAAAAGCTCGAGTGCGAAAAGCCAAAAGGGGTGCACTTTTTCGACACCCAAACAAAAGAGCTATCCTTTGTCCCGATCCAAAGCCAGCGCAAAATGTTTTACCACCAGATAAACCTGCACGAGGCGGACGCGCAGATGGCGCTCTCAGAGTGCAGGGCCGCGATTGCCGGGGATTTGAAGGAAAATTTCGCGCTAAAGCCGCTTATCCGCGTCAACCTCAAGGGCTCGATAAAAAAGGGGCTCGCGCCCTCGGAAATAGGCCTTGGGGAAATTTTCGGGGAGTTTTCCAATCGGGCGATTCTTTCCATCTCGAAGAACTTTTCGGCAATCGATTTCAAAAGGAAAATCGCCGACCTGCAGCAGATGCAAAAATCAAGGCTCTCGGTTGCGCAGCTGGGCTTTGAGCTGCTCGAAAAGAACCTGCAGGAAACGGATTTTGGTTCGGCGGGGATTGGCGCCAAGGAGCTTTTTGATTTGCTTGAGAAAGATGAAATCGACAAGGCGATGCTGCTGCTAACAAAAGATGCGCACGGCACAAAGCCATAGCTATTTTGCGCGCCCGCTTTTGCCAAGGTAGCGTGCGTATTTTGTTATTCCGCCAATGGCCCTTGCCGCGGCCCCTGGGTAGCTAAAGGTGGTAAACCCCGCCTTCTCGATTTGCTCGAGGTAATCCTGCGTGTAATCGCTCCCAATCGAGATTACTATCACGGGCTTTTTGGCGCCCTTTCTTGCCTTTTCAAGTATGCTAAGGCTCTTTGCCTCAAGCGTTGGCAGGTTGAAGAGCGCGAGCACTATTAAAATATCGACATTTTTGTCGGCAAGGCACGCCCCGATTGCATTGCGGTATCTTGCAGCATCCGCATCACCGAGAAGGTCAACCGGGTTTGAAATTGTCGCCATGGGCATTTGCCTGCGCAGCTTCTTTACAGTTCCGGCAGTGAGGCGCGCGAGCGGGAGGTTGTTTGCGAGCAGCTGGTCGGCGGTAACTATCCCAAAGCCCCCGCCGTTTGTAATGATTTGCACCCTGTTGCCCTTTGGGAGCGGCTCCTCTTCTAGCAGCTTTGCGATGCTGAAGAGGTCTAGCAAATCATCCGCCTCTATTATGCCGGACTGGCGGAAAATTGCATCATAGACCTGCGATGAGCCGGTGAGAGAGCCTGTGTGGGAGGCCGCCGCGATGCGCGTCTGCTCGTTCTTCCCGCCCTTTAGCACAACTATCGGCTTTTTTTTCGAGACCCTTTTTGCGACCTCGTAAAACTTCCTGCCGCTCTTTGCGCCTTCGAGGTATGCCGCTATCACCTTTGTTTTTGGGTCGGAGCCGAGGTACTCGAGAAGGTCGGCCTCGTCAACGTCCATCGCGTTGCCATAGGATGCGAATTTGCTGATGCCGAACTGCTGCGTTGCTGCCCAGTCAATTATCATCGAGCCAAGCGCGCCGGACTGGGATATGAAAGAGAGGCTTCCTTTTTTGGGGTGCCTCATGCGCGAGCGCTCAAAAAATGTTGTGTCAACCCTGGAGTAGGAATCAAGAACCCCCACGCAGTTAGGCCCCATCACCCGGGTTTTTGGGTATTTTTTTATCAGCCCCCCAACTTTTTGAGCAAGCGCGCTCTGGCCTATTTCGGAAAAGCCGGAGCTCACAATTATCACCGCCTTCACCGAGCGCTGCATGCACTCTTGCAGCGCCCCGGGAACGGCGCGCGCCGGAACCGCAATTACCGCGAGGTCGATTTTTTTGCCGATATGCAAAACGGATGGGTATGAGCGCTCGCCCTGCACCTTGGAATGGTTTGGGTTTACCGCAAACACTTTCTTGCCGGCGTTTTTCATGTTCGCAAAAATCGTGTAGCCGATGGTGCCTTTCGTTTCGGAAGCGCCAATCACCGCAACGCTTGATGGGTTGAAAAAATAGCCGATGCTTGCTGGATTTTGCATGGACTATGAACCGTTTTTCTGGTTATTAACCTTTGCCCGCGCCCGGATTTTACGCAGCCCAAGGCTGGGAGTTTTCGCCGCTATGGCGTTTTGCAGAACCTGAACTTGCACACCAGATTGCCCTTGCAGGCCTTCTCCCTGTAAGAGGAATCGCTTGCCGGGCAGCACTGGTACGAATCCGGGCACGCGGGCTTTTCGCATTTGTTGCTTATGCACTCAAGCGGCGAGGCGCACTCCTTTGTTTCGTACGCGGGGTCATTGACGCAGCAGTCCTTCCAGCACTGCCTTTGCACGCACTTGTTGTTATCGCACAGGAAATTGCTGCCGCACGCCTTCGGGGCATACTCTGCGCCCGAACTTTCATCATCGCAGCACTCGCTCTCGCACGCCTTCTTTTGGCATTCATTATTCACGCACGCCTGCCCTCCGGCGCACGGCTTTTCAGTGTAGCCAGAGCCTGCGGCGCAGCACCCCACGCTATCGGGGCATTCAGGGGTTTGCCGTGTATTCCCGGGCGAGGCCTGGGGCGTTGCGGCTGCGGGGAGCTGCGCTGGCTGTGCCATCTGCCCGTTGGGGTGCGGAAAGCTTGAGAGGTTTGCCGCGATAAATGCGACAAGAACTATAAGGGGGAGGAAAATTATGAGGTGGGCGGGGTTTTGCAGGAATTTGCGTATCTCTTTTGCCATTACCCTATTGCACAGGTTTTGCTTAATAGGTTTTCGCCGTGCCGAAAGGCAACCAGGTAAAGAAGGCCAAGGTGTCAAAAAACTTCTATCTGCGGAAAAATCAATGGGCGTAAATAACCATAAAAATAATCAAATAGGATGCTATTGCGGCCAGAATGCTTAAGATTAAGGCCAAAATTGATGTGGCTATAAGCGTTTTTCCAGCCAGCCCGGTATCTTTCCATTGCACACTAAAATATTGAATCAATGACAAGGACATAGATAAAATGAGGAATATGTTGACTATTGGAACGAATGAGAACAGGAGGACAAGCAGGCTTCCTGCCAATAAAAAAACCGGTTTGGCCGTGACAAGAAAATTGGTAATGCCGAAAAGAGATTTCATGTATGGCAAGCCGGCGCCATCCGACTTTTCCGCGACACGGCCGGCCGGGTCAATGTCATAGGAGTATTGGCTTCCCTTAGAATTTATTCCAGACATGTGGTAGTTTGATTTGAACAACCCTTTCGATTTCTTGGTTATGGTATATGTCGCCCTGTACCTTCCAGGCTTGCTTGTATCGATATCCGAAACAACATCGTGCCCTAGTAATCGGGCAAGGTAAAATTCCGGCAAACTGATGAATTGCAGAAAACCCAGCAAAAATATCATCAAACCCAAAACAGCTGCGCCATAATAAAATAAATAAACGCTCAGGCCGCTCAAAAAAAGTGCAAGCAAGCTTGAGCCGAAAAGAAGCAGGAAAACCCCCTGCCTGACAAATGACTCCCGGTAAGAAAAATCCGCCTCAATCACGGTGGTATCTTTGTCTTTCTCGACCCTGCTGTATCCCCACAATTTGTACAAAAACTGCGTCATCATCATCTCTTTGCCAGGTTATGGCAAGAACTCCTCGTTCTTGATTTTGTCCGGCACGTACTCTTCTGTGATGAACCTTATGCCCTTCTTGCTGAGCGCTTCGAGCTCGAGCTTAACCGCCTTCTCCTTCATGTTGGCGAATTCCTGCTTCCATTCCTTTTTCTGGAACCACTCATAGGAGCCCATTTCGTTGAGCCTTTTGACATCGAGCGCGTTTAGCCTGATTGTGACCTCTTTCGGGATTTTGAATTTCTCAACATCCATTGTGGTGAGCCCGAGGAACTGCGCCTTCGGGGTAGCGAGCTTCTCTTCCGAATATGAGAGTGAAATCGAGCCCTGCTTTATAACCGAGTAGATGTACATTCCCCAGGGGTCGGCATCTGTTAGCACATAAAGAGGCAAATCATATTCCTTGTTGAGCCTCTGCGCGAGCCTCCGTTCGCCCCTTCCGGGCTGGCCTCTTCCTGTCAGGATTATGCACTTGTGCTTTTTCCAGTACTGGTCCTCGTTGAACCTTCTCCACACGGCATCCTTTTCTATGAAGAGCACGTACTCGGCGTTAACTTTCTTGAATTCGATATTCTCAGGCTCGACATTCGAAGGAACGCTCCATCCGCCGGAGCCCATTTTTGCAAGGTCAATGCTATCGTCCCCGTCGCGCAGCTGGACATCGCCTGCGATTATTCCTTTCGAGCTTGCGGCAAGGTGCAATTCTTCACGCAGAAGGTCAAGCGAGGCCTCTATGTCTTCAATTACAGGATCCGATTCGCCCTGCTCTTCGAAGGTGTTCTCCTGCGTGCCTTCAATGGTGTGCTTTAGGGCGTAGTAGAGGTCACGGATGCTCACCGTGGCCCTCTGTTCAATGACCTTGCGTATTTCCGAGGCGACGAGCACGGTCTGCATGAACTTTCTGCTGTGCGCAACGTTGAGAAATTGCCGGTCGGATGTCTTGTTGCCGAGCTTGATGGTTCCCGACTTCTGGTCGAAGAAAACATTTCCGAGGGTTCTTATCGGCATCGTGTATGTGGGGTTCTTTTGGCCCTCGATTTGCTTAAGTATTTCCGAGCCGATGTTCTCGAGCTTCTTGATTACTTCCGTGTCCTTTGCGTAGTGCTTTCCTTCTTTTGCCATTTTTTCTCAAACCCCGTGCCTTTATTCCGTCATTCCTCTTCCGCTGCCTCTTCAACCGCCTTCTTGCCGCCCTTCTTTGCCGCCTTCTTGTCATTTTCCTTCTTTTCCCTCTCCATCCTCTTTTCATATTCCTTCTCAATCTCTTCCTCGCTCATCTCGCCCTTTGCGTCCTGCCGCTTCTCCTTCTGCTCCTCAAGCTTGAGGTGCTTTAGCACGAGCGCGTGCAGCTTCTCCTCGATGTCCTTCTTGCCCTTGTGCGTGAGCTCGGCTACCGCGATTGCCACTTCCGTGGCGTACTTGTAGAACATTTTCCTCTTGGCTTCCTTCTCCGCGAGCCTTCTTTGGAACCCTATGAAAGTGAAAATTTTCCTGCCGGTATCCATCAGCGCGAGGCGCAGCTCCTCCATTATCTCGTCCTCGTCCGAGATTGCCTGCTTTCCGGCGCTCGTGTATGGGATGTGCACCGAAATCAGGTTCACGAAAAGCGTGAGGGGCGCGTTCTCGTAATCCTTCATTCCGTAGCGCTTCCAGTCGATGCTCTGCACCGCCTTTGTTATAGCGCAGCCGCCGGTGTCGAAGAGCAGCGGGGCGCGGTTTGCAAACCTCATGATTTCAATCTTGCGCTGCTGCTGGCCCTCTTCTGATGTCTCGCCCATCCTTCCCGCGTTCCCGCCGTAGGCGATGCCAACCTCCACCTGGAACGGGAATCCGCCGCTGTAAACCGATGGCTTTCTTGTGACAACAGAAATGAACTCCGGCTTTACAATGCTCTCAAGGCTTTTTCGTATCTGCGGCTCGCCGATTGGAATAAGCCCGTCCGTGCGCGGGGCGATGAATGTGATTTTCTTGAACTGGTTTACAACCTCCTCGGCTTCCTCCCATGTGAGCTGGCGCGGGTCCTTGTTGATGTCAAATGAGACGTTCTTTGCGATGTCCTCGACGGCCTTGTCGCCGAAGCGGTCGAAGTTGTTCTTCAAAAAGCTTGAGACCTTTCTCTCGCCTGAGTATTTTGCAAGCGTTGATAGCTCGTCAACCTTCACCCCTTTGGGGTGCGGCTTCATTTCAATCGGGCGGACCGGGATTTCCCTGTATGTGCGCTTGAAGACAATCTTCTCGCCGCCAGGCTCAATGAACGTTATCTGCGCGTGCGGGTTTGCGATTGCTGTGCGCCTTAGGTATTCGAGCGGCGCCTGCTCGGAGTTCACATACTTCACGCCCTTGAACTTGGCGCGGATTATCGTGCCGTTGAAGTCCTTTGCGACCTCCTGCACGTTCGCCATTTTCGGCTCGTTGGTCTTGGGGTCGATTGTAAGGTCAAGGCTTATCGGCTTTCCCTTTCCCGTGCCCGTGATTACCTGCACCGCCTTTCCTGTGGTTATTTGCGAGAGCATGGTGCATCCGGCGGCCCCTATCCCCTGCTGGCCGCGCATCTGCACCATTCTGTGGAACTTGGTGCCCGCGAGCAGCTTTCCAAGGGCCTTGCCGACGGTTTCCTTTGTAAGGCCGGGCCCGTTGTCCTTTACCGTGACCTCGTAATACTCATCGCCGAGCTCCTTTAGCTGGACCTCGATATCGGGGAGTATTTTGGACTCCTCGCACGCGTCGAGCGAATTGGTGACGTATTCATGGACAATTGTCGTAAGTGTCTTGATTTTGCCCGTGAGGCCGAGCATTTGCATGTTCTTTTTGAAGAACTCGGCGACCGAGTGCTCCCTGAATTCCTTTGCGATTTCCTCGGCGGTGAGGCCCTTTGCGCCCTTCTCCTCCTTTTCTGCCTCTTCTGATGCCTTGGGCTTTGCAATCTTCTCGTCGGCCATGCTCATTCACCAAAAATCAGAAATCAATTTAAACCCAACAGGGGAACTTAGCCCTTTTGTGACCAAATGCCCATTCCCATTTGGGCAAAAAATCGCTTGCCAATCGAAATTCTTAAAGAATCATAGTTCAATAACTGGTTCTTTACGCTAAAGCGACTTCCACGTTTGTCATTATTTTATGGGGTTGCCTCTTTTTTAGTTCGTCAATTTCAGCCGCGGATAAGCATTCGATGTGGAGTTCTAACGCTTCCTTCAGATTGGCTATCGCTTCTTCTACAGTATTGCCTTGAGAGGCTATGTCTAAATCCGGGCTCCACGCTGAAAAGGAATCGTTTTCAGGAATTATTATTACGGGCAATTCTAGCATTTTCATAAGTATTCCATAGGCATTCGAATATAAATACTTTGGTAAATATAAACTATAACAGTTAACTAAAATTAAAACGTGTTTTTATGCAGGAATCGGAAAAAGATCCTCTGGACAGACTTTTCATAAAAAGTGGTGAAGTAGACCGGCAATTGCTGGCTGACTTGCTTGTGAAATATGTCCGGATTGACGACAAGGGCAACATTTTCCCGCAAGCGGAGTTTTATTCTGAAACAAACAAAGTGAAGGTGATGCTGATTTTGCTTGCAAAAAAAGCCATGTCATTGAAGGTCGGGGCTGAAGAAACTGTGGCGCCAAAAGACTTGGCAAAGCTGATTGACATGCCTGAGGGTTCGCTCAGGCCAACTTTAAGGGTCCTTGTTGATGATAGTATTGCTGAAGAGAACGAAAGTAGGTATAGAATATTTTCACATGCAATTACAAGGTGTGCGGAACTGCTGAAAAATCCTTTGCGCGAAAAATTCGTCCTTCAAATGGGAAAAAACACTATGGCGAAAAAATCCGGGATGAGGGAAACCCTCCAGGGTTTAGCGGCAAACGGATTGCTAAATGAACCGAAAACCGCGCGCGAAATACATGCGATGATAGTTCAAAGGCGGCCAGGCACGCTTTACAATCCATTGTATAAAGTTATACTCGACCTTGTGCAACAGGGGAAAATTGGGCGGGAGTTGCAGGACGGAACCTGGAAATATAAAAAGGTGCCCCAATGAAAACGCCGTTAAAGTCCGGAAAGGAAATAATTAAAGCCTTGGGGAAAAATGGCTTTGTAGTGGTTCGGCAAAAGGGCAGCCACGTACATATGGCAAAGCCTACTGGTGAGAAGACGCTCCATGTAACCATTCCAATTCACGGTAACAAGGACATAAATCCATTCGTGTTCAAGTCGATCGCTAGGCAGGCCGGATTGACCGTTGAAGAGTTTGCAAAAATCTTGGAGTAGATATTGGGGTTGCAATGCAGGAGTATCTGTTGCTGAGTTTTCTGTTATAATTCGAAGCGCTCCTCTCCAAACCTTCGCTTCATCCTCAAAAATACGCTGTCATGGCTCGCCCCGCCAAGAAGGCCCTGCACGGCTTTTCCCGCCTTTTCGACCTCTTCTTGCGTGCCGATAATTCCCACTGTTTTGCCATACACCGAAATGTTCGCCCCTGTTTCTTCCTCAATCCGTTCGCGCGCCGCTCCGTGCTCGCCGATTACGCGGCCGCGCTTGGACTTCATCGCGCTCTGGTTCTTTCCGGTGTACTCCTGGATTTCGAGAAGCTCGAAAATAATTTCATCGGAAAGAAGGCGCAGCGCGTGCTCTGGCGAGAAGCCGCGCGCAATTGCCCTGACAATTTTTACCGCCTTCCAGTACTTGAGCGGGTCGCCCTTTGCGGCAATGTCGACCTCGCCCTCGCGGCTGTCGATTGTGATTTCGGTTTCGGTGAACTTTTCAATGCCCTGCTTGGTCTCGCCATGCCTGCCGATAAGCACCCCGATGCGGTCGTGGGGAATCATTACAACTTCTGAATCGTCCATGGAGTCCATTCTGTCCACACCTTATTTTAGGTTTTTCCCTTTTTCACAATCTCGTCCTTCCTCTTCTTCACCATCGCATAGAGCTCATCGTATTCCGTGGCAAGTCCGGCCTTGGTCAGGTAATTGGAGCAGTTGCGAACGTCCCGCTCGAAAAAATCCCGCGCATTGGGGTGGCGCACCAAAAGCGCCTGCGCAAAGTCAATCGCGACAAGCCTTGGGCCAGCGGGCTTGCCGATGTCCTCTACCAAGATATTGTATTCCGAAAGGTCGGCGTGCACAAGGCCTGCGAGGTAGAGGCCTGCAATGAAATCAACAATTTGCGAGCGGTAGGAAGTGAGTTCCTTTTTGGAGGGCTTTGTGTCCTTGAGGCGCGGGCGGCCCTGCTGTTCTTCCCCGATAAATTCCATTACAATTACATTTTCCTTAAATCCGAGCGGAAGCGGGACCGAGAGCCTTGCCTTGCTCGCAATCAGAAGGTTCTTGTATTCCTTGCGCGTCCAGGCAAGCACGAGCGAGCGGCGGTCGTGGGGCAGATTCTTGAAGCGCACATCGCCTGCGATGTACTCGTTCATCCGCTTGAAATCCGAAGTGTCCTTTTTGAAAATCTTCACCGCGCGCTTGTTGCCGTTCGTGTCGCGCGCGACAAAAACGTGCGCCTCTTTTCCAGTGCTAATGATGTGCTCGAGAACATCAAAGAGGCCCTTTTGCGCGAGGGTTTGCACAACATCAAGGGTTTGGGCGTCAAACACTTTCTGGAATGTCCGTCGGTCCTGCTGGTCCTCGATTCTTCGGCGAAGGAGCTGTGTGCGAAAGCCGGAAAATTCGGAGTCCCTTTCGTATTGGGGAAAGTCCTCCTCCGGTTCCTCATCCTCTTCGCGCCCATCAAGTTCTTTTGCGAACTCGATGCGCTTGTCCTTGTCCATAAGAATCAGTTACTGGGGTGAAGTTGATTAATAATGTTGCATCAGGAAGCAAAGCCTTGGCGGCATTTTGCTTTTCTGCCCAGGTAGCGCCTTCACACCGGAAGGTTTCGCAGATAGCCCCTTCTGCGCAGGTTCTCGACCTGCATTCCCAAAAAGCGCCAAACGACATCGGCCTTGCTTTGCTGGAAGTCCCAGAGCTTTATTATCACAATGTCGCGCTCGCGAAGCCATGTCTTCTTTTTCATTTTGCCCGGAATCCTGCAGCCGCGCTCCTTGCCATCCTCGCACAAAATCTTTACCTGGTTCGAGCCGTGCAGCTGTATCACAACGCCGAACATTTCGAGGTTTTCCCTTCTCGGAAGCCTTAGCCTGAATGTCGGCTGCTCTGGCATTTGAGGGGAGTTTGTGGCTGTTTGGGCGCCCCCTGCCGCCGGGGGGATATTTGCGGTTTGGGAATTCGCGCTTGTGTTTTCCTGTGGCTTTGCGTCGTCCAAAATGATTCCTTCGATAAAAATTACATCCTGACAATCACTGCGTGCGGAACCCCGCCAATCCTAATCACGTCGCGTTCGGTTATTAAACCTTCTTTGAGGGCGACGCCTACGCTGCGCTCGCCGAAGAGGTTTATGTTATTTGCATCGGCAAGAAGGGCAGCGAGCTCTTCTTCAGAGGTCTTTTCGCCCTTGTAAAAAGCCTCGGTAATGGTGACGTCGTACTTTTCATCAACAAGGTTCTTGCCAAGAATCTCTTCATCGCAGCAGGCGAGCACGAAGTTGTTGCCGACTGAGTAGGATTTGCAGTACACAAAAATCACCTAAGAATTGCCAGTGCCTTTGCAGCCCAGAGGCAGGCTTAGAGCTTTCTAATCGCGCTTATCGCGCCGCACGCCGTGCACTTGAGAACCTTCACGCCGTTGCGCTCGATTATCTGCGTGTCCGGCTTTTTGCACTCGTGGCAGAGCACGTACTCGTTCAGGTAATTGTTCCAGAGCCTGTTGATGTTGTCGGCGAAGAACTTTCCGTTAAGGGTTAACTTTCCTTCCTCCATTGTCGCGGCGGTCGCAGTTTCTTTTGTGACGTACTTGTAGAACTGCCTCTCCTCACGCCCAACGGTTTTGAGGGCCTGTGAAAAGTTCCTTATAAGTGTCTTCTTGCCCTGAAAGCCGATGTCAAGGCCAGGCATCTCAAACCTCGCCTTCGAGGTTGTCTTCTCCGGCAGCATCATGTAGAGCCTGTCGAGCATTTTGTCGTATTCCATAATAGATGCCCGCTCTAAAAGCCTTTTAAAACAGAGCATTGGGTTCAGGCCCGGATGCGGGCTTTTTTCCGTTCGTGAGAACAATTTTAAGGGGAAAGAGCGTCTACTACAGTGGTTTGAATGCCGCAAGAAATCGCCCCTTCGCAGGGAAGTGAAAAGCTCAAGGCCGCAGGGGTTGTGGCCTTTTTCCTGCTCTTTTTTTACGTGGTTTTCACCCATCAGGAATTCATAAAAGGCCTTGTGAGCGGCTATGGCCTGCTAGGGCTTTTCGTCGCATCGATTGTTGCGAACGCCACAATATTTCTGCCAATGCCAATCGACCTGCTCTTTTTGGGCCTTAGCGCCGAAACCCTCGGCCCTGGGCAGGTAGTCATTGTGGCAATAGTTCTGGGCGCTGGCGCGGCAATCGGGGAGATGACCGCATACATTACAGGAACGCTCGGCTCGAAGGCGATAAAGGGATTGGGAGTAAAGGAATTTGAAAAGCTTGAGCAGATACGCGAAAAAATCGGCGAGAAGGGGATGTGGTTTATTTTCATCGGCGCGCTCGTGCCGTTTCCATTCGACCTTATCGGAATCAGCGCGGGGCTCATCCGCTACGACTGGAAAAAGTTTTTCATCGCGGCGCTTCTTGGAAAGACGGGAAGGTACATCCTGATAGGTCTTGCCGGGTACCTCGGCTTTACCGTTTTCAAGGCGCTTTTTGGCCTGCATCAATAGGCAAAAATATCCGATTCACATAATCCCCGATAGCTTTATCAGCCCGAAAACAATTGCCATTAAGAGCGCCTGCACAGGAAGCGCGGGCAGTGCCCTTCCGACTTTTTGCGAAGCCATGTGGACCGTGAACCCAAGGCCCAGAAGCGAAACGGCAAGAACACCAAGCGATGGCAAAAGCGCGTAGGGCATCGGCAAAACTTTTAGCGCCGCAGAAAGCACGCTGACCGCAAATGCAAGCGGCACGACCATATCGCCGGTGCCTAGCTCGAACTGGTGGCCTTTCACCATTTTTCCGCTTCCCGCTTTTGCGCCCGCCGTATTATTGCCGCCCTTCCCCTGCATCGGCTGCGATGCGGGCATTGCGTATGTGAATGAGAGGTTCTTGTTCGTGATGCTTTTTGCAAGGGTTACCATATGCCCTGTCTTGAACACCGCGATGAAATCATACGCTGCCATCAGCAGCAGGAAAACAAGTATTGGGAAAATTCCGATGCTCGCGCCGATAAGAGCGCCTGCCCCCGCGGCCGCAACCGTGCTTGAGACGTTTCGCAGCAGCACATTGTCCTTTTTCACAATTCTCACAATCACAAGAAGGGCGCTGAGCGAAAGGATTGCAGCCTCATCAAGCCCGAAGGGTAGAAGCACGATGAATGCCGAGCCGAAAATCGCTAGGGTTTCAAGGCCCTTGAGGAGTATGAAAAGTATTTTTTCGCTCACGAATTTTATTATCGCGAGCAGAACGCCGGTCATGATAAGTATCCACACGATAAGCCCGATGCCGTTCTCAACGCCGTCGGGGTTGTCGCTAACAATTGTTGTGTGGATGTCCTGCGAAATCAGGTAATTTCCGACAAAGAGCCCAAGGGCCTGTGTGGTGATGAAGAGCAGCGCGAGCTGGGCAAGGAGCCTGTAATTCATAATGCAATATAGGGGCGCCGATATGGTTAAAGAACAAATCCGCATTGGTGCGGCAATGCGTTATGTGAGCAGCGAGCGGATGAAAAGCAGCATGTGCCTGGCCCCGAGCTTGGATTTTCCGGAGTGCCTCTTTCCGAAATCGTATGGCACGCTTTCAACCTTTGGCCATGGCATGAGCTTTAGAAAGTCAAAGAGCACCTTGTAGCCCTCGAGGGCAAACCTGTCTGGATTTTGCGCGTGCAGCCGCGCCGCCTCTTTTGTGCGCATCCCGAAAAAGCCTGAAAGTATGTCAACATTTCCATATCCTGCCGATCCTAGCCTGATTTTGCCCAAAGTTTCGGCTCCTGCGGAGATAAGCCTGCGGTGCAAGGGCCAGCTGTCAAGGACATTTTGCCTTGAGGCGATTGCAGCATCCGCGCCCAGCACCAGGCTTTTGTGGAGCTGGCCAACCGTTTGCGGTGGGTGCTGCAAATCCCCGTCCATCACCACGAAAAATTCCGTTCCGCATCCGTCAATCCCCTCAAGCACGCTCGCGCAAAGGCCGTGCACCCGCGCATCCGCCCTATCAATGAGCTTAACTTTTTTCCCAAACGAGCGCGCAACTTTTTGGGTGCCGTCCAGGGAGCCGTCGTCGCAAATGATTATCGAGCAGCCCGCATAGGCCTTGAGTATTTCCGGCACGAGCTTTGCAATCGGCCCGGCCTCGTTCAGGGTCGGGATTATCACTGTGAGGTTTTCGTATTTTGCCACAGTGCCACACAACCTTAGTTATCCGAGAAAATCCTTTTTCCGATGCGCAGCACCGTCGCGCCTTCCCCGATTGCGACCTTATAGTCGTTGCTCATGCCCATGCTGAGGTGGTGCAAATTGAGGTGCTCTTTGATGTCATATAATTTCTGGAAGCATTTTCGCGCAACTTTCATGTCATCGGTGAGCGGAGCCATTGTCATAAGCCCGATGAACTTCACATTCTCGTATGGCAGGTTTTTCATGGTCGTGAGAAGCGATTCGACCTCGTCCGGCTTCATGCCCTGCTTTTGCGCCTCGCCGGAGGTATTGACCTGCAGGAAAATGTTCTGCACCTTGTCCATGTCAAGGGCGGCGTAGTGGATTTTGCGAAGCAGCGAGAGCGAGTCAACCGAGTGGATGTAATCGGCCATTTCCACAACGGCCTTTACCTTGTTGCTCTGCAAATGCCCGATGAAGTGGATGTCCGATTTTAGGGTTTTGAGGTCGGGGAATTTTTCCTCAAGCTCCTGCTCCCTGTTCTCGCCGAAATCAGCAATGCCGCAAGCGTGCGCCTCGCGGATTTTTTTGATTGGCTCGCCCTTGGAAACCGCAACGATAGTGATTTCGCCGCTCTTGCGCTGGATGCGGGCGCAGACCTGCGCAATTTCAGAACGCAATGTGGAAATGTTTTCTTTGATGGGCATCGGTTCACCTTTTTCATCCTTCCAGCATTTTCAGCCCGAAATCAGCCAGCCGTTCAAAATGTTTTTTATTGAGCGTTGCGAGCACCAGCCCATTTTCAATCGCTATTGCCCCGACAAAAAGGTCCCGAAACTCGATTATATTCCCGTTTTTCGCAAGTTCCCTGTGGATGTCGCCGGCCCTTTTTGCGGATTTCTGATCAAGCGGGATGGTGGTTAGCCTTGCAAGCAGCTCCTCTGTTTTTTCGCTATTTTTCCTTCCCATCCACACCTCGAAGGAATTCACGCTTGTTGTGCAAAGCTCATCATTAAGGTTTTCAATGAGCCTTTTGACTTTCAGGTCCTGCCTGAGCACCCCTATCAGGATGTCAGAGTCTAGGCATATTCTTTTGTCCATTTCTTCCACGTCTTGCCGGTTTCCCTGAGCGCTTCCTCGTTAAACCCTGCCGGGGCGCCATTGAAAAAGGCCAGCAGGGCGCCCTTGTTGGTGCGCTTTTTCCCAAGAGCCTTCCTTATGACCGTCGAGTAGCTGTCCTCTTTGCCCTTTCTCGCCGTGAGTTCGGCGTACACGTCGTCAGCGACACTTATGATTCTCGCCATGCCAACTATGTATATATATGTATATATATGCCTTTCGTTTTCTTTGGCTTTGTTCTAAAAGTCGAGATGGCTCTTAAAGTCAAAATGTCACCTAAAGTTTCGAGTAAACTTTTGTTCCTTTTTGCTTTACCCATTTTGTTAAAAAATTTACGTGGGCTATCTGATTTTTACAGGCAGTTAACTGCCTCATAGTCTCTTTAAGCACTTCTTCTGTTTTTACACAATATATTTCTTCAACAGTAAGGTGATTTTCAAAAAAAGCAAAATAAAACGCAGCATTCCGTTTTATTCTATCAAGATTAGTGGGTGTAAGCCTATCAATTTGGAAGCTGCTTCCTTTATTTGAAATAACATTTTTTCTATTAATGCTAGTTAAATATTCATAAAAATTTCCTTGATTGTCTTTTGCATCCGACAGATGTTTTTTTGGTATGAGTGTATGTCCCAAAACATCAGCAATAATTAATTCTTTTATAATGCCAGGTTGAAGGATGTTTTCAATGTTTAATTCATCTTTAGCAATTTTTTGTGCTTCTCTGATTAAACTAACAATTTTCGTTGACATAAAAAATTTCCTATAAATTAAATCAGCTCAATATGAAAATCAAATTCTCGATAAGACTTTTACTTCTCTTTCTTTTAGCCAAAGATATTTTGCCCCTATCCCAACCACATCAATTACAGAAACTCTGTAGCGGGCGAATTCTAAAGTTCCTATTAACCGTCTTGCAATGCCTTTATTTTTGTCATAAAGAATGCCGACTTGACCACGTTCTTCTATTTTCATATTCACTTGTCCTTGTTCTTGAGCGAAGTCGGCCTGTAGAAGCCGTGCCTTGGGTTGTAGATGTCGCCCGACTTGTGCAGCTTATCTAGCAGGTCGCGCACCTTCTCCGCATCCGCACCAATGGTCTTGCCCTCGTTCATGATGTCCTCAATCGGCACCATGTCAAGCTCTTGTGACTTCTCCTTTATGAATGCGAGTATCTTTTTCATGTTCGAGAGCATTGTGTGCGTCTGGCCGGAAGTTATGATGTCAATGTCAATCTTTCCGGTCTCCGGGTCGGTTACAAGGTCCTGCAGCGAGGTTCGCAGCAGGCGAATCGCGCGCTCAACATCCTGCCTCTCAACCGCGGCGCAAAGCCTCACGCGCGCGGACGCTTCCGAGAGCCTGATTAGCCCTTCGAGCTGGCGGTGGGTCGCAGAGTACGCCCCTTCCTTCCTTCCCTGGTCGCGCAGGGAAACGTAGAAGTCCGAGAGCTCTTTCATGGTCTCCTCGGTTAGCACAGGAAAGACCTGCTGGCGCGCATAGGAGATGTATTTTTTGAGCAGGTCGCCTGAAATTTTCGGGGTTATCTGCTCTTCGAGCTCCTGCACTTCCTTGGTCTTTTTTGTTATGCCGCGCGTCTTGCGCTCGACCATCATTTCGCCCGCGCGGTGAGTCCTTAGTATGTGGCCTGCAATTTCGGCGTCCTTTGTGCGGTCGAGAACATCCTTTATCATGAAGAAGAGGTCGAAGCGGCTGATTAGGGAAGGGGGGAGGTCAATCTGCTCGATGAAGGGCTGGTAGGGATCGAAGCGCGAGTACTTGGGGTTTGCGGCGGCAAGAACCGATGTCTCGGTCTTGAACTTTGTGACAATCCCTGCCTTTGCAACCGAAATCTGCTGCTGCTCCATGGATTCGTGCATCGCGCTCCTGTCATCCGCTTCCATCTTGTCGAACTCATCGACCATCGCCATTCCGCCAGAGGCCAGCACAAGCGCCCCGGCCTTGATTGTCCATCCCCCCTCGCCGAACTCGTCCTTGACCGCGGTTGCCGAGAGGCCGGCCCCAGTGGTCGTTTTTCCCGCGACGTAAATGGACTTTGGCGCGATGCTGTCAGTTGCCTTCAGGATCGCCGATTTGGCCATTCCAGGGTCACCAACGAGCAGCACATGTATGTTTCCCCTGATGCGCTGGTCATTGGGAAGGGTTTTCTTCACCCCTCCAAAGAGCTGGAGCGCAATCGCTTCCTTGACCATTTCATGCCCGTAAATGTGCGGGGCGATGCTCTGAACCAGAAGCTCGTAGATGTCATCGCGCGAGGCGAGCTTTTTTAGCTCCGCCTCTTCCTCTTTTGAAATCTCTACTTCCTCGAATTCCTTTTCGGTTTCCTCAAGGTGCACGGCCTCCATGTACCTGCCGTACACTACCTTCTTCTCCTTCGGGGGCGAGAGCCTGATTACGCCGGTGATTTTGGTGCGGTCGCCGGGGGAGATTTTGTTCACCAAATCATCGCTTACATAAATGTCGAGGTTGGTCGCCTGCTCGCTTCCCTTCAGAAGCTCGAGGGGCTCTTGTATCTGGATTTTCTGGTAGTCGATGAATTCGCTCGATTCCTCATCGAGGGCGAACATGCGGTTTTTGCACTCGGCGCAAAAGCTTGGCTGGCGCGGCTGGTTTTTTGTCTGCGGGATTTTATACGACGCCTCGCAGCGCGTGCACTTGTATGTCGCGAACTTGAGCTTTGGCAAAACCTCGGTTACCTGCCGCACAACCCCCTCGACGCAGATGAGCTTTCCGAGATGGTCGGCGCTCAAATCGCGCAGTATGGGCTGGCTGTCCTTTGGGAGGTTGAAGATGCGCATGTGCGGCTCGAAATCCTCGGCATCAAGCATCGGCACATCGATGCCCATTATGTCCTTTTCCATCGCCTGCAGGCAAAGGTCGGGATTTTCGAGCAATTCATCCGCAAGGTCGGGGTCAAAGTGCTCTAGTTCGCGGAAATCGACCGAAAGGCTCTTCTTAACCGGGTACTCGTTTGCGAGCCGCTCGATGTCCTTTGCGCAGCGCTCCTTGAAGAACTGCTCGAACCTGCCCACGAACGGGTTGTCCTGCCTCGGCTTCAGTGATTCGGTTTCGTACAAGTGCAATGCCCCAAAACTTATTTGCCCTTTTGCCCTTTTAATGCCCCGGAGGCGTCGGTGCCGGTGCGGCGGTGCGTACCTTGCCAACTGCATGGGATATTTTTTCGGGAAACTGCGTACGAGAATAATATTTTTTCGGGAAAAATGTCTTACTGAATGAAGGGGAAATGTAAGTTAAAGGGAAGCAGTTTAGGTTCCGAACCGGCGTGGGCTTTGCGGGCACAGTAAGAGCGAACCGCCGTAACGTCATTTGCTTGATTTTTTCATGCCTTGTTTTATTGTAAACTCGGACAAAGGGATTTTTGTCTGTTTGCCCCACAATTCTTTTCTCATTGACAAAACTGTTCGGTTTCAGGGATTTTTTTCCCAATAGCCAAACAGTTATAAACTTATCAGGTGATATTTCCATCAGGTGGTATTTTGTACAGGCAAAAACAGGTTGCGAAGCAGGTTCTGCATTTCCCGAACCTGAAGACGGTGATGGCAATAGAGGATGTAATCAGGGAGGCGGACAAGGCGGTGAGCAGGAACCAGATTCTTTCGCGCCTCGAAAAAAAGGCCATGCGCTCGACCCTGAACGTGGCGCTTGACTACCTTGAAAAGAAAGGCGTCATTCTCGAAACAAAAAACGGGTTCATCTGGACGTTCAACCCGAACCGGAAGCTCTCAAAGTAAAGAGTATGACAAGGTTTTCGGATACAGGAAACGCTGAAATTTTGCCGGACTGTTTTTAGCATCGCATATTCCGATTTGAATCCCTTTAGTATCCGCCTCGGTTTTAAATAAGGTTCCAGGTTTCAAGAATATTATGGTTAAACCGAAAAAGGCTGGAGGTGAAGCGGCTATGACAAAAAAAGGCAGGTTCTACATCACAACGGCTATAGATTATCCTAACTCTAAGCCCCATCTTCGGCCACGCTTACGAGAAAACCGTAGCTGACTGCCTCGCGCGCTGGCACAGGCTAAAGGGCGAGGATGTTTTTTTCCTCACAGGAACAGACGAGCACGGCAAGAAGATACAGCAGGCCGCGCAGAAGGCGGGCAAGGCTCCCAAGGAATTCGTGGACGGGCAGGTTGGCAGCTTTAAGGAATTGTGCGCTAAGTGGAACATCTCCTACGACCGCTTCATCCGCACAACAGATGCGGACCATGAGAGGATTTCGCAGGAATTATTCGGCAAGGTGCTTACCAAGGGTGACATTTACCTAGGCAAGTACGAGGGGCTCTACTGCATCGCGTGCGAGGCGTTTTATCTGGAAAAGGACCTCGAAGGCGGATTGTGCCCCGTGCACAAGCGCCCGGTCGAGACCGTTAGCGAGGAGAGCTACTTTTTCAGGATGTCAAAATACCAAAAGCAGCTGCTGGATTTCTACGAAAAGAACCCTGATTTCATCTCCCCGGCGCGCAGAAAGCAGGAGATTGTGAACCGCGTGCTAAAGGACGGCCTCAAGGACCTTAGCGTTTCGCGCACAACCTTCGACTGGGGCATTCCGCTAAAGAGCGACCCAAAGCACGTGATTTACGTCTGGTTTGACGCGCTGATAAACTACCTCTCAGGGGTTGATTATCCCGGGGCGAATTTCAAGAAGTTCTGGCCGGCGGACATCCATCTGATTGGCAAGGACATTTTGTGGTTCCACAGCGTGATTTGGCCGGCCATGCTCTTCTCTGCAGGGATAGAGCCTCCGCAAAAAGTTTTCGTGCACGGATTTATCAACACCGCTTCGGGAGAAAAGCTATCCAAGACCACGGGCACAATAATCGACCCGATTGAAATCAGCGAAAAGTACGGAATTGACACCGTGCGCTACTTCCTTCTGCGCGAAATCCCGCTAGGAGAGGACGGCAACTTCTCGCTCGAAGCGCTTGCCGAGCGGCACAACCGCGAGCTCGCAAACGACCTTGGAAACCTAGTGAACAGGGCGCTCTCGCTTGCGGAAAAAAAGCTCGGTTCAATCGTGCCTGATGCAAAAACCGATGCGGAGCTTTCAGGCAAGCTGAATCTGGAAAAAATCAGCGGCCACATGGACAACCTTGAAACCCACAGCGCGCTTGCCGAAATTTTCTCCTTCACCTCGGCGTGCAACAAATACGTCAATGACAAGGAGCCGTGGAAGCTTGAGGGAAAAGATGCGGAAGCTGTGCTCTACTCGGTTCTTGATTGCGTGCGCGTGATTGCAATACTGCTCCAGCCCTTCCTGCCGCAAACCGCGCAAAAGATTGCGGGCCAGCTCAATGCCAGGCTCGGCGGGCTTGAAGAGGCAGGGTTCAATCTGCTAAAGCCCGGACAGAATCTTGGCAAAAAGGAGATTTTGTTCGTGAAACTGGAAGTGCCTGCCAATCCCGCGCCCATTGCAAAGGCGCGCGAGATTTCGGTTTCCATAGAGCCTAGGCTCAAAGAGTATGGCCTCAAGCTTGCGGCTGCCGTGATTGAGGGCGTCTCGGTCAAAAAAAAGCACGAGGGCCTTTCAAAGGCAGCGAAGGAAGCCATTTCGAGAATCGATTTGGGCGCGGTGGAAAAAAGCGATGTGATTGAGGGCTATCTGGAACTTTATGATAAGGTCGGCGTGAAGCGCGACAGGCACGCGGTGCGCAATCTTGTTGAGATTGTGAGGCAGTCCGGAAAGCTGCCGACCATAAACACGGTCGTGGACTCCTACAACCTTGTCTCAATCGAGCGCGGGCTGATTGTGGGCGCTCATGACCTTGACAATGTCTCCGGGAATGTGCGCGTGAAGATTGCAGACGGCTCGGAGCTCTATATGCCGCTCGGAACCGGGCAAAGGCAGGCGATTGTCCCGGGCGAGTATGTGTTTGCGGATGACAAGGTTGTGCTCTGCAGGCTTGATGTGAAGCAGGGCGAGCACACAAAGGTCACGGACGCGACAAGGAATGTTTTCCTCTACGTGCAGGGCAACAGCCGCACCACGCAAAAATACCTTCATGATGCCCTGGGGCAAATATGCGCAAACATCACGCGCTACTGCGGCGGAAAGTGGCGAAAAGTGAATGTGGCCTGAGCAATGCAATATTTATGAATTGTTTATGCAAGCTATGTGAAATAAAATTAGGCTGATTTTCAGGATTTTGCCGCGGGCGCCTTTACTTCCCGTCGCCCTTCTTTCTCACAATCCTTATGCTGCTTCCCCACTTTATGTATTCGACCTCGATTCCGCCCGCAAGGCCCTGCACGTCCTTTGGCTTTTCGATGTCGTATGTGACGTAATCCTTCTGGTCGATAATCTGGATGTTGTTGCCCATCAGCGCGACAACCTGGGCGTTGCCCTTGTCGATTATTGGCACCTCGATGTCCCCGTCAACCGGCTTTAGGAGGTTTGTCTTGATGTCGCGGAAAATGCCCATTGCGGTCGCGCGTATTTTTGCCGCGCCGTGCTTGCCCGGCTTGGACTTTTCAACGCCCTTTACCTGGCAGACCTCGCCGTCGATTATAACGTATGAGCCGGGCCCGAGGTCCCTTGCGCTTGCGAACTTCTTGTCTCCGTCTACCATGGCAAACTAAGACTCTAAAATGGTTCAATTTAAATATGTTGTCCTGCGCTTTGGCTTCTCGCGCATTAATGGGTTTAAATCCGTGTGTTAAGCTTAATATATACGGTATTGCGTATTTTTGCTGTGCGTTTTGAGGGCGTGATTTTGGGATGAACCTGCCTGTCGGCGAGATTATCAGCAAGGGCGTGAACATCCGCGAAATTGACGTGCGAAAGCTCATTGAAGGCTTTTATGAGAAGGAGTTCTCCGGCTATCTTATAACCGCGCTTGAGGGCTTTGACGGCGTCGAGGAAGGCGTGCTGCTCTTCAAGGCAGGCGCGCTCAATGCCGCATTCTACGAGTATGACCTGCACGGGGTTACTGTTTTTGGGGACACCTCGGTTTTGCACGTCTTCAATTCGCTCGCCGCCCAATTCATAATCGGCGATATTGTCTCGCTAAGCGACCAGCAGGTTGACCTCATTACCGCCTTCAATGACAAGAGCAGGCTTGCAAAGGCGGTCACCAAAAACGACATCCAAAGGCTCATCCCGAAGGCGTATTCGCCCGAGCTCGCAAAAGGGGTCCTGAGCCAGTACGTGAAAAAAGAGGAATCGAAAAAGGACATTTTCAAGAAATTCGGCCTCACAAGCCTTGGCGAGTGAACGGCTGGTTTTGCACGGCCGGGGGCATTGTTCGGCATTTGCAGTATTTGCGCCCCGAACTGCCGGATGCGTGGGTTTAATTTGCTTTTGGTGGGCAATTCCTTTTTGGTGAGCGCTTTGATTGACGGGGCAAAAAAGTTCATGATAAGGATGGCGCACAAAATCCTGGACGTTGACGAGACTGTCGAACCTATTGCCCAGATAAAGTTTCTCGAGGACTACTCGAGCCGGATGGTGTTTGACACCAGCACCGAGAACCTGATGGAGTTCCTAAAGACGCTTCGCAAAAAACATCTTGTTGATGAAATTGTGGTGAGCTCGCTAAACGGCAGCGCAATCGCCTCCACAAACGGCAATTCCGTTTCCCAGGCAATTACAGGCGCCGCGCTTTTCAATTACGTGCGCTCTGAGATGCCAAAGAGCGAAACCGTTCTGGTAAAATCCAACGGCTGGCACATGCTCTTTGTCTACAACCGCAAGCTCTACATGGTGCGCGCGGCATCCGACCTCTCCAACATCGAGCTAAAGGCGCTTGGCAAGGAAATAGACAAGTTCCTCGTGGACAAGGGCATGAGCTGAGTTTTAAGCCATTTTTAGCCCGTTTCCAAGGCAAACCTTTTAATTAATAAGTTTCCTCTAATGTAGAAGGATTCTCCTATTTAGAGTCAAATGGTGCATCGCAAATGGGAAGGGTAATAGCGCTGATTTCAGGCAAAGGCGGAGTGGGCAAGACCACAATCACCGCAAACCTTGGCATCGCGCTTGCAAAGCGCGGAATGAACGTGTGCCTGATTGATGCCGACATCGCGATGGCAAACCTCTCGCTTCTCCTCAATATGCAAAATTCCCCAATCACACTTCACGACGTGCTCCTCGGAGAGGCCTCGGTTGATGACGCGCTCTACGACGGCCCTGCAGGAATCAAGCTCATCCCATCAGGTCTAAGCCTTGAAAACTACCGGAGAGTTGACCCCGAAAGGCTGCAGGCAATAATCGATGCGATAAAGCCAAGGTTTGATTTTATCCTGCTAGACTGCGCCGCGGGAATCGAGCGAACAGTAATGGCCGCGATTTCGGCATCCGATGAGGTGCTCTTGATTGCAATGCCGACAAGCCCGAGCATAGCGGATGTTCTGAAGGCAAAAATCACGGCGCAGAGATTGGGAAGCAAGCCGCTTGGAGTGATAATAAACTTCTACCGCCAGGAGAAGGGCGAGATAAAGAAAGAGGACGTAATGAAGCTCCTGGAGCTCCCCGTAATTGTAACTGTTCCTTTTGATGATGAGATGCGCAAGAGCTTCATGCAAGATAGCCTGGCGCCGGTAATGATTTCAAAGCCCGGAACCCCGGGAGCGCTCGCCCTGCAAATCGCAGCGGCAAAGCTAGCCGGCCTTCCGGTGCAGGCAGAGCAGCCGCAGGGCGGGGGCGGAATCGGCGCATTTTTCGGGAAGCTGTTCGGGTTTTTGCGCCCAAAGCCAAAGCCGGCGGCGGTGAACCAAAATGAGCGATAGGCCGTTTGATTTGCTGCAGGAATCCATCGGAAAGAACGTGATGGTCGAATTAAAGGACGGCATCACCGTGAGCGGCACGTTGCGCGCGTTTGACATCCACATGAACCTTGTGCTCGGAAACGCCGAGAAGCTCGTGAACGGCGAGACGAAGAACAAGTACGGCACGCTCCTGCTTCGCGGGGACAATGTGCTGCTCATTTCGCCGTGAAATTTATTTTAATTTGGTTGGCTATTAACCAGTCTTATTGCCGATTCTATGGTCCCTTCAAGAACAATTCTACACGCATCAATCTCGTGCCTGATTTCAGTTATGTATTTTTCGGTTGACCCTATTGGGATGCCTTTTTTTGGCCCGATTTTCCCAAGTAAATCCTCAATTTGAATATTGCTCCGAATATTCGCTTTGCTGACATCTTCAAGGATTCTATTCAAAAAATAAACTGCCCCTGCCCTGTCATTGTTGAACCTTCCTAATGAATAAGCCGCCAATTTCCTCGAGGCAAAAATGAAATTGTTGCTGGTAAATAGGATTTCCTTTATTCTGTTGTTCCGCCTGATTGTCAACTCGGTGAATTTTCTGAACAATTGCATGCGGCCCTTGTGGGTCATTTCGCCATATCTTGCTTCGCCGCTTTCCTGCCTTAATCGGTGCCTCTTTTCCAGCGAAGTCGCAATTTTTGCAATGTTGCGCCTCAGCATTTCTTTTCTGCCAACTGCGGGAAATTTTCTTTGCATTAGCAACTCACAATCTTACCGTCCAATAATCTAATTTAAATACCTTGTTCAGGGAGGTATTTTCTTGAGGGCCCTTAGTTCAACGGTAGAATGTACCGATGGCATCGGTATGGCGCGGGTTCAACTCCCGCAGGGTCCATTCCTTTTTTCCAGGTTGGTCGCAAAACCGATTTTCCTAGACTTGGTTTTATCCACTGCCCACTGCCTTTTGCCCGCCACTGCGTCATTTTTATAATAGGTTAATCCAATAGTATTCCTGACTTCCAATGCCCCCTTCGCCCGAAAAGAAGCTGATTATCAAAGAGTCGATAAGGCGGCTTTTGGAGCTTGGGATTTCCGGCAAGGAAATAATCGACAACCTAAAAAGCGTGGGAATTGACGAGCAGGTCGCGCGCGACATCCTCTCGGAAACAAAGGGGGAGATGAATGCCGCGTTAAGGCCGTTCCCCGCCCAAGCCCCGCAGGAGCCCGCAAAGGGAAGGCAGGGGGCAAAGCCGCAGCCCGCGCCAAAAGCCGCTGCCGATGATGACGAGGAAATGACCGACGACCTCTACGGGAGCGTTTATGAGGAGATCCAGGAAGAGAAGCTAAGAACACCCGTAATAAGAAAGCCAATCAATAATCCCCAGTACGAACCGGCTTCACAGGGCCAGAAGGGCAATAATGCCCAGGCCCCCCAGGCTGCCGAGCCCCCCCAGCCGCAGGGTTCGGAAGACCTCGCCGAGCTATGGGAGAAGGGCATTCTTTCGACCGTGAACGCGCGGCTTGCCGAGATTAAGCAGATAAAAGACGACCTCGATTCGGTGCTAGACCAGAAGATTTCCGAGCGCCTCAAAATCGAATCCAAGAAAATCGAGGTTGTGCTCGATTCGCAGCGCACGCTTTTCTATAGCAGGATTGACGCGCACCTCGAATCCAAGGCAGACGAGCTGCGCCGCGTGCTCGAGTCGCGGGCAAAGCAGCTCGAGGATGTCAACGCCAAGGCTCAGCAGCAGCTTGCGCAGGTGCAGGCCGAAAAAAAATTCAACGCCGAGTTTTTGGGAAGCATCACGCAGAAGATGGTGCTTCTCGATTCGACCAGAAGCCAGGTGCTCTCCGAAACAAACTCCTCGCTGATTTCGATGGAGACAAAGTTCCGCGAATTCATGTCAGAATCGTCGCGCAAGAGGGACGAGCTCGAGCAGCGCATCAAAGGCGCGCTCCAGCTCGAAACGAGCGTAACCGACGGCATGGTTGAGAGCGCGCGCCAGAAAATCGACGCCCTGCGGCTTGCAAAGGAAAAGGAGCTGACAGATGAGGTTGCGGCTCGCCTCGCCGAGTTTGATGAAATGGCGCGCAAGGTCGACCCTAAAGGAATCACCCAAAAGCTCGCGGAGCTTAACGCGGCGAATGAAAAGCTCGAGAAGAAGGAAAAGGAGCTCGATTCGAAGTTCGAGCGCAAGGCAATTGAGCTTGAAAAAATCGAATCACAGAGGTTTGAGGACTTCAAAAAGGAGTTTACCTCATTCAAGCGCGAGGTCGCAAAAATCGAGGAGGGCAACTTAGCCCAGCTGAAAAAAGAGTACGCGGAGAACGTCGACGAGCTCTTCTCGGTGCACCTAGAGGCCTGGAACAAGGCGATTGCTGGAAAGAAAAAGGAGATTGACGAACTGAAGGGAGAAGTGGACATTGAAAAGTACAACGCCACCCTCGATGCACTGGGCGAATTCAAGGAGCAGTTCCTTGCAACCGTAAAGAAGAGCATACAGGACTACAACAAGAGCAAAAAAGAGCTCGCCGAGAGCATAATAGAGCGCGACAAGGCAATCAACGAGTACCTCAAAAAAATCGATGCGAAAATGCAGGAGCTCTCCGACTTCCAGAAGAGCTTCTCAAAGGACGTTGCGGATTTGCTCGGCAAAATTCCTGATGAGGGCGAAAAGGGGAAGGGCAGGAAGTAATCCTGCCAATCTTCTAGAAATATTTTTTCGAAAGGTATGCCCTTCCCGAGTCGGCGAGCACCATCACCGCAAGGTCGCCTTCCTTCAATTTCGCGCAGTATTTTTGCGCGGCAAATGCGGCCGCCCCGCTGCCCCTAAAACGCCCGATTTAGCCTCCATTTTCACCGCAACCCTTAAATAATGTAAAAACAAGAGATTAGCGGTGGGTTTTTTGGAGCGCAGGGAGAAGTTCATTCTCTGGTTTGACGAGCTTGGCATTGCAGACGTCCCGCTTGTGGGCGGCAAGAACGCATCGCTTGGTGAAATGTACCGCCAGTTAACTTCAAAGGGCGTAAAGGTCCCAAATGGATTTGCCGTGACCGCCGCCGCATATAGGCACTACCTCGAAAAGAGCGGACTCAAGGACAAAATACGCGAAGAGCTCAAGGGGCTTAACACCAGCAGCATGCACTCGCTCTCAACAAAAGGGCACAATGTTCGCCAGATGATTCTAAAATCTCCAATCCCTCCAGAAATCGAGTATGAGATAATTGCGGCTTATGAGCGGCTCGAAAACCAGTCGCACAAAAACCTCGATGTCGCGGTGCGAAGCTCGGCAACCGCAGAGGATTTGCCGGATGCGAGCTTTGCGGGGCAGCAGGAAACGTTCCTCAACATCCGCGGGCCGCACGAGCTGCTTGACGCGTGCCGCAAGTGCTTCGCTTCGCTTTTCACAAACCGCGCGATTTCATACCGCGTGGACAAGAAGTTCGACCACTTTTCAATCGCACTTTCAATCGGGGTGCAAAAGATGGTGCGCTCGGACCTCTCATGCTCGGGAGTGATGTTTACAATCGATACCGAATCGGGCTTTGATAAAATCGTTCTCATCAATTCCTCCTGGGGCCTTGGCGAGAGCGTTGTACAGGGCGCGGTAAACCCGGATCAGTTCATTGTATTCAAGCCAACGCTTGAGAAGGGGTTTTCGCCGATTCTTGGAAAGAAGCTCGGCGAGAAGGCGATTAAGGTTGTTTACAGCTCCGGCGGCTCGAAAACGATAAAGTACGTCAGCACAAGCGAAAAGGAACGCTCCAAATTCACCATAAGCGAGCCTGAAATTCTCCAGCTCGCAAAATGGGCAATTGTAGTTGAAAACCACTATTCCAAAAAGCGCGGCAGGTACACGCCGATGGACATGGAGTGGGCAAAGGATGGGCAGAGCGGCGAACTCTTCATTGTGCAGGCGCGCCCGGAAACCGTGCAGAGCCAGAAGAACAAAAATATGCTAGAGCAGTACGAGCTCAAGGCAAAAGGGAAAGTGCTAATCGAAGGCGAGGCAATCGGGGAGAAAATCGGCTCCGGGGTTGCGCGCGTGATAATGGACGTTTCTTCCATTTCGGATTTTCGCAAGGGCGAAGTGCTGGTAACCGACACCACCGACCCGGATTGGGAGCCGATAATGAAAATCGCATCCGCGATTGTCACCGAGCGCGGCGGAAGGACATCGCACGCGGCGATTGTTTCGCGCGAGCTTGGAATCCCTGCGGTTGTCGGGACAGGAAACGCCACTGAAAAAATCAGGACCGGAAAAGCCGTCACTGTTGTGTGCTCCGAGGGCGAAAAAGGGCGCGTATACGAAGGCGAACTTCTCTACCGCGTGAAAAAAACCAGCATGAGGGACTTGCCTTACACGCACACAAAAATAATGATGAACGTCGGCAACCCGGAGCAGGCATTCCAGTTCGCCTCGATTCCGTGCGACGGCGTGGGGCTTGCGCGCGAAGAGTTCATTGTCAACTCCTATATCAAAATCCACCCAAACGCGCTTTTGCACTTCGATAAATTGAAGGATGAAAAGGCCAAGGCCGAGATTTTGAGGCTCACCGCGGGCTACAGGGACAAGACGCAGTTCTACATCGACAAGCTCGCGGAAGGAATCGCAATGATTGCCGCGGCGTTCTACCCGCAACCTGTTATTTTACGCTTCTCGGATTTCAAGTCCAATGAGTACGCAAACCTTGTGGGCGGCGCCCAGTTCGAGCCGAAAGAGGAGAACCCGATGATTGGCTGGCGCGGCGCCTCGCGCTACTATGACCCCGCATTCCGCGACGCGTTCGCTCTTGAGTGCGAGGCGATAAAGAAAGTGCGCGACGAAATGGGCCTTGCAAACCTCAAAGTCATGGTGCCGTTCTGCCGCACCCCGGAAGAGGGAAAAAAAGTGATTGCGGAAATGAAGAAGAACGGCCTTGTGCAGGGGGAGAACGGCTTGGAGGTTTATGTGATGTGCGAAATCCCGTCCAACGTAATTCTTGCCGAGGATTTCTGCAAGGTGTTTGACGGGTTTTCAATCGGCAGCAACGACCTCACGCAACTCACACTCGGACTTGACCGCGATTCGGGAATTGTTACGCACATCGCAAACGAAAAGAACGAGGCAGTGAAGCGCCTGATTTCGCAGGTGATTAAAACCGCAAAAGCGCACCACCGAAAGGTCGGAATCTGCGGCCAGGCTCCTTCCGATTTCCCTGAATTTGCCGAGTTCCTGGTCGAGCAGGGAATCGATTCGATTTCTTTGAACCCTGACACGGTGCTAAAGACGCGGCAGGTCATTGCGAAGAAGGAACATTCGCTTAAGAGTTCCAGAAAATAACTGCTTCAATCGGCAAAACCTTTAAATGCACTTGGTGTGCATATGGTGTGCATACGAGGTGCATCCAATGGTTGGCGCGAGGGTTGAACTGAAAGAATACAGCAACAGGGTAATTTCCGTTGTCAAGGCAAAATACGGCCTCAAAGACAAGAGCGAGGCCCTCAACAGGTTCATTGAGACATACGGGCCTGAAGAGGTTGAGCCTCAGGTAAAAGAAAGCTATGTGAAAAAGCTTCTAAGTATTAAATCGAACCTGCGGAAAGGCAACTATAAGCCGCAGACCGTTCAGGAACTTCGCAAGGAAATCGAGGGCTGAGCGCAATGCCCTTGCCGACAATATTCAGCCCGGAGCTTAAGGCAAAACTCGCCAGGCTTCTAAAGAGGGACAGGGCGAGATACGATATACTAATGAAGAAGGTAGAGCAGATTGCCTCAAGTGATGAGTTTACAATACAGCATTACAAGAACCTCAGGCACGATATGAGTGAGGAGAAACGTGTCCACATAGACCGGAGCTTTGTGCTGACCTTTGCCTTCAACAGGCAGACCAAAACTATCGAGTTCCTCGACTTTGACCACCATGACAACATTTACAAGCGCTAAAAACAGTTTACGGAATAATTGGGCGAGGGAGGATTTGAACCTCCGACCTCATCGGTTGTGAAATTACTTTAGATTAAACAACTTAAAAATAACTTCAACTAACTGATAACTTGTCACAACTAGGTATACTATAAATAATCCAATTGCGACTATAATCAAACTTAGAATATTAAGTTTATGTTCGAAAATTCTAAATTTATATTTTATTTCATTTTTTACAACTATTAACTTTTTCCCAAAATCCATTTTAAATTCTGATGCCTGTTTTGAAAATCTGTTAGCTATCATGGGGTGTTTCGGTTTCGAAAAAATAGGTTGAATTAATTTCGCTTCTATTAGCTCTGCTACTACGGGTGCTCCATGGGCACCCCAAAATTGGGTTAGCTTATTTGTTGACCTTAGACAAAGTTTTGCATGGTATATCCCGCCTTTAAGTTCTGTGTTAAAATAATGTGGCAGTACCAACGGTATTGCAACATTTTGTATTATGCATGTGTAATGGCTCGACAAATGGCTTTGTGGTTGCCATGGCGCCCACCCGTAGCTTGGGTATATGGCGCAAATTCCCTCCACTTGTTCATTGTCTGCTAATAATATATTTCCATTAACATTTTGATGTTTAATTAATTCTCTAAAATGCATTTTCATTACTTCAAAAGAGTTTTTGTAAAATTTTTGCATGCTTTTTAAATCATCAGCAAATTTTATATCTAGTTTTGGAAAACTAAAGGAATTTTCATAAGGTGAATCATAGTAGTAATCAGGTCTTGAATAGTATACAAACCAATCCTCATCGAATCTCTTGAATAACTGATTTAAATCCACAAAAAATAAGGCTGAGCTATTAAGTGGTATTTTTTCTATTTTTGTAGGTAAAGATAGCAATTCAAAAAAACTAGGGTCCGATTTGAATTGCAAGGAATAATCCTGGTCAAACATCATTGCAGATAAAATAATTGCAGTTTTTCTGTGTGGGTCAGTAACTTTCAAATATTTAAATGATTTTTTATGCATGTTTAAAGTGCTATCAACAAAATTGAGTAATTCATAATTTTTGCCATTTATTCTAATAATTAGTTTATTTTCTATCATTCAATCGATAATTACTTTGGTAGAAAAAGTTTAACTTGATTGTCAACCCCAGCGCGCCTCGTTTTTTCCTTCGACTCAGCCTTTCCCGGCTTAAACCTTTGCCCCGCTTCGCGGTGCCGGCTCCGCTGCTGCTCCGCCTAAAGGATTTAATGCCTCCAAAGGCTGCAAGACGTCTTCGGAAAAAACTCGTTTTCCGCGCTGGAGGTGATTGAAGATGAGTTTCCATTATCAGACGAAGATTTCGCAAAGGGGCAACCCTTTCAGCGATGGGTTCACTTTCGCTGAACTCATCAAGGGAATGAAAAGGAGGGATTCGCAATGAACCGCACCGGCAATGAGCCCTCTCCAGAGGTTTTTAACCAGCAAAACCAAATTGTTCTTGGTGAGAGGTTGGAGGATAAGCGGCTGGTTTTTCAGAAAGGGAAGCAGAAGGAACTTTTCGCATATTTTCTTTCAAAATACGGTTGGTCGCACAAAGAGCTGGGGCGAAGAATAGGTTTTCAGAGAAGAAATATAACTTCGTATTTCAACGAACGCCTTTACATCAAGCTTTCAACGTTTGACAAACTTGTTGAGCTGGATTCGGAAGCAAAACAATTTGAGCCATTCATAGAGGAATACCTGCCTCTGAATTGGGGCACTATCAAAGGCGGTAAAAAAGCCATGGCCGGATTATGGAAAAAATACGGCTTGGAGACAATAAGGGGGTGGAGAAGAAAAGAATCCGTCGGAAGAGTATTTCCAGGCTCGCCAATAAAGGAGATAACCGTTCCTGAAAAAATAACTCTTGAAATTGCCGAGCTTCTTGGTGCCTATTTGGGCGATGGCACCCTTACCAAATATTGGATGCGGATTTCCGGGGACAAGCGGTTTGACAGGAATTATTTTTGCCATTTGGCCGGAATTGTTGAAAGAAATTTCGGGCTGTCATCGAAAATCAAGGAAGAGACATCAACCAATCAGCTATCCTTGGAAATAAGGTCGATAAGATTTGTGGATTTTTTCATGGAAAAATTCAGCCTGAAAACAGGCGACAAAATCAGAAACCAGTCAAAAATACCGGGTTTTATATTGGCTGATGACGAATTGGCAAAAAGCTGTCTGCGCGGCTTGATGGACACCGATGGGAGTATTTGTAGGAGAAGCACCTATATGTGCCTCGCCTTCACCTCCTACAGTCCGGTGCTGCTGAATCAGGTCTATGAACTCGGCATGAAATTTGGATACTTTTCATATAAGATTGAGGGTGAGCAGGCGGGCTCTAATTCTTGGAATAAAATACGCAAATATTTTGCAGAGGTCGGAAGTTCGAATCTTAGGCACATTGTGAGATTTGAAGAGCGGTTCAAGAATAAACGATTTTTGTACGTAAGGGATGCATTAAAATATTATCCTGAGTACGAGAATGTTATAATTCCATATAAGGGGTCGGTGGTCTAGCCCGGTATGATACCACCTTGACATGGTGGTGGTCGCAGGTTCGAATCCTGCCCGACCCAAATTCTTTTTCTAGCAAGGATTAAATACGCCAAAGTCCTTTTCTCAATCTGATGCTGCACAAAACACGCAGGCCGTTTAAGGGTCCCACGCCGGAGGGCATTTTCCAGACCGTGGATATCGGGACTGGCCCTTCAAATGCCTGGATTTCCGAGCAGGCACATAAATCGCCCAGCCGCAGGTATGCCGCGGTGGACCCGGCTTTCAAGAGTTATGCCCAGACAAAGCTCGCCCTTGAAAGGTTCGGGGTTCTCGCAGAGCCGACTACCCTGAGCGAATTTTTGCAGAAAATGATTGCAAACAACTGGAAAACAAGGCATTTCGTAAGTGTTTAGCTTTTTGTTCGGTTTTCTGAACCGAAAACCCGAAATATGGGGTTTTCCTATTTGAAACATGCCTTTTGTTCCTGATGAAGAATGGGAAATAATCAGGCAAAAGCTTGCTCGTATC
>Ga0209515_10001273_pt1 | contig 42950 bp, 33 predicted proteins | sample Subgroupgradi54m_FD_187454 | JGI IMG/M metagenome (GOLD analysis project Ga0209515, IMG submission 187454) | Subsurface groundwater microbial communities from S. Glens Falls, New York, USA - GMW60B uncontaminated upgradient, 5.4 m (SPAdes)... ... | reverse complement strand
CACCGGTAAGACAGGTTAAGATTCGCAGCGCATCTTCGACGATGGGCTGCGTCAGTACGTGGGGCGCAATGTTACGCGCTTCGGTAGAAAGCGCAAACGTAGTTAAAAGAAAACCGATAAAAATAGGAGTGGACCACTGGCGAATCTTACACGCCTGGAGAATCGCGGCGATAATTAAACATATCAACCCCCCCGTCGCGGTTAAATGAATAGTTTCCGCCGCCGGCGTGGGTTGGGAAAATTGAAAAAGAAGAGCCGCCGCCAGTGCTACGATCGCCAGAACGGTGTTTAAGATATAAAAACCTTTTCCGAGAGCATCCGTTCGGATGAGCAGAAGCGAAAAGCTCACTCCGGCGGCCATCTGAAGAAAAAAAAGTTCACTGATCTGCGAAAGCACCGAGGAGGCTCTTTTCTAATTAAGAACGTTTGGTAAGATTTCTCAGATAACGGACCATCAAACGCACGCCAACGCCCGTTGCGCCGGCTTTTGTATAATACGCGGGACTTTCGCGCCAGGCTACTCCTGCGATATCAAGATGGCACCAGGGATAATCGCCTACGAAAACTTCCAAAAACTTGCCCGCCGTGATCGTACCGGCGTATTTTCCGCCGATATTTTTGAGATCGGCGAAGTCACTTTTAATCATATCGCCGTATTCCTGCCACATGGGAAGCTCCCAACACCGCTCGCCTGTTTCGTATCCGGCTTTTTGAATATTTTTAAGCAGCGCCGGATCGTTACCCATCATGCCCATGCACTGATCGCCAAAGGTAGCTACACAAGCGCCGGTTAGCGTGGCCATATCAATAATGGCGCGTGGCTTGTATTTATGCGCATACGCCAGCGCATCGCTTAGAATTAGCCGGCCTTCCGCGTCGGTGTTTAAAACTTCGACTGTCTTTCCCAAATACGTCGTATGAATATCACCGGGACGCGTGGGCGTTTCGCTCGGAAGATTTTCACAGGTCGGAACAAGACCGATGAGGTGTTGTTTTAATTTTAATTTAGCGGCAGCGCGAAGAATGCCAATGACGGCTGCCCCGCCGCACATATCGTAGCGCATGAGATCCATGCCCTGCGGCGGCTTAAGCGAAATTCCACCGCTATCGAACGTTATTCCTTTTCCTACGAGAACGATAGGCTTACCGCTTGCGCCGTGATGTTCCAAAATAATGAAACGCGGCGGCTCTTTGGAACCTTGCGCAACACCGAGAAGCGCGCCCATCTTAAGCGCACGGATTTGCTTCTCATCTAAAATTTGGCACTTAAGCCCGACTTCGCGGGCCATTTTACGCGCTTCTTCCGCTAAACGGCGCGGCGTCATAACATTGGCCGGCTCATCGCCTAAACGGCGCGCGACATTGGCCGATTCGACGATGGTTTGAGCGACCGCTATTTCCTTGGAAACCGAATCAAGCGCTTTTTTATCGCGAACCGCTAAAACGATTTCTTTGAGCGTCTCCGGCTTCTCTTCTTTTTTATCTTTACTCTTATGAAAATCAAACCGGTATTCTTTTAAACGAATTCCTTCGACAAGCGCGGCGGCACCGTCCGCATACGAAACACCGCTTCCCACAAGCGTATCGAGTTCGACACGCGCGCTTTCAAAACTCAAGCCGTTCAATTTAGCAAAAAGCGCCGAACCTAAGCGGCGCAATTTTTCCGCATTGAATTTCTTTTTGTCTCCCAATCCGGCAATTAAAACGCCGCGTTTGGCATCTCCCGGAACGGGACTAAAAAAGAAAGCGCCTTCTTTGCCGCTAAATCGATGGGTTTTGGCCAATTCGGAAATAAAATTCTTAATTTTATTATCCTCGAACGCTTTCCCGCTATTTTTTTCTTCTCCCGAAAAAACCCCGATAAGCGTGGCTTCCGATTTTGACCTTACCGAACGTAATGCCGACACAATTTTCATTGCTTTCTCCTCATTTAAGAAATTTTTGCCCCGTAGGATGAAATAGAAGCTACAAGCACATTGCCTTTCAAACGAAGCCGGCGAAGCTCGGATCTTATTTTTGCCGCAATGCGCTCGGCCGTTCTGTTTTCTTCCGCAAATGTAATTACGGTGGGGCCCGAACCGCTTACCGACGAACCCTTGCCCCCCGCATTTTTCATAACTTCAAGATAGCGCGAAATCGAGGGAAAAAGTTTCCGGCGATATTTTTCATGCAAGCGATCTTGCATACTCACATCAAGCAAATTCAAGTCCGGTGCGGTCAGCGCCGATACGGTCAGCGCCGAACGGCTTAAATTAAAAACAGCATCTTTAAACGGGACTGTTTTCGGCAAAACGCGACGAGCTTTAGCGGTTAAAATTTGTCCGTCCGGCACGACGATAACGGCACGCAAACCGCGGTTTAATTCATGGCGCGCAAACGTGAGTTTTCCATTCTCAAGAACAGCGATGGTAAATCCGCCCACAAACGCCGGCAGGATATTATCCGGATGGCCTTCTATCTTAACGGCTAAATCCAGTAATTCTTGCTGACTTAATTTTGGCTTTACTAAGGCATTCGCGAGCACAAGCCCGCCAACAACGCAGGATGCGCTGCTGCCGAGGCCCTTTCCGATGGGAATATCGTTTTCGAGCCGAAGCGTAAGTCCGCGCGGAAATTTCCGGGCACGGCGGAAAACTTTTTCCATGACTTGATAAACAAAATTGGTACGGTTCCGCGCCAAGCGCTCTTGGCCTTCGCCGAAAACATCGATCTTTAAACCGCTTTTTGATTCCTCGGCCGTAAACCGATTATGAATGGAAAGAGCAAGGCCCAGGGCATCAAAACCCGAACCTAAATTGGTAACGGTGGCTGGAACGGAGACGGAGACGCGCATTAGCGGGTTAACACTTAGGCAACGTTAATTCTGTTTGGCGCTGATATTTTCCGGCTTTGTCTTTGTAGGATGTTTGGCAAATTTCGCTTGCCCCGAGAAAAATAACCTGCGCGATACCCTCTCCGGCATACACGCGCACCGGTGCCGGCGCCGTGTTGCTGATCGCCATCGTTACAAAGCCCTCCCATTCCGGTTCGAAGGGCGTAACGTTTACGATTACTCCGCAGCGAGCATAGGTCGATTTTCCCTGGCAAAGGGTGAGCACGTCGCGCGGAATACGGAAATATTCCAAACTACGGGCAAGGATATAAGAATTCGCAGGGATTACACATTCCCCACCGCGTATCGTTTCAAAAGATTCGGCTGGAAATGCTTTGGGGTCAATAATGGTTTTTGATATGGGGCGAAATACGCGAAATTCATCGGCAAGCCGGAAATCGTAACCATAAGAGGAAGTACCGAACGAAACGCCTTTTTTAACTTGCTCCCGGGAAAACGGCTCGATCATGCCATGGTTTTCGGCCATTTCAATGATCCATCGATCTGGTTTTACCATAGCTCAATTCCTCTATAGACTAATAGCAGCTTAATATTGAATTGTATGTTAGTACAATCAGACCTGTTTTTCAAATTAAGATTTAGCCAAGGAGAGTATTCTTTAGACAAACGCCGGAAAGAAAATTGAATTATTTAGGTTTCGTATGCGCGGATCCACTTAAGCAGGTCCGTGTCTTTAAACGGCTTTACGATATAGTTAATAGCACCTATTTCTTGCGCTTTCCACAGGGTTTGTGTATCCGCAATAGCCGTAAGCATGACCACCGGAATATTTGAAGTTTCGGGATTTGATTTGAGCTGTTCCAAAACTTCCATGCCATCCATGACCGGCATAGAGATGTCGAGAAGGATAAGATTGGGCGTAAATGTCTTTAGCTTAAGCAGCCCTTCAGCCCCGCCCGTTGCCGTAACAACGCAATAATCGTAGTCTTCCAGCAAACCTTTGAGCGTCGCGAGCAGCTCGCTATCGTCATCAATAATCAATACGGTTCTTTTATCGCGCTTGGCCATATAACAAGAAGAGACGACGGGTAAGAAGTTAAATTAATTTGCTGTCGCTAACTTTCTCCGTGGTGGAACTGAGTGTTTTTGATTCAGCAGACGTTTGGGCCAGCTCGATTTCCTCTTCTTCATTCTCACTGGTAGGCGAGATCTTCTCTTTACCGGAACTTGCGAAATAGTAATCTTCTGTACTATCTTTTACCTGACGATTAATAACGCCGGTCATGGAATCTTTTGTCCATTCGCCGCGCCAGAAACTCACTCCATCACCAGCGCTTGTTTGCATGGTTTCCCACACACTGGGCCCATTCTCAGAAGGCGTAATCGTATAGTTCGTAGACGGATAACCCTTTTTTGACATTTTTTTCGATGTAAATTTGCCGTCCTGAAAAACGAGTTGGTCCGACCCGGACAAGGCTCCTTTTCCGGAAGAAGATTTAATATCTATCGGCCAAGACGTTCCGTTCAAATCTTTTTTCTTCTCTTCCACCATCTTGCGCTGTTCTTCCATCTTTTCTACGTCGCTTTTTTCCTTCGCGCAGAAGGCGAGAGAAGTATTAAAAAACAAGGAAACCACCAGCAAAACCTGAACAAAAAAACGAAACATTTTTTACCTCCTGCGTACCGTTAATAAGGGGGTTAATGTTGCCACGAAAAGATCAGGATTTCAATATCTTTCCGTCAAATGATTCTCGGACGGCGATATAATTTCTTACCCAATCAGCGCCTTCGTCTGCGGGATCCAGGCCCAGATAAATTCTGAAATGTTCTATTGCCTTCTCATGATTCTCGTATTCTTTGGCGTAAATATAGCCGACATTGTAATGAGCCTTCGGGTCTTTCGGATTTAACTCAAGCGTTCGCTTGAATTCTTTTAGCGCCTTTCCGTATTCTTTTTTCTCCGAATAAAAAACGCCAAGGTTGTAATGCATATCGGCCGTTTCTTTGGTGAGCGATTCATTTTCTTTCGCCAAATCTTTAAATTTTGAGGGCGCCTTTCTTACGTCCTTCTTAAGCTTATCGTAATCATCGCTCAAGCGAGCGTGCTCTTGCTTAAGTTTTTCATAACCCGCTTTCAGTTTATTAAAATCGCCCTGCTCATCTTTCAGCTTCTTTATGGTTTCCTCGGCTTCTTTTATTAGCTTGTCGGAACTTAGATAATCACTCTGAATCTTGCTAAGGTTTGTTTCGAGCGATTCTTTCTCCAAGCGCAGTTGATCCAAGTCGGTTCTTAGTCCGGCATTAGCTGCCAGAAGTTGCTCAACGGCGGCTTTGGATTCAATACCATCGAGTGCGGCTTGGTGTTCCTTTTTAGCCAATTCGAGAAATTGTAATTCTAAATCGGACAGACGGCTCTTGTCTTTCATCAATTCTTTGGTTTGGACTAAAACATTATTTCGATCTTCCTCAAGCTGAGCGAAGTTTTCTTTCAATTTATCATGCTCTGTTTTTAAATCTTCGTATTGAGTTTCAAGCTCGCCGTATTGACCGGTCGAAGTGCCCACCTGATTTTTAAGTTTGACCAACTCACCTTGCGTATGCGTAAGCGCGTTTCGAGATTCACGGTATTTAATCAGCCCAAAGAGACAACCTATACCTATACCGATACCGATGAGCGATACCCAAAACTTCTGCCCCATAAAAGGTGGTTTATCCATAATTTTTATCCTACGGTGCTGGTTTCAGAGGAGCCGTTGGTTCAACCGGTTCGTTTACCATAGCAGGATAATCGCGATATCCCTTCATAGATTGAGAAGCCGGCTCCGAGTCTCCGGTAACAAATTCGTTGCCGCTTACAATATAAGGCGTCAGTAAAATCAGCAGCTCCGTTCGCCCTTTACCCAATGTGCGTGACCGGAACAAATTTCCCAGCATTGGAATATCACCTATGTAAGGTATTCTTTTCTCTGTTTTTTCAACATCATCGCGGCGAAGTCCTGCGATAATAATAGAATGCTTGTCTTTCACCATTACGGTGGTTTCGGCTTCTGAAGTATCTACGATCGGAATCTTGTTACCGGTCTGTGTTGTCAGAGTACTTGTAACGCTTGATATTTCAGGTTTGATAGCCATTGTTATGAAACCATCGTCGTTTATGGTTGGCGTAACGGATAATTGAATACCGATATCAATAAAATTTACCGATTCCGCTACCGTATTGCCGGAAGTACCGGTTGTTGTCGTAGAAGTTACATAGGCTTGTCTTTCACCCACGTGGATTTTAGCTTCTTGATTATTAGTAACACTAAGACGCGGGCTCGAAAGAACTTTGGTCTCTCCAATGGTACGCAGGAAATTCAGCAATACTTCAAATTTATCTTCGCCCAGTTGACCTAATACCAGATTTTCGGTAAGTGTGCTTTTTGAACCTGCTGTAGGTCTGGTTGTCGGAGCAATGCTGACAAAATCATCGATAAAAGCATTGCCGGTTCTACTCAAAGATTGATATACATGGTTGCCTAAAAAAGACGGCTGATCTTCGGCAGAATCTCCCAGTTTATTCGTTTGGAAAAAACCTTCCCATTTGAATTCGGTAGCGAGATCGTCGGATATGGTTACTTTGATAATTTTTGCAACTATTAAGACTTCTTTTGTTTTTTGGTCAAGAGACTTAATCATTTCGGCTATGATATCCATTCGATCCGGAAACGTTTGGACGATAACCTGGTTACTAACGTCGTCGGCCACTACCGTACCTGCAGATTTTGAATCAAGCTGTGTCTTTAGCCGATCGGCAATATCTGCTGCTTTGGAGTACTGTAAAGGGAAAATGCGTATGCCGCGCTGTCCTTCCTGCGCTTCTACCACTTCCCTCATCCGGCTGATGTTTTGCTCGGTATCCATAACCAAAACCATTCCCGTCTCTTGATCCACAAGTACACGGCCTATTTCACTCTTTAATGCATCCAAAGCAGCAAAAACACGTTCGGGAACCGCAAATTTCAATGAAAAGATCTCCACTTTTCTAGGATCGGAAAATTTCCGCCCATATCGGCTTTTATATTCTTCTTCGGTCATAATGTTATAGATTTCACCTTGTTTGTCGTAGGCAAGAGCGTTGGTGATGAGCACGATATCAAAAATATCGCGTATTGGAACGTCGTTTAAAAGAAGCAGAAGTCTTCCGCTTACGGACTTGCTTACGGCAAGATTGAGACCGCCTTTCATCGCGATATATCGTAGCGCTTCGGTAACTTCGATATTGCGTAGATCAAGGGAAATCCGCTCATCCAGACCCTTAGTCGCTACCGGCGGCGCTTCCTCGTCTGCAGGTTCGTAAAGAGTAAAGCCTCCCTCTTCGGCCGGTTTTACAACATCAGCCGGTATTTCTGCTTTAGCGGTTTCATCGCTGGGCGGTACTTCTACCGCAACGGTTTCTTTTGTATCCGAATCCGTCGCCGGCGCTTCCTCTGCATATGAGAAAACCGGGTACGCTATGACGAAACTCATCGCAAGCGCCATGCTTGAAATGAAAACCCAAAAATGTTTTTTAGATGGCATAAGAAAAATTCCGCCGATCATTTCAATTCGACTTCCTTACCGTTAACGCTTAATATAACTTTGTCCTTAAAAATGGTAACCACCTTCGCATCATCATCGATCATTTGTCCGCGATGCATAAAATGCGTGCGCTTTTTCACAGTATCTTCAATCATGGCTTCGGGATTAGCCGACCATGCGATGCCTACAAGAGCATAGTTTATGGGAACCTCCTCTTTCGGTTTCTCCGGTACCACATTTTCCATTTTTTCTCTAACCTTTTCCGGCTTAGCTTCGGGAATCTCAAAGATGCTTCGGCTAACAACCTTATCCAAATAATAAGAAAGGTTTTTTAATTGTGACGTTTCGTCTTCGACTTTCTGAACGTTCTTTTCGGGCTCAAAAATTAAATTGGAAGCTTTATTTAACTCTATCGCCATATCCACGATTGAATATACGAAGTATAATCCGGTGATCACAATAAGAATTTTTAATACCGAATTGAGCTGGCGAATACCCAGAGGCGTCTTTGTGTAGTGCCTTAGGGATGAGAATTTTGTCGTCGATAACGATTTCCAAAAAGAAAATTTGCCCTTGAATGTTCCTGTTGAAAACCATTTCTTTCCTTCCCGCTTCTTACTTTCAGCCTTGAGCGCGTCCTGCTTCGGATTCTCAATCAGCTTGAGTAATTGCTTTTCTGGAGTAAGGGGTGGTTGTTCGTTCTCTGCCATCCGCTTTTAGCATCCTCTTCGGCCAACGTTTCTATTAATTGCGCATCTACCACAAATTTACCTTTTAAGAGGAGCTCTTTCAGCGCCCGATGACACAACATATTCACTCGCCTGGGATAACCTCCGGTATGTTTAAAAATCGCTTCTAAGGCTTCCTCTAGAAATAAATGCATCTCTATGTGATAGCCGGCCTGTTTCATTCTAAAGAAAATCATCGCCTTCATTTCCTCGTAATCAAGAGGCTGAAGTCTGCCTTTATAGCTGATGCGATCGAAAAAATTCGAGATGTCCCTTATTTTTGCCTGAAGCTCCAACTGCCCCAGCAAAACCAACTGAAGAAGCTTATGTTCGTTGGTCTCATAATTCAAAAGCACCCGCAGTACTTCCAAGCAGTCGTCGGTTAATTTTTGCGCTTCGTCAACGATCAATATAATCGTTTTCTGTTCCATTGCGGCTTTTTTAAAAAGAAACCGTTCGAGCTCATCCCGCATATCGACGAGCGAAGCTTCCCGCCCCTGAACGGAAGGCGCGATACCGAAACTGCGTGCAAACGAGGTCATAAAATCCACGGGGTTTTCATAGTAAGGATCGAGCACCATATGGAAAATACAATCCTCCCGGCTTTTCAATTCCTGAATTAATTTCCTCGAAAGCGTCGTCTTGCCGGTTCCAACATCGCCCAGAATGACACTCATTCCCCTTTTTAAGCGGAGATCGATAAGCACATTCGTAAGCGCCGTTTCATGCTCCTTCGATAGATAGAAGAAATCCGGATCCGGACTTGTGGAAAAGGGTTCTTTTTGAAAACCGAGAATTTTATAGTAGCTCATGAGCGATCCTCACCTTGGAATAATTTTTTTCTAATTAATCCCAGCGGATAACCTTCGTTCATCATTTCCGAAATCGTTTGAAACCTTTTTTCCGTATCGGCCACATCGTAAAATCTTTTGTTGCCTTGCTTACGGACGATGGAGAAAAGGCCTATCGTTGTATAAAAATTGATCTTGGAATAGGGAATGCGTAATTTCTCGCCTATTTCCTTAGCGGAGAGGTAATGATGATGTCCGTTACCGTTGTGCATAAAAACTCCAAAATTTCCCCTTTACAGAGTATTCAGTAATTACGGCACTTAGAGTAGTTGCCTTAAGCGCTTTTAAATCAAAAATGGTGATTGAATTTTACCATAAAGCATTATATTATAATCACTTAATCGCTAACCGATTTCTAAACGAGCTACCGGAAAAAATGTTTCTTTTTGCTTTCTCCCACCAAATTTTAAATTCATTCATTATTATTATGACCATTGCCGTTGTCTTTGCTGTCCTGCTGGCCCGGCTTGCCACAAAAAGGGCCAGGCTTGATCAAGAATTTAGGACAGAAAGTGAAAATTTGAGCGGTGAGCAATTTTTAGAGGCCCTCTCAAAGCAAATTTCCAAACTTTCCCTCCCCACGCAAACTAGTAATGAGATGACGCAATCACTCACCCATCTTTTCGAGCATGAGCTCCGTAAACAGGTCGATAGCAAAGGTCATGAAATTGCTGCCCGTTATGAAAAACTGGTGGATGAGAAGGAAAAGAAAGTTCACTTTGTTGAAGAACAATACAAAAATGTCGGGCAAAAATTGGAAACCGCAACGACCGAACTAAAACGCATAGGCACCGAAAAGAAACAAACCGAAGAGATTGTGCGCTCCATGGCCGAAGGCGTCATCATGGTCAATAACGAGGGTGAAATCCTTTTGATGAATCCGGCCGCAGAAAAACTTCTGGGCGTGAGAAAGGAAGAAAAAATCGGAAAGCCTGTTGCAAGCGATCTCAAAGAAGGCTATCTCGTCTCGATCGCGCAAGACGTTAAAGGAAAAGAAGAGAAAGAAATTGTCCTTCAAAGCCATGACGATCAAACAAGAAAAGTTTTAAAAGCAAGCAATGCCGTTATCGAAAGCGCGGACGGAAAAACGGTTGGTTTTGTATCGGTTCTCTCGGACGTGACAAAGCAAAAAGATTTTGATGAGCTCAAATCGGCCTTCGTCGCAAGCGTGTCGCACGAGCTGCGCACGCCTTTGAACAGCATTCAGGAATCGTTAAGCCTTCTCCTGGATCAGGTAACCGGCACTATAAACGCGCAGCAGGAAAAGCTTGTGCGGATTGCTTCCTCAAATATCCAGCGGCTTTCACGCCTCATCAACGATCTGCTTGACCTGTCTAAGATGGAAGCAAGAAAAATGGAGCTGGCGCGTAAAACCTTTTTTGTGGATGACCTGGTTAAACAAAATATCGATACGTTCAATGCGTGGGCTAAGAGCAAACAAGTCGCGCTCGAATGTAAACTTCATTCCGAACGGATCGAATTGGAAGCGGACGAGGACCGTATCGCGCAAGTTTTAACGAACCTCACGGGAAACGCATTAAAATTCAGCTCCGCCGGCGGGAGAATCACTATCGAAGCAAAGACCATCGCAAAAGAAGCGGCGGCCGGTGAAAAAAAGAATGTTCAAATAAGCGTTCAAGATACCGGCCCCGGAATTGCGAAAAAAGATTTTACACGCATCTTTGAAAAATTCGTGTCCCTCCATACGGCTCAGCTCCAGGGCGTAAGCAGTACAGGGCTCGGCCTTTCCATTTCGAAGGAAATCGTGGAAATGCACGGCGGAAAAATCTGGGTGGAGAGTGAGATGGGAAAAGGAAGCCGGTTTATTTTTGAAATACCCCAGCACAACGGTTCGTTGGCCGGGCACGAATAAAGCTAGGAAGGAAGCGCCGCAGCGCCGTCCGTAATTGAATTTTGCTGCTCCTCTTTTTGAAGTTTGGCTAATTGGGATTCGGTTGCTTCTAAGCGAACTTTAAGATCGGCGATGGTTTTCTCAAGCGCCATGATTTTGCTGTAAAAATATTCGTCAAAGGAAATGGGTTTAAGAATCCCATCTTTTTCAACAAAAGGAATATCGTCCGGCACACGAAAAACCAAGCCTTTTACGGTAACTTTTTTAAACGGTATTACGGCTAGATCTGATTTGGACATCTCAACTTCATCTTCAGCAAAAGCCGAAACGCAATAGATACTAAGCGTTAAAACGATCGAGACTAAAGGAACGACGATGAAAAAAATGCTTATTTTTGCTTTCATACTCATCAACCTGTTTTTTTGTTCGTTGGCCCAAGCTGAAAATTTATCCGACTACGTTAATAAAGGAAATGAATTAGCCGGTCAAAAGAAATACAAAGAGGCCGTCGAAGAGTATCAAAAAGCGCTCGCCCTCTCACCCGATAATGCCAGCGTCAATCTTCTTTTGGGTCTATCCTATGCCAATTTCGGCGAATTCAAGAAAGCCCTTGAGCACATTAAAATGTCGGTAAAAAAAGATCCTTCTTATTCTTCCTACTACCATCTTGGGCTTATTTATTCCGTTCAGAGCGAATCTAAGAAAGCGCTCGAAGCTTTCGACAAAGCGCAATCTTTCAATCCCGACAGCTATCTACTCCAATATCAAAAAGCTTTGGCTTATGCCTACCAGAAAAAAAATGAAAAAGCACGAACAGCTTACGAACGAGCCATCGAGCTCAATCCTAACTTCGAAGAAGCGCGCATTGGTCTTGCCGGACTCGCCGAAAGAGAGGGCGATAAAGCTTTAGCTCAAAAGCAGGTTGAAGAGCTGCGAACCATGAACAGGCCTGATCTCGCCGATGCGCTGAATCAATGGATATCTTCAGGCGGCGCATCCTCCTCGACTTCTGCGACTAAGGAATAATAGCCCGCGAAACGGTGGCGCTGCATTTAATAACGCTTGATCCGGTATCGGTGGGCTGAAGTATATATTTTTCGATTCGAAGCAGCAGCCTGGAATTTTCAATCTCATAAAAGAATTGAATGAGCTGCTGAATCTGGCCTTCGCTCTCCATCGTTACATAGTATTTTTGAATCACTTCGCTCGGATTCGTTCCCGCCGGTTTAACGTATAGTAAATTGAGAGAGGTTTTGTTCGCCAACTCCTCAATATGCTTCAAGAGAGAAAGCGTTTCTTCTTCCGGTGACTTTGATTCCACCGCATAGTCGGCAAATTGCTCCATTTCTTTGGTCATCCGCTCCTTTTGAGAAAGAAGATGCACGCTCCGGCGAATATTCGTTTTAAGATCGTTCACTTCGATATCCATATTTCGAAACGTAGTAACGATGGGCCTGAGGATTGCTTGGTCTAAGAGCAGCACCGAAACAACCGCTCCCGCAACTATAATATAGATTTTTTCACGCTTTGAACTTCGGGTATAAAACCCCAAGATTTTTTCCAGCATATTTAATTTCATGGCATTTTCCGCTACGGCTGTTGTATAAAAGCGACCAATTCAAAATCCGCCAATTCTTTTCCTTCTTCCACTTTTCCGGTAATGTACTTTGTCTGAACGTTCTGGAAAAAATCCGAACTCTCCAGGTTGTCGACTAACGTAAATATGGACGTCTTGAATTGCGAAGCGCCGCGCACCGTGACTTTACCGTCGTCGTCCATCCGCACATTGGTTACATACGTATCCTCGGGCATGGCGCCGGATAAAACCGCAATCGTTTCCATGGACCTGCCAAGGCTTGCCTTATGATATTTGACGGCCCGGACACGTGCGTAGGCTTCATCCAAAGCGAGAGCTTCTTTCCGAATAGGCTCGAAGCGCTTCTTCAATTCTTCGATACGGGCTTTTTGAAAGAAAAGAGAACTCAGGAAATAGGCGCAAAGCAGCCCAAATAAAGCCATCCCAAAAACTCCTGTTTTCACAAACTCCTTGGACCACTCTTCCACCGACTTACGAAATTTATTTTCCTCGGGCGTCAAATCCACCGTTAATTCGTTGGATAAGATTCCGCAGGCCATTAAATGTGCGTACGATATGTTTTGCTCCGTATAGATCTTAGTTATGTCCTTGGCCACGGGAATTCCTTCGACATCCAAAATCCGTTTTACGGTCAATTTCAAGTTCTCTTCAATCAGCGGATCCAAATCTTCCAAACCTTGTGTAGCGCCCATCACGTAAACCGTTGTGGGCGCTTGGTCGATGTTTTCCCCTTGGTATATCTCAAGCGATTGTTTTAATTCCTCGACAAAACGTAATAAATAGCCTTCTTTGGCCACGGAAAAATGTTGAGCACCAATCGGAATACTGCGCACAAAGAGAAGCGTACCGCGCACCGTAACCATGCATTCCGTTTCGGCCGTATCAAGCCGAACAATACAAACCGGGGATTTGATGGTAAGAAATTGAGGAAGTTTAAACAGATTGCGAACGACTGCTTCGGGACCGAAAAGAACTTTATCCACTCGAATATTCAGCTTAAGAGCAAGTTCGTAAAAGCGGGTTATGGTTGCTCTCGGTACGATAATCAAGAGAACTTTGGTGTAAACATTTTTATACACACCAAGGTTTACGTATTCCACAATAATTTCATTTCTTGCGTAAGGCGTGTGCCGGACGGCTTGTAAATTAATAATATCGCGAATTTCGCGCGGATCGCGCGATGGAATTTCAATATTGCGGGTAACCACGCCGTGAGAAGAAATAACACCCACCATGAGCGGATTCTTTGTCTGCATTTGCGACAGAGCCGTCTGAAATTTCACGGCAAGGTCTTCCCCGGCATCTACTTGTACGGGAATCGTAACGACCTTGGACACTTCTTTCCAACCCGTAAAAGCGGCGCCGCAGAGTGCCATTTTTACTTCCTGCTCTTCAATGCCCACGGCCAAAATATCGGATGAACCGGCGGAAGAGACGGCCTTGGCTATTTTTTTAGGACGAGCCAAAATACTTTTTGGCACGTTGGATAGAAGAGATAATTTAGGTAATTTCAAAAAATTTCCTTTACTCATTACTCTACGTCCTGCAACAACGTTTCTCTTATTTCTTCTTCGGTCATTTTCCTGGGTAGCCCGCTTGTCCAATACACTACCTTGCCGGACCTATCTACTATAGATTCAATATCGATCGCAATCTCTCTTTGCTTGAGCATACCCCTGCTATGTATTTCAAAGAAAGAAGAGGCCACGCCCAACTTTCCGGCTGCAACCAGATTGCTAACTACGGCCATCTCGGCTCCGGATAAGTGGAGAGCCGCGGACAGATCAGCTGAGATATTGCCCGAGGTCGCAAAATATTCATCGTCCGCCGTACCGTCCTGTCCGTCCGGTCCGGTACAATAGTTAATAATTTTTTTTGCCAACTCACCTAATCCGAGCGCCGATAAAACAGGCTCGGAAGCCGTGTTTATATTAACACTACCGCCGCCAAACACCGTGACGTAGTTTTTTATCCGGTCGTAAATTTCCGGCGTCATGCTGCGAACCAACAAAAGCTCCTGCCGTACTTCAAAAGGCTGATCTTTGGCACCGTAAGATACTTTCAAGTCTTCGTAATAATCATCCTCTGCTCCAAAGGAAGGGTTGGATAGAAAAGAGTCGGTATCACGCCAATCGGTAATGGCGTAAGCAATCTCATTAGCCAAATCTTCTTCGACTTCAAAAATTTGGAGCAACCGAGATAGCGTTTCCGCATCCGCGGTATTCACATTCAACTTTCTTTCTTCGTCGATAAGTCCGTACCGCCACTGGCGCGTTCCATCAAGTCCGGTTTGTATATACGAAACCGCCGTAGCCCCTCCGTCCGGCGCTTCAAGATTTCCAAAACGGCCCGCTTCAGCCGTACCCAAATCAAAGAACGTATCAAACCCGTTTTCAACCTTATCTTCTTTAAGTTTGGTAACGGCCTTCTCAACGCCTGATTCGGCTAATCCGTTAAGCCATCCCCGAATGTCCAAGCGGTCGGATAACGTAATTTTCTGCCTCACCTGATAACCGGCGGAAACGGCAAAGGCGCTAAGAAGGGTAACCACCCACAACGATACGATAAGAATGCTCGCGCGGTCAGTCCGCCGACGGAATAAATACGCTTCGTTTAACAACGACGTCTCCTGTCTCGTTTTTAAATAGGAATTGAATTTTTACGGCTATCGGAATCGTTCCTTTTTTTTCAACCGGATCCCAATCTTCGGTCCAAACATATTTGCTTTCGCCGGATTCGTACCCTAAATATTCCAAATGAAAATCGGAAACTCCCTGCAAAACGATTCGCTCTGCGCCGTTTTCTTCTTCAAAAATATCGTGTACATTTTGCTGGCGCCGGGTGATACCGCTACGCGAGGAAAAATAAGTAACTTTACCGATACCCAGATCTCCGCCTACCGCGGGATCGGACAGTACGGTTGTAGCAAAGGAAAATTGCTCTTTTTCGCCCTCGAACGGAATTTCTTTTTGATGAAATGAATTTTCCAATTCGCGGTTGAATTTTTCAAAAAAAATAGCCAAATCTTCTTCGGGAGAGGTTTCGGCAAGTTTACGCATCATGCTTATCCCGCTCGAGAAGTTGGAATATATGGCAAGACCTACTACGGAAGCGAGCGAAGCGGCAAGGAGAAGCTCGACGAGGGTAAAACCTTTTTTCTTCCGCAGGATGAAAGACATACCTAGCGCTTTATCTTCAAAACGTAAGAATCTCTGTAAACATGAGCGGTCCGGCCTTCTTCGGGCCAACTCACGTCCAAATGTATGGAATACACACCGGGAAGGTCACCTGTCTCGATATCCATTTGCCAATCGTAGGCTTTGCGATTGGTTTTTGTACTTCCGTTTGAAGTACCGGTTTCGGGAACGTCGGATTTAGTGATTTCTTCTTTAACCTGGGTGATTTTATTATCCGCCCACCGGATGACTTCGAGCCGGTTTAAATAACGGCCAAACACATTTAACGACATCATATTAGATTGAAGCACCAAAACGGTGCCGATCGACAACACACACACCGCCACCATAATTTCTATTAAGGAAAATCCACTCGATGGCTTATTTCGCGGGTCTTTAATCCCAATTTTTAACATCATCCGCACTCACCTGACCGTCCTTGCCCAGAGAATAAAGATCGTAATCATGCGGTCGATGGGTTCCCGGTTTTTTGTACTGATATTCTCTTCCCCACGGATCGAGCGGTTTCTTTTCTATATACGGCCCGTTCCAATTTCTCGCACTTCCCGGCTTGTCCATAAGCGCATCCAAGCCTTCTTCGGCGCTTGGAAAAGATCCGTTATCCAACTCATACAGTTTAAGAGCCGTGGCAATATTAGCGCTAATGTCGGCTTGGGCCGCTTGCGTTCTCGCCTGCTCGGACCGACCCGCCATTCGGGGCATGACCATAGCCACCAAAGCGCCGATGATAATAACGACAAGCATCAATTCGATAAGCGTGAATCCTTTTTTCGATCGTTTGATTAGGGAGTCTTTAAAACGTAGTTTTTCCATTGTTCCTCCAGTTCTGAAAGGTCTTTAATTTGGGTTGGATACGAAAATTTCAAAGCAACCTCTAAACTTTTTCCATCGCGGAGTTCACGGCAAAACGTTATAAATTTATCCGTTCCATAACGAGTAACCAGAAATTCAATGACCGAAATGGACTGAACGTAAAAAAGCTGAACGGCAAATTCTACGGTGACATTCCTAATATCAAGTTCGCACAAATGTTGGATCGGATACACGTAATCATTCATCAAATACGATTGCATCACTTCTTTTACTATCTTTCGCTTCTCCGGTTCCTCCCACTGTGCAACGCCTTCGTCCAGCCACAAAGGCACCTCTCCTTTGAACCCAACATAATCACGGAAAATCAAATGCGTGATTTCATGCGGAAGAAGCGACTGCAGAAATCCTTCGTTCCAAGCATAACTGTGAATTTCCTTGGCTATATAGTCTGCAAAACCGTGCGACCAATTGTTACGCCCGGTTTCTTTTAAAAATTCTTCTTGGGTAGCGTGAATATATATTTTTACGCGCTTATCCCATTGCCAGAAATCCGAATGGCGCGTATAACCCAAATCATCTGCGATTTGGCGATAATACCGTTCCGAATACCGGGACACATCCTTGGCAAATTCTTCATCGCCAAGATAGTAGATAATGAAGTGCTCCCCTTTTAATTCCAGCCAAGACTCAGCCGGGAAGCTGGGCTGTAAAAAAAGAAATTCGGCCATCATCCAAATTGCGAGAAATCTTAAAACACGCATACGGTAATCGATGCACCCTATTTCACGATCATATTGAGCTCAAACATCGGTAACAACATGGCGATAACGATAAAACCCACCACCAGGCCCATGGCCAGAATCATAAGCGGCTCCAAAAGTGCCGTCATCATGCGAAGAGCCTCGTCCGTTTCTTTTTCGTAGAAATCAGCAATTTCACCGAGCGCATCGTCCAGCTTTCCGGCTTCTTCACCGATGGAAATAAGATTGGTCATGAAGGGCGGAAAAAGTTTGGATTGTTTTAAGCTTCCGCCCAAAGTTCCTCCTTCTCTAAGATCTTTAACCGCACGCACGAACTCTAATTTCAGCAATTGATTGGACACAACGGGAATCACCACTTCAATGGCTTGCACAATGGATACGCTGCTTTCGAGAAGTAGCTCCAACGTCCGCCCGAACCTGGCAATTTCACTTTTAAGAGTTAAGGAACCCAAAATGGGCAGGCGTAATTCAAGAATACTCCGCGCTTTACCCTTACCCTTTCCTTTTCCTCTAAGAAAAAAAGCGCCAAACAACACAAAAACAGCAACGGTCGCCCACAACCAGGGTTGACGCAAACTATTACTAGTATTGATGAGAATTTTGGTAGGCTTCGGAAGATCACCGCCGAGCCTTGAAAAAATGCCCATTAACCGCGGCATAACAAACGTTAACATAAAAATAATAGTCCCCACACCCGTTAATCCCATTAATGCGGGATAAACCATGGCGGATCGGATTCGCGAAAAAAGTTCTTCCTGTTTCTGGCGATGAACCGTAATCTTTGTGAGCGCTTGATCAAGATTCCCGCCGGCTTCGCCGGCCGAAACCAAAGCCGTGTAGAGCGGAGGAAATAAGCGCGGATAGTTTGATAAAGTCGTAGAAAGCGGAGCTCCATTTTTTAGCTCCTCATGTACTTTCTTCATAAGTGCTTTAAAATGAACATTTTGCGATTGTTCTTCTATCAAAGAAATAGCCCGTAGAATGGGCACTCCTGCTTTGATTAAACTTGCCAATTGACGACCGAAAGCCGTTATTTCTTTTGATTTAACTTTTGCTTCCTTTATATTCGAAACGGAAGCGGTACGCACAACCTCTTCTTTTTTTTCAACTTTCTCCTCTGTCTTTGATGAAGACTCTTCGATACGCACAGGCACATAACCCAGTCCGCTGATCTTATCGAGAGCTTCGTCTGCATTGAGAGCCTCAATAATACCTTCGATCGTATTTCCGGAACTTTGTTTGGCGCGATATTTAAATGTGCTCATTATATTTAGTAACCATTTCTCTAAGCCGCTTCTTTTTTATCTTTATTTTCTTTAACAGGAAAATAAATCAGCACACGCACGCCTTGGGCATCCGATCTATTTTTAATTTGAATACAACCGCTATGCATCTGAATAATGTTTCTAACGATCGATAAGCCCAGACCTACGCCTCCTATTTTTCGCTTTGTTGTAAAGAACGGGTCAAAAATGTGATCAAGTACGTCCTCAGGAATTCCGGACCCGGAATCCAATATTTCTACCGTGACAATTTGTTTCGAATCTTCAACGTCTTTGAGAAAAGGAGCTAGAGAAGGATCGTTAGGCTTGATATAGGTCTTTAACCTAAGCGTTCCTCCGATATTCATGGCATCAACGGCATTATTAATTAAATTTATAAAGACATGAATCAAACGATCTTTATCCAACTGGAGTGAAGGCAAATTTTTGGCAAGTTCCTTAATCGCTTGGATCTGTTTTTTATCCAATTGATTTTTTGTGAGAATAAGCGCCTGATTAATAACGTTATTTATATCCGCCTGCGTGGGATTAAATTTCGACTGTGAAGAAACATCAAGAAGACTGTGAATGATACCGTCTGCCCTATTTATCGCATTGCTCATATCTCCCAAAACGCTTGCTTTCACTTTTTTATCTTCTTCGCTTGAGCCTTCGGAAGATAAGAAATCTACACCCTGACGAATAATGGCAAGCGGGTTCTTGACTTCATGGGCAGCGCCGGCGGCAAGACGAGCGACCGTAGCTGTTTTCTCTGATTCAACCAATTGAGTTTGCGTTTCTTTTAATTCTCGTTCCGCCATCTCACGTGTATGAATTTCGGCCTGTAATTGTTGATTGGCAAGCTGAAGTTCTTTCGTTCTCTCTTCGACTTCGGCTTCGATGATTTGTTTGGTAATCTCAAGTTTCGCCGTATTTTCTGCGATGTTCCACATTTCCTTTATGCTTCGGCGGCATGAAATAAATAAAAAGGTATTTTCGAATAAGACCCACCACGCATGCTCGATCCAGCGCCACGGGCTTGCGTTGAGAACACCAAAAACGGATTGCGGCCAAAAAGTTCCCCGGATGAAATGATCGGCAGCAATTACGATGGTGGCCGGAATAAGTACTTTCCAGTCTCTATAAAAGGAAAGAAACGCAAGCGAACCAAAAACATGAAAATGCGTTTCTATTCTTCCACCGGTCAAATGAATTAGTATGGCAGACCACAACATTTGAGCTACGGCAATAACGTGCCTGGTGTAGGTTTCGCCCGGATGGCGTAAGGCAAAAAATAAAGGGTAAGCGCTTATGGCACCGCCCAAAAATATGGCGGTCCAAACATGAATATGAACCTCATTGATCGTCCCGTACCAGCTTCGCGGCGACACGATGAATGCGGTTAAAATGGCGGCGATCCACTGCAAAACCATGAGATACGCAAACATGCGGTCCGTCTGTTTAAAGATGGCGATTTGATGATCTTCAAATAATGCCTTAGACCGTAAGGAAAGGGCCGGATAATTCACCGAATCTCCTTTGCCGCATTTGCCGCAGGATTTGGCGTAAAGAGAGAGCAGCCAAACACAAAACTTTCCCGCGCCGTTACTTTTCCTTCTTTAATCCAATCTAAGATGGCACTTTCCCCTTTGTTATCTCCTTCATGCCCCCGGGCGCCTGTGATTCCACCGGTAAAAATAAGTGTTCCGTTTTGATCGAACAAGAAAACTTGCCCGGAGGTCGTAGCATGAAAAAGATTTGCCTCCGCGCCGTCCTTGTCTTCAATCGCATGAGTGCTGGGTATGGTATTTGCATTGCGCCATAAATCGGTTTGAATCCATTTGTCCGGAAATTCGGAAGGTTTCATAAATAAAACATGGGCTTTTATCTTATCTTTTCCATGCGTCATGATACGGGCAAGTTCGCTCAAACTGGCACGGGTACAAGCGCAATGAGGATGAGCCGTCATGACGAGATTTGCCCAACCTTTTTCAAAGGGAATGCTGCTTTGCACAGGCCAATACTTTATATAGCTTCTTATTTCCGAAGGAGAATTGGAATAATCATAAAGAATCATCAAACCCGAACCGACCGTAAGCAGCCACACCGCACCGCTGCCGGCCAGAAATAATGTCGAAAGAATGGAACGTCGAACCCGCATCTTTTTATTCTCCGATATGTTTTTTAATACAATCGATGAGTTGGCGAACCGTTACCGGTTTGGCTAAAAATGTCTCACCCCCGACTTCCCCGCCCGTAGGACCAACTTCGTCTACCGTGATCGTGGCCGTTAAAAAAATAATAGGGACATTCCTAAGCGTTGGGTCTGCCCTCATTTGGCGCGCGACTTCGGATCCTTCCATATCCGGCATAATAATATCTAAAAAAATAATATCGGGCTTAAATTCACGGGCAGCGCTCATAGCCAAAGAGCCTTTATTTTCAACTCGGACATCGTATTTCTCGGTTGCTTCCAAATTGAGTTTCATCAGCCGAGTAAGCCCCACCTCGTCATCTACCAACATAACCTTTTTCTTGCTCATAAAACGGCTCCTTCCTTGGAATTTTAACGAATCGGAAACATAATTTTGACTCGAGCGCCGGATTGATCTTTCCTATTTTCGATTTCTATAATACCGTTATGCATCTGCACAATACTTCTGACGAGCGACAGTCCCAGACCCGTCCCGCCTTGGCCTCGCTTTGTTGTGAAAAAGGGTTCAAAAACATGGTCCAAAATATCCGGCGGAATGCCGCGCCCCGTATCTTCCACATTGATAAGAACCACTTTTCGTTTTTTTTCCATGATATCTGGAGTGGCATGCGGGAATGCTTCTTCGGTCAAAACTTCCCTTGTTTCTATGGTAAGAGTACCGCCCTCTTTCATGGAATCAAAAGCGTTGGTAAAAACATTCAGCAGAACATGAATGATTTTATTTCTATCGATCTGAAATTTAGAAAGATTTGATTTTAATTTCTTTACAATGGAAATATGTTTATGATCTGCAATGCTTTTGACCAACCGAATAGAATCTTCGATGGTCTCGTTTATGTTTTCCTGTTTTAGCAAAAGTTCTGTAAACACGGCTACATCCAAGAGCCCTTTAACGATACCGTCCGCTCTTTTCACGGCAGTACTCATATCCAGGAGTACCTGTGCCGCCTCTTTTTCCTTACCGCTCACGCACCCGGAAAGATAATCGATTCCTTGGAGAATAATGGCTAGGGGATTTTTTACTTCGTGCGCGGCTCCGGCCGCTAATTTAGCGACCATGGACGTTTTTTCGGATTCAATAAGATCATCCTGCGCCCTTCTAAGCCCCTCTTCTACCAATTTTCTATCATTAATATCTTCCACGCTGGACATAATAAAGGATATTTCGGCCTTCTGAACCACCAAGCTCCAAATTCTGACTGCCGTCAAACTACCGTCCTTACGAACCAATTCGGTTTCATAAGGACCTCTCGTATCCGATGACCGAAGACTTTCAAAAACTTTTTTTTCGTAATCCATTTTTTCTTTGGGTACTGTTTTCCAATAGGTAACGCTAAGGCATTCTTTGACAGATCGTCCCACAATTTTTGCAAAGGCGGCATTTACATCTATAATCGAGCCTGCCCTGTCACATAAAAGCAATCCTATGGGTGATTGATCGAACAGACTGCGATTATATTGTTCACTCTCTCTTAACGCTAATTCCATCAGCATGCGCTCCGATACGTCTTCAATGGTAGCCGCATAACCAAAAACATGGCCCGCCTGCAGGATGGGTGCGATATTGGCATGAACCCAAACGGTTGTTCCGTCCTTTCTGAGGAAGCGAAAATCAGTTCTAACAAGATGCGGACTTTTTACGACTTGCAGCCATTCGATCCGGATTCGTTCGCTATCGTGCGGATGTATCGCATTCAACCACCCCAATCCCAAGCAGGCATCGGAGTCTAAACCGGACAATTGTTGAGCAACGCTATTTACGTATTGAGTTTGGCCTTCCCGATCCGTCAAAATAATTCCCAGAGGAGAATGGTCCGTCATCGTATGAAAAATGCTTTCGCTCTGTTGCAGCTTCTCAAGCATCTTCTTGGCCTCTTCCTGGGCTCTAAATCGGGCAGTCGTTAGAAGATAAACGATGGCAAAAATCAAAGCACTAAAAACCATTCCGGTAAGCAGAGTATAGAAAGGCAGGAGTTCGTTGGAGGCTTCGATCATAAACCCGGCTCCGCCATCCGCTCTTATCGTCCAAACTCTCTCGGCAACCGTAAGCGAAATAAAACTCGTAAATTGATCGTCGTTATTATCTGAATACTCCGGACTATCGGGCGCGCTATCGAATAATAAATGATCGTTCGACAAGTAACGGGTGAGATATTCTCCGTCATAAATTCGATAGCGAATATTATTATGAAAATCGGCAGGCTTCATTTTTTCAAAAATCAACTGAGTTCTAAGCACTATATTCACAAACCCTACTAAACCTTCCAGGCGCTCGTTAAGATTTGCTACGGAAGCGCCATTTTTATAAATTGGAATTATGAGCCCTATGGCCGGCTTGTCTTCTTTGTCTTGAAGAAGCTTGAACCGCCCTGTTGCAACCGGAGCGCCAAGATCCCTCGCCCGCTCTAACGCACTTCTTCTTGTTGCTTCGCTGCCTATATCGAACCCCATGATCATTTTTCGTTCGGAATCAGGTTCGATATATTTGATGACAAAATATTCGCTGCGGTCTCCTTCAGGAAAAATCTTAAAATCAGGATAGCCTTCTTTTAAAATACTGGTATCGTTCCTGACTTCACTCTGAAAAATTTCCTTAGTTTCAGGAGTTATTCGCTCGATATAAGCCGTTGCGACAATACCCGGGTATTTTTCAAAAAGACCGTATTTCTCAACGAAGACCTTCCATTCATCGCGATCCACATGTTTAGATGCCGCAAAGAAAGCTTGCGTGCTCTGAAGATAATTTATGTAGCGCTCCATTTGACTGTAAATAACCAACCGTCTCTCTTCCAGCTCTTGGTGCAACCGCATATTAACTTCACGATAGGTCCATTTTTTCATCATGGAGGAAGCTAAAAATGAAAACAGCACGAGAACAATCAACGTAGTATACGAAATGAGCGCAGGCGTGCTTCGACTTTGCCCAAATAGCTTTTCGGCAGGCATCGGTCTTTCCGCTATCTTTTCAATTTCCGTAGAAGGAACCATTAGTCGGCTTCCTTTTTAACAAAATCATCCAATTTCTTGCGATCCGCGCTTTTTAGATCTAAAAAACACACCGCGACTTCATACGCGCCGTCTTGACCTTTTTTCTCCGTTCGGACTACGCGCCCGGTACATTCGATAAATCCGCTTACGCCGGGAATTTCGATTTTGATTTCCACTATAGAACCCACCGGCATTGTTTCGTTTGAAATAAAAACGAGTCCTCCCGCACTTATGTCTTTGGTAACGCTAAATTGCTCGGGGCCGCTTTCTTCTTTTCTTAATTCAGCGTGATTTTTATACGCGCGGCCATGCCAGACGCTTACACTAATCTTTATCCTTTGAAACGCTCTTCTTTCCTCCATATATTTTTTTCCTTTTTCCTCGAACTAAATCATTCTTTAACAAAAGTGTCTAACTTCCGGCGATCCGCGCTTGTTAGATCCAAAAAACATACGGCGACCTCGTACGCGTCATCTTTTTTCTCTGCTCGTTCTACGCGAGCGGTACATTCGATACATCCGCTTTCATGAGGAATTTCGATTTTGATTTCCACTATAGAACCCACCGGCATTGTTTCGTTTGAAATAAAAACGAGGCCTCCCGCACTTATGTCTTTGGTAACGCTAAATTGCTCGGGGCCGCTTTCTTCTTTTCTTAATTCAGCGTGATTTTTATACGCGCGGCCATGCCAGACGCTTACATCGGCATTTGTCCTTCCGAATGCTCTTTTTTCCGGTATAGACTTTTTCTTTTTTTCCTGAGCTGCATTATTTTCTTCAGATGTCTCTTCCTGTTGAGAACTCTCTTCATTTTTTTTGAAAACAAACGCCGTCTCTCCAACCGATTTCACTTCTTCCGGAGAAGCTTCGATGATTTCTTCCGGCGTAGTTTGTCCTGCTAAAACTTTAAGCCAGCCGCTTCGCCTAAGCGTTCTCATACCGCTAGCCACGGCGGCTTTTGTAATTTCGCCGGCCGGAACTCGCCGCATAATCATTTGGCGAATCGTCTCATCGATGACAAGTATTTCAATGATAGCGAGTCTGCCCCAGAAACCCGTAGAATTACATTTGTCGCAACCCTTTCCTTTATAAATAGTTACATCTCGTTTGGAGGGGAGTCTGAGTTCGCGCGCAATTTGTTCGCGCACTTCGTCCGGCTGTGACTTGTCTTCTTCTTTACAATGAGAACAAATTAAACGCACCAGCCGCTGAGCCAAGAAAGCTTCTACGCTCGACGCGACTAAATACGGCTCGACTCCTATATCTACCAGTCGTGTAACGCCGCTCGCCGCATCGTTTGTGTGTAGTGTCGAAAACACTAAATGACCGGTCAAGGCTATTCGGGCCGCAATTTCGGCCGTCTCAAGATCGCGCACTTCTCCCACCATAATCACGTCGGGATCGTGCCGAAGAATACTTCGTAGTCCCTTGGCAAAATCAAGCCCTATGGACGGCACCACTTGAATTTGCGTTACGCCTTCCATTTCATATTCCACAGGATCTTCTATCGTAATGATTTTTCGTTCATCCGTATTGATCGAGCTTAGGCAGGCGTAAAGGGTGGTAGATTTACCGCTTCCCGTCGGCCCCGTAATGTAAACGATGCCGTGGGGCTTGCTGATCAGTTTTCCAAAAATTTCCATTTCTGACTTATCGAGGCCTAGTTTTTCCAAACTAAAGAGCCGGGCCATGGGAAGCAAACGGATCACGATACTTTCTCCGGAAGGGGTCGGGATGGATGAAATTCTCAGATCGAGGGTCTCTCCGGTTATTTTCACGATAGCCCGGCCGTCTTGAGGCAATCGTTTCTCAATAATATTCAAATTGGACATGATCTTGATGCGCGAAACGATCGGCATGATAAAGTTTTTAATTTCATTCGGAACATTCGTGTTGTAAAGAACACCGTCAATCCTATACCTAACCTTCACCTTTCCTCGGTATGGCTCAATATGAATATCCGTCGCGCGCTTATGATAGGCGTCTGAAAGTATCTGGTTTACAAGATTGATTACCGAAGCATCTCCCGCCAGCTTCTCTATTTCCTCTACTTTTTCCGTGGAGGAAGATGCTTCAGATCCAGTTTTATTTTGTGATCCGGTCTCAAGAATTTTGTCGATCGTTCCGGCGCCTAATCCATAGCACTTCTTAATCGCATCAGAAACCTCGCCCGCGCGTGCCAATACCATTTCAATCTGACAGCCCAAATGCGTACGAATGGCGTCAAGCGTTCGAGTATCGTATGGGAAGGATACGGCAATGGTGAGCTTCTTACCTTCAAATCTAACCGGGACAAATTTATAGTATTCGGCTACTTTGAGAGCGACTTTTTCTATCGCGGCTTTTTGAATTTGGATTTGACCCAATTCGACTTTTTCCAGACCGAGCTTATCGGCGAGAACGCTCAGAATAATATCTTCCGAAACAATGCCGCGCTGAATCAAAAGCGGTCCGAGCCCGCCGCTGGTTTGAGCGGCTTGGGTAATAATCGGATCTACGGTATTGGCGGCTATATGACCCTTTTCAATCAGCGCTTTTTGTAACAAACTATCAATGTTCGATGCCATGCGGATCCTTCCGTGATAATCCTAATCAACCAACTAACGGTCCTACCATGTACAAAGCTCCTTCCGAAGCTTTGTCGTACTTTCCATCAAATATATCTTCGCAACCTTTCAGCGTTTGGTCCAAGGTCACGTAAAAACCTTTTTTACCTGTGTATGCTTCCGCCACGGAAAACGGCTGAGTCATAAAATTCTGCAGTTTTCTAGCTCGGTCATAGACAAGCCTGTCGGAAGGCGAAAGCTCATCAATACCAATAACCATAACAAGTTTTCGAAGTTCCTCGTACTTATAAAAAAGCTTTATGACTTCCTGGGAAATCCGGTAATGCCTTTTTCCGACGACGTCGGGATCTAAATTTGCGCTTGAAGAAAGCAGCGGATCGATGGCCGGATATAAACCCATGGCCACACGTTCGCGCGAAAGTACCATAATGGAATCTAAAAACGTAAATATGGCAACTACGGCCGGATCGGTTAAATCGTCGGCCGGAACATAAACAGCTTCGATAGCCGTAACCGACCCCCCGGATCCCTGACCGCTCCTGATTCTTTCGTGAAATTCGCTGGCTTCCGATATGAGCGTGGGTTGATAACCTGTTTCCGACGGAACGCGTCCCAGCAAGGTCGAAATTTCTGCGCCGGCCTGAATAAAACGGAAAATGTTATCCACGAAAAGAAGCACATCTTTATTTTCACGTTGAAGCGATTCGGCCAGCGTTGCTCCCGTCATCGCCACACCGTAACGGGCGCCGGGCGGTTCGTTCATTTGTCCGTACACAAGCATTGTTTTTGCGAGAATATCATGTTTTCTCAACTCGAAGAAAAGTTCGTTTCCTTCGCGAATACGTTCGCCGATACCCACAAAAACACATGTTCCCTGATGCTTCGTCACAATATTATGAATGATCTCCAGCGTAATGACGCTTTTCCCAAGACCCGCGCCTCCGAGAACGCCCGTCTTACTTCCCTTCACCAAAGGAAATAAAAGATCGATTACCTTTATTCCTGTTTCCAGCACTTCATAACGTTTCGCGCCGGTTTCTTCGCCCCGCATCTTCATCGTGATATTGCTGGATCGAATGGCCTTTCTCATATTGCTTATAATTTCACCTTTTTGATCGATCGGATGTCCGAGAACATTTACGATACGGGAATACATCATATCTCCGACGGGAACTTCGATGCCTTTTCCCGAATTTAACGTTACGGCATTGCGCTGTATATTTTGTGTGGAATTAATGGCAATGCACCGGGCAACGTTTCCCGGTACATGTTCGGCAACCTCAAGATATACTTTTCGCTGATCAATGGTGTCTACCATTAACATGTTATGCACGTCGGGAACTGCTTCCTCCGAAAGAAATTTTATATCGACCACAGGGCCTTGGACCGATATGACCCGGCCCCGATGTTCGCTGTCAGAAAGATTCTTTTGCATAAAGAGCCCGCGCTGAAAATAGTTCGCGCATGCTTTGATCAATCACTGCATGCCGAAGTCTAAAATATTGGAGTTTAAGTTTACGATTCATTTCTTGAATTTTTTGCGTACTTTCTTCAAGCCTCATAAACCGGGCCGCCATTTCCGCCACCCGGCTGATTCCGAACAAATCCTCAAGTTTTAAGCCTACTCTCAGGTAGGCCAGATATTCCAGCATATGGGGCAAAGAAGATTCCAGAATGGCCTCGGAAAGATCAATTTTTTCATTTTCAGAAGCGGTATTTCCTTCCCGCGGCAGAGGAAGAAGCGTAGCGCATTCGATGCGTTGATTGACCAAAGATAAAGCATGGGGATAAACCACTTCGATCGATAAGAATTTTCGCTCCTTTATTTTTTCAAACAAATAGTTTCTTAAAGACAAGGCTTGTTTATGCCGTTCGAAATCATGCACTCCGGGAAACGCCGCAAACGGAATTTTACCGTGCCGTGCATGTGTTTTCCCCTGTTCTCCTATAATAATCAAATGATCCCGGTTGGGCTGTACCCGTTCCAATGCGCTGGCAACAACGCGCACATTAAGACCGCCTAACAAACCTTGATCCGATGTGATCGCAATGACGGCTTTTCCGAAATCACCCCCTTCCAGAAGGGGGTGCTTAATCTGATTTATATCGATGGAATCGAAAAAATCCTGGAGTAAGCGATCAAACGGCTCAAAAATATTCAATTTTTTTTCAAGCGAGTGAAACTGAGCCACGGCAATGGACTTCAGCACTTCAAGCACCGACTTGAAGCGATCGTTAAATTCGATATTCTTTTTGACCTTGCCTAATTCAAGCATTTTTATTTTCTAGCGGTTACTTTTTTGACCGCCTTTTTATCAAGATAGTTTTTTAAAATTTCATCTATTTTTGATTTTATTTCTGGGCTAAACGCTTTCGTTTCTCTGAGTTTAGTTAGCGCTGCTTTATCGGTTGATTGCAGAAGTTCATAAAATTCTTCGGTAATTTCTTTTATCTGTGCCGGAGGATAAGAATCCAGAGCGCCTTTGGAAAGCATGTAAAGCATTAAAATTTGCCGTTCTGTAGAAATGGGCTTGTTTTTATCCTGGCTGAGGATCTGTGTAATAATAGCTCCTCTTTTTAATTTCTGCTCTGCTTCCTTGGAAAGGGCCGATGCCCGGATCTGAGACATCTGTAGTAATTCTTGATACTGTAAATAATCGATGCGTAAACTCTTGCTGACCTCGCGCATGGCTGCCCATTGGGCTTTGCTTCCGATACGGGAAACTGAAAGGCCGAAATCGACAGCGGGTCTGAAACCTTTATTAAACAAATTGGAATTGAAATAAACTTGTCCGTCGGTCATGGAAATAAGATTGGTAGAAATATATCCCGTTACATCGCCTTGAAGAATCTCAACGATCGGAAGAAAAGTCATGGAACCGCCTTTTAATTCGGGCTTAAGATATCCCGCTCGCTCGACCAGTTGAGAATGAAGATAAAATATATCTCCGGGATAAGCCTCACGGCCGGGTGCGCGTTCAAGAAGAAGCGAGATTTCACGGTAAACCCAGGCATGTTTACTCAGGTCGTCAAAAACAACCAGCACGTCTTTCCCCTGATTCATAAAGTATTCACCCAGAGAGCACGCCGTATAGGGAGCCAGGTATTGTTCGGCTATAGGAGCTGAGGATGCTCCGTTTACGACAATGGTATATTCCATGGCGCCGTGTTCGTTTAATAAATGGAGCTGCTTCATAAAACTCACGTACGGTTTTCCGATACAGCAGTAAATGCAAATAAGCCCCGTCGTTTTTTGATTTAAAATAGCGTCAATCGCTACAGTCGTTTTTCCGGTTAGACGGTCACCTATAAGCAGTTGCCGTTGGCCGAGAGCAACCGGAATGCCTGCATCCAAACAGACCGTTCCCGTCTCAAGCGTCTTTTCAACCGGCACGCGGTCCATGACACCGGGCGCATCACGAAACACAGGCGAAAGCTCGTCGTGCGTAATAGGCCCGAGATTGTCCAAAGGTTCGGCGATTCCGCTTACAATTCTGCCAACGAATGATTTGCCGACCGGTACCAACAATTGCTCGGCTCGATTATAAATTTCATCGCCGTTTCGGATAGCATCCGCGGAACCAATCACCAGAATTTGTGCTTTATCTTCTTTAAAACCCATCACAATACCGCGAATGCCTTGCTCAAATTCCACCACTTGGCCGTTGATACAGGAAGACAAATCGCGGGCGATGACAATAAATTTCTTGACGGATTCGACACGTCCGACTTCTCGGACTTCAAAATGCTTTTTAGGCTGATCAACTATTTTTATTTCTGACATTGCGCAGCGCCTCTTCAATAGAAAATTTTAAAGAACTGTCCATAACGATATTCCCAATTTTTACACGCATGCCCATCATAAGCGTCGGATCTACCTTTTCGTTTACCGTAACCGTCCGTTTCAATTTCTGTTTAAGCCGGTCTTCAAGCTTTTTTCTCTCTGCGGGCTTTAATGAAAAGGCGGAGCTGACTTCAACTCCGTTTACGTTCTCAGAAAGGTTTAAGTGATCTAAGTTATCCAGGGGGCTTTCAAGCAGATCTTCAACCCATTTCGAATGTGTTTCTTCGCTCATTTTTCCGGGAAGGAGATGCTGAATGGTCTCGTATGCTTTTTTTGAAGCCGTTTCTCGAATACGTTGGTCGACTTCTTCGGTGAGTGCATTTGCCGTAGCTTTCGCGCGTTGCATAATCTCTTCGCTCTGCTTACGTGCTTGTTCCAACAAATCTTGCTTTTCTTTAATACCTTCGCTGATTAAACGCTGCTTCTCTTGTTCGCCGGCTTCCTTAGCTTTTACTTGAATATCGGAAAAGTATTTGTTGGCTTCGTCCAGCTTTCTTTTGGCTTCGTCCAGCTTGCTCATAGAATCTTGGCTTAACACTTCTAAATGGCTGGATGCCGATCCGAAATGCTTTTTCAAAACATAGCGCAAAAGCACAATCAAAGCGCCGGCTATACACAACTGAACAAATAAGAAAAGAAAAAAAACCATATCTTTACCTATGGCTTCTGAAACTGTTTATTTAGGCGAATACAATTGAAATAATACCAACAATGCAATAACGGAAATGGCGGTGCCAAAAAGAAGCAAAATAATCAGCGCCGTAAATATTTTTGGCGCCGCAGAAGGGTTGCGTCCAAGCGCCGTTATGCTGGCGTAACCTCCGGCCGCAATAACGGCCGACGGCCCTAAAATAGATACTATAAAAATAATCAGGAGCTCAAAATTTTTGGTTAAGCTGTGAACCATCAGTCCTCCACGATGGCAAAAATTTTATTATGTACCAGTTTTGCTATACCTCTCTTGATCGGTATGCTCTTATGATCGACCATAATTTGGCCCGGCAAAAGTAGGCTCAGAAGCGGTTTATGATTGGCGAGCACTTCAAACGTACCTTGCTCGCCGGGTAGAATAATGCTGGTGGCTTGTCCGCGGAAAAGTATCGCTTGGTGAGTTACGACCAAAACATCTATGGGATTAGCCAGACTCATCGTGAGCCGTCTCTTCTTCGGGTTGCTTAAATTTAAAAGCATTCAATTCTGGGAATGCTTCGTTTCTGGCTCGGGATGCAGCATCGGAAGAGAGTCTGACCTGGGACTGCCAGGTAAAGAAAAATACGGCGCCTAGTAAACCGATAAACATGAGGATGGCTAAGATAATGAACCATGTCGTTGCGCGCGAAGGGGTCTTTAAATTTAATTTCGAATCAGCCAGAAGTTCGGGCGCCGGAGGTGCGCCAACAGCTACGAGCAACTTTTCGATGCGTGCGATATCTTCCTTAATACGCTCGACGATCTTCATATTGGAACGATACATGCCAATATGAAGTTCCTTATTAATAGATTCATCCGCTTGTCCAACGGCGATTTGATCTAGCCTTCCATAGATTACTTGGGCTACTAAACCTGCCGATTCAAAATATTCGGTGTCTTTCAGTTTATCCATAATATGTTCCGTTTGCTTTCGAAGCGTCTGAAGGGTCTCGGCCGGAACAAACCAAATATCTTCAAGTTCAACTTCGAATACGCGCGTCTCTTTGGCGCCTAACTTAACTGCATCTTTATAAACAAAGTATTGGGATTTTTCAGAATCATAGCCTAGCTCGAGATCTCCTCTATTAAGAATATCGTGCGGCATTGCTTCTTGAGGTAAGTAAATTTTAATAGGTACCGACTGCTGTTTTGTTTCCGAAGGATTCACCGCCACTACACGAAGAACCACGCTTCCGGATGAATAAGAGGAAGCAACAATGATTTGATCCTTACCGCCAAGCTTCGCCTGCACAACAGCATTCATAACCTCGACGCCATCGTTGATAGCATCAGCACTCTGGCGGATTTCCTTAACATCCGGTGAATCGCTAAGCGATTTCTTAAAGATCTCGGCAAAGTCGTATCCTTCGTTACCGGCTAACTCTTTTAATTTCGCTTGAATATCTTCGACTACACCTTTCATCATGGCCATGGGGCTGTCGGGCTTATTCATAGCTTTAGCAATTAATGCGGGAATCTCATTGACTACCGTCTGCAATTCGCGAACGGTGGTCTTTACGCCCGAAACGTCTCCACCTTTTGACATCGTAGCTTCAAGACCTCGAATCGCATCGAGAGCTTGCTTGGCGGCGCTTTCAGCTCCGGGAGCAGAGGCCACTAAGCCCGCGATAGAAGAAAGCGAAGTACTTTCAACGAAAGCTGACCCCGCTGCCAAACCACCCGTTTCATCTTCAGTTACTATGTAAGTAAGAGTTTTTCCGGCTTTAAACTGCGTGGTTATCGTAAACGAGTACGAGTAGTTTCCCGGCTGCACTTTATCTTCAGTCATAAGACCGCTAGCAATAATTTCTTTATTATCCTGATTGTAAACGCTGATAATGGGGAATTTTCCTGCAACACCCTGGGATTGGATGGTCATTATATCACCCTGAAGGGCAGGGTTCGGGGTAGCGCCGGCTTTCCAAGAAAATCTCAACGCAGTCGCTTCAAGTGTGGCGGCCGCTTCCAAACTCTGCTCGGCGCCGGACGCAAGCGACTCCACGGACTCTTGAACGGTTGTTTCAAAAGAAGAGAGCGTCGCTTCAATGGCCTCGGTCTGCGCGGCTGCCGCAGCTGCAATTACATTAGTTTGCGCAGTAAGTTGGGACTGGATGGTCGTCGTTTGTGAATTAAGAAGCGAGGTTAGTGCAGCGGTAATAGCGGTTTCCACTTGCGAAAGAGGTTTATTCAGTTGCGCATTTACTAAATCTTTTACTTCCTCAAGGGTTTTAGCGGTTGAAACCTCGAAAGATATCGGCGTCTTGAAAACACCGCCGGTTCCGATTTTAATTTGAGCTTCACCTATATATACCTTGCCGGATTGTAATCCTGTCGGCGTAGCAAGGGCGAACTTAAAATAACCCGATGTGTCAGGTAAAGCCGGTTCATGCGGCTGAGCCGGAGTCGCTGTAGAACCTTCCCAATTTGTTCCAATAATCGCACTTTTAGGGTTAGCAGCGGTGGGGCTTCCAAGCGTCGCAATTACAGTACCTTGGTCAATAATTTTATAGAATGCTTCAACCGGTCCGGGTACGCGACCGCCGTCTCTCATGAGCCAAGACACGACGCTTAGCGAATCAGCGTCGGCATTATATGAAACTTGCGATACGGATTCCCAAATATGCACGGTTGACGTCTGCATAAAGAGAGGCCCAAGCGGATTCACCGAGTAATCACGATCTTGGCTTGCCGATACGGTCACCGACATGTCCGTGTATTCGGTCTTCGTCCACGTAGTTACCCAGGTTCCAAAAGGTAAATACTTAACGACGGCAGGATTTGTAGTAATACCGGATTGATTCCAAACGATGTAATTGGAATCAATGTCTTTGGTTGCTTTTACCGTCAAGCCACTAAGCGGCGCATTGGTAAGAAGATCGCGAATATCCCAGGTGGTCTTGTAATAATCGAACTTGAAAGGATAATCTGAATCATCAAAAACACCTGCATCGTTAGCATCTATTACACGGACCTTCACCATATGCGGTCCGGGATACGTACCGCTCAAATCGGTGGCAACTGTAAAGTTGCTTCCGTTCTTTAAAACTCGATCGGGAATAGCGGTAAGAAAGCTTCCTGTACATTGATAAGGCGGAGTTGGTGAAGCCGTACAGTTTGTAATCGTAGGCGTACCGATCGTATTTATATCGTTAACAAAGTTGTCGTTTGAATATTGTAACTTGACATTCGGAATTGCACCCGTTGTCGTCCAGGTAATGGTTTTCTGATCAAACGTTACCGCGCGTTCGGTAAGATTGACGTCAGCATTTCCGTTCGGAGACGTTATCGCAAACGAACCTCGAATCATGAAGAAATTATTTGAGAAGTCCCGGACGTCGGGAACGAAATCCGCACCCGGATCTAAATCCGAATTAGCATCCGACACGCGTACTCTGACGTTCGGTGAAATATCGTTCGGAACCGTCCATGAATAGGTACGAACGGCGGCACCACTACCATTCCCCACACCGAAATTCTGGGTGACAATCTGGGTCCAGCCGCTCGGTGGAACGGTTGCCGGATCGGCTGCGGTGTCTTTTGTGTAATCAAACCGAACCGAAGGCATCGTACCGCCCCAGTTGAACCTAATATCGTGAGCTGTATTGACTCTCCAGTCTTCACTGCCGTTCGGATCAAGGAGCGTGAAATTACCAACGATGCTGAATTTATTGGAAACTCCGATAACGTCGCTTTCGGTTCCTCTCGAATCAATAATTTTAATGCGCCCATTTACCGTCGCTGTATCCGGAATACCTACCCAGTTAAAGGAACCGTTGCAGGTAAGAGCCTGGCCCGCGGGTGTGCATCCGGCCGCATTGGTGACAATGGTATTGGGATATCCGCCCGCCCCGTCTGCCGTATCGTAAACAAGATTGACCTGCGGGATATTACCGGTAGCTGTCCAGGTAATCGTAGAACTTCCACCGATGGGTAAACGGTCGCTTGTAGTGGGAGCGGTAATCTGGAGTTTACCTCTGATCCTAAAATCGGTATCCGAGATATCAAATCCATCGTCGGTTAAACTGCGTACCCGGACACGGACCGTCGAACCAATGGCATTAGGAATAACCCAGGGATCTGTCAGGTCATTAAGAGTTGATGCTTGAATAATATTGGGACTTGCGAAATTACTGCCGGCTGTCGAATAAGCCAGTTCAACGCTTGCTACCGTTCCTTTATTCGTCCAGGTAATATTCGGCAGCGAATCACTCACCTCATACGTTGCCCCGCCGTTGGGAATACTTAAAGTGAAATCGGAAATAACTTTAAGGTTGAAATCGGATTTATCACAACCGCGTGTACCGCCCGACGAAGTGCAAAGCGCACTTTCGGTCGCGTCTTCTACTCGAATTCTGACTTGCGATGAAATAATATCCGGTATGCCGCCGTTTCCTGTAGTCCAATTGTAAGAACCGTTATTAGCCGTGTTGGCAATAACCGTGTAACCGGCGCCACCGTTGGTAGAATAGTAGAGATTTACGTTAGGGGTCTTGGCGATCACCGAACTGCTCGTCCACGTGAGATTGTACGGTGTAGCTACTTTCAACTTATCCGTCAAATTGGCATCGGTATTACCGTTCGGGAATATTACCGTAAATTTGGGAACGATCTTAAATACCGCTGAAATAACCTCTGCACCCGGATCGTTGGGGTCACGTATACGAAGCTTGATGTTCTCATCCTTATTATCTTCGATGTCGGGAACAGTCCAAATATAGCGGCCTTGTGTGGGATTTCCCGAAACCGCATCGACGTTCGGAACAATGCCGTCTGCCGTCGGCTCGATGGGCCGGATATCGGTAAAGAAGTTATTGCCGCCGGGGGAATATTCCAGTTTCACGTTGGGAATATTACCAACGCGCGCCCAAAGAATGTCGAAGGGTTCTCCTACCTGCAATTCGGGTGTCGATACCGTCGGATCTAGGAAGGCAAATGTAGCGCGAATCATAAATGGGCTGATTGAGCGATTTTCGGCATCGGCATCGTTAACATCGGAAATACGTAAACACGCCGACGGCGTCACCCAGTTTACGTCAGGCAACCACGGATGTGTGCCGTCGTTCGGGGTATTCGCTATGATAACTTTATCGAAGGAAGCCGGCGAAACGGCGCTGCAAGGCTGGGCGCCATTCACTCCGGATGCCATATCAATTTTCACATTCGTAGCATTCGTGCCCCATTTGTTCCAGGTAATTCCGTTCGACGGATTGAAATTCTGTCCAGCCGTTGCAATTTCACCACCGTCAGGTGCCGTCACATCAAATCTTCCCATGATCTTGAAAGAAGCTGGTGAAATATATTCTACCGCCGGCCCGGATACATTTCTTATCCTGACAAACGCATTGTTTGTCATATTGTCAGGGACATCCCATGCAAGGCTTCCTGAATTTGCATGCTCAAGTCCGCTCGTCGCGTTTAAGATAGGAATCCACGGACCGGATGAGCCGGTCGAAGAGTAATCGAGATAGACCTGGGAAATTGTTCCGTTTCTTTGCCAGGCAATAGTTTTGTAGGCCGATACAACACCGCCCGAAACACCCCATTTTTCACCACCCACAGGAGCTGTAAGTTTTAGATCGCCACGAACCGTAAACGGCGCGGAAACGGTGTAGGTATTCGGATAAGGATCGGCATTATCTTCTACCATAATTTTGGTTGTAGTCCCGATGGAATCCGGAACGCTCCACGCACGAGTTCCGCCCGAGCCGCCGTCCGCTAGAGGTCCGGCGATAAATGTCCACGGAGGATTACCGCTTGCTGAATACCATAAATTAACTTGGGTAATATTACCTTGCGTAGACCAAACGATATTTTGTGTGGAATTGGAAATTTCGCCGCTGGTTACCGGCCAAACCGTACTGCTTATCGGTGCGCTGAATGTTGAACTTCCGACGATCTTAAATACGCCGGAAACAACCGGATCGGTACCGCTATCCGTAATAACATCGCTTATGCGAACCACTACATTAGCCGAAGTGGTATTTGGAATATTCCAAGTTTTTTGGCCATTAGCCACAGGTTCAGAATCAACGACGGCAGGGCTAACCCAACTCGTACCGCCATTCAAAGAATGTTCAATCTTAATGTTGGCAACCGGTCCATCATTATGCCAATCAATAACCTGGTTGGTACTTACGCCCCATCGGTTACCTGCTACCGGAGCATCAAGATATAAAATACCTGCCATTTTAATCTTGGGTGTAAGTGTGGCAGAGTTGGAATCGTTGGTACCCGTAATTTTAATGAAGACATCTTTCGATACGATGTTGGTAGGAACCTTCCAGTTAAACGTACCGGAATTTACAATGGCTGTACCGGGATTCCCTACCGGATCAAGCATGGCTGCGTAAGATGAGCCATTGTTGGTTGAGTATTCGAGATTAATATTGGGCAGACTTCCTGTAGAAGTCCAAGTGACGGCTTTGGTTTCATTCGATTTGAAAACAGTACCAGCAGCCGTGGGATAGGTCCAGGTGAACGAACCCTTGATTGCAATTTTGAAGTCGCATGTATCGTATACCGTGGTATCCGCTTCATTGACTACTTTCACTTTTACCTGCGGAGAAATACTGTCGGGAACTTGCCAATTCCAGCAGGGGCTCGGCGTACAACCCGACTGGCCGGTGGCTGCATCAATTCCTGTGGCTGTGGTTGGCGTACTCATAGTGTTGTATGTGGGTGGAAAGTCATCGGCATTGATCGTGAATTCCAATTTCACCGTACTCATGGTTCCATTTAATGCCCACGAAATCGGAACGGTACTACCGACAACCAATTTGTCGGTTAACGTTTGATTTGAATTTCCGTTAGGCGAGAGAATTCTAAGATCGGGACGTATTTTGAACGTTCCCGCCAAAGGATCATTTTGCGTGCCGGACTCATTCCAGTTGTCCGTATCCGACAAATCCACTACTTTGATCTTTACTTGGCTTGAAATGGAATTCGGCACCGTCCATGAGAAGGTCGCCGGATTTGCATTCACAAGGTTTGTAGCACCGGTGATATCGGCCCAGTTTCCTGACGCACCGCCACCGTTTGTTGCGTACTGCAATTTCACATTAGCCGCCGTGCCACCCGTCGTATTCCATTTTATGTCGTAGGTCGTGCCCACAGGCAGAACTTCCCCATTTTCGGGCTGTGTAATATCATAAATTCTATGGACATGCATAACCCCGGAAAGACCCTTGGTTTCCGGATCGTTCGTATCGGCCACACGGATTACAACATTGTTGGAAGGCGTGGCCGGAATGTTTACCCAATTGAATTGAAGGTTAGAAGCAGTAACCGAAGGAGTGATTTCATAATTAAAATTGGTTCCGCCGTCCGTTGAATACCAGATGTTGGCATTGCTAAAGGCACCCGTCTTTGTCCATTTAATTAAGGCGTTCTGACCCACGTTCAATTTTGTTCCGGCAATCGGTTCGGAGAAAGCAACAGACCCGGCGACTTTAAAAGTAGGAGAAAGACCAAATATAAGCGGGCTCACGCTATCCACAATCTTTATTTTTGCAAGATTGGTAATCGGATCGGGAATATTATTCCACGCAACACCGGTTGTTCCGGTGGAAGCGTCGACCGCCGAAGCAATCGTAACGGCGTAATCGTCGGAATTCCCAGCCGTTCCGTCCGCTCCTTTTCCGTCGTTGAAATCGTAAAGTACATCGACTTGCGTAGTCTGCGTTCCCGTGCGAGTCCATTTGATAAAGCCGGCATTGTTTGAACTAACAACGGCACGCGTTGTTGATATCGGCGAATCGACCGCAAGAATGGGCCGGATAGAGAAAGACCCCCCGCCAACATTGCTGACTTCAGAAAAATTCGCATCTTGAATACAGAGGTACACCGTCTCGGACTTAACATCCGCAACACCGGTTGTCCAGTTGAAGGAATTGGAACCCGAAGTATGGCCTCCGTTGTTCGCGGCAATATTGGTGTAATTGCAAGCATCGCCCGCCGATGTTTTGTAACCTATATTTACATTCGTTATGGTACCCGTAGCATCCCATGTAATCACTTTACTGGTTTGCCCCACATACCATATCTCTCCCGATTCAGGAGCAGTCACATTAAGCGCTCCAAGAATTTTGAACGGATTGGTGGAAATCCATTGAACATCGGAACTGGATCCGGTACCCCGGACGCGCACCTTGGCGGTTCCGGAAATCTTGTCCTCAATGGTAAAGCTGGCTGTGGCATTGCACTGGAACGGCGACGTTCCGGCCGGAGTGCAGTTTGTAACGGTTGAAAGCGGAAGAACCGCAAACGTATCTCCCGTCGTACCAAAGTTTCCATCTTGATCATAGTGAAGCTCTAAAGGACTGAATGTACCGGTCGTTGTCCAACGAATGGTTTGAGAGGTACCAACGGTATAAGTCAAACCGGCGTTTTCAGGTTCGGTCAGTGCGAGAGCACCTTTGATTCTGAAGTTATAGTCTGACTCATCCCAAACAGCCGGATTCTCCTTATGCCGTACGCGAATGCGAAGTGTCGTTCCGATCTTATCCGGAATATCCCAACTTACTTGGGAAGGCGTGGCTGGACCGTCAAAGATGAGATTCGTATCCGGATAACTTCCGCCGCCGGCTATTCCTCCGTTTGTAGAATAATGAACTTGAACATTGCTTACGGCGCCAAACTTCTCCCACTTAATAACATACGGTGTGGGTTGCGCTACCGTCATTACTATGGTAGGACTACCGGACTCATCCACACCGCCGGGAGCACGCAGTGTTACCGTACCTTTCACTTCGATTGAATTTGTTTGTATTCCTTCTACCGAAGTTTGGGTAGTCGGTGTTGCAACTTTTGCTTTGATCTTACCCGTAAAACCGCTTGTGAGATTAATTACCGCCGGATCCAGGAACCAGTCAAACGAATAGTTACCTGAACCGTCCGGAATGCCCGTAGCATCCGAAATATCTACTACGGTTGAATTATCCGCTCTCTTGATTTTTACGTAGTTGCCTGAAGTACCGTCGTGAGAGTAATAAAGTTCGGCTGTTTGCAAATTGCCTTGTTTCTTAAATTTAATGGTCTGCGTCGAATTCACACCCCATGATTCCGTTCCCGCAGTCGGAGTTGTGACGACCAGCTTTCCAAGAATTGGGAACGTAGTACCCCCGCTAATATTGTAAACACCTGCTTCGTTGGGCGGATCGGCTTGAGTAACCATGAGACGATGCGCTGTGGTTGAAAGTTCAGCCAGACCGCGCGGAATAGGATTCCAAGTGTAGGCTACATCGTTGGCGATTCCGCCCGAAGGTGTAATTCGAATCCATCCGAGCGATGTAGGATCTGCTGCGCTTGAGCTCAAATCACTATTACTGTAATAGAGGTTAATCTTGTTGATTCCCGAACCCTTTGGTGTGGCCCAGGTAATATCTGTGCTGACATCTTCAGCGTAGACCGGCGAACCATTTTCAGGGAACGTTACGTCAAATTGAGCGCCGATTTTAAAATCCGTTCCTTCGGAAAGAACGTCGGTTTCATCGGCTGCATTAGTAATTTTGATTCGGTAATTATTACCCACGGTCGACGGAAAAGCCGGGCTACCTGTGGTAGCCCAGGTATAAGAACACGAACCTGTACATCCGGATTGATTTTTAGTTCCCACCGATACCCACGAAAGGCCGTTCGTCGTATCCGCATCATAATAAATATTCACGTTAGCTATCGATCCGGAGAAATTCCATGTTATGTCGGTATTGGTAGCTGCTGTTTTTGTGAGCCCGCCCATAGGACCCGTTAACGTAAGCCCGCCCATGATCTTGAAAGCCGGAGATTCGCCGTACGCCTCAGGAAAACCGCTATCAAACACTTTCACCTTTACGTTGGCGCCGATCTGATCCGGAATATTATTCCAATTTACGCCTGCCGCTCCGCTTCCAACAGCTACTCCGGAAGCAATCGTTTGTCCGGACGGATACCCGCCTGAGCCGCCGTTGGTATCGTAACGAATATCGACCGTGCTGATGGTATTACCCGTATACGTCCACTTAATAAGGTTGGCATTGTTGCTTCCCACCACAAGCTTGGTATTGGCATCCGGTGTAGGTGTAACTGTAATTTTCGGATGAATCTTAAATTGGGGTGATTCGATATTGATCTGCGGATAGTCCTTAAAGGAAACTCTGATGTTTACGTTGCTACTCTTGATGTTATTAGGAATAGCTGTCCAGGCGTAGGTATTTAGCCCATTCTCATTGTCAAGATTATCTACAATGGTATTACCGGTATAGGAACCATCGTCAACGCTGTATTCGATAATAACCTTGGGTTTGGACCCGTCGTTTTTGGTAGCACTTACCGAATTCCATTTGATTTCTCTATTGGCATCGGCGGCAAACCAAACATCGGTAACAATGGGGGCCGCCCAGGTAGTAAATTTGGGACGAACCGCAAACTGGGCCGAAAGCGCCGTGAGCTCACTACCTGTGACCGAAGTAATGTTACGAGCTCTAACCTTAACGGTTTCGGATACCTTGTTAGGGGCCGTCCAGCCGCCGCCGTAAGTATTAAGACCGTTGGCGCCGGAGCCGTAACTGGAGTTGATGGAGACAATATAAGGATCGTCAGCGGGCGAATTAAAAGTACCCGTTGAAGAATAATCAAGTATGAGATTCCCAATCGTACCCATTTTATCCCATTGAATAGCAACGGCATCACCAATGGAAACCTCGGCCGGAGTAGCATCGGGCTCGGCGAGCGACAAGCTTCCTTTAATGAGGTTATTGGAGGCCGAAAGACCACTTACGTTTGAGTTGTCGTAATCTTCTACTTTGAAATCGACATCGTTAGAAATGTTATCGGGAATAGTAAGCGGAGAAGCAGACGGTCCCCACTGCCAACTCGTACCTGTAACGCCGGGTGCCGGAGAAATCTCAACCCAACTGTTGTTATCGTAGCGGTAAGAAATCCTAAACTTCGCAATACTGCCTAGCGGAGTCCAGGAAATAGATTTCTGTCCACCGACAACGAGATCGGTTGCACCGGTGGGAAGTACATTGGTAATAGCTCCTTTGACTTGGAAACCCCCATTATTGTAACCATCGGCCGGTAGCGCTAACTGCTCGGCAGGCGTATTAGCTCTCACTTTGATCTTAGCTGTAAAACCAACGCTTAACGGCGTGTTCGTGGGTATGTCCCAAGACCAAGTGTACCAGGCATTATCAGCCAGCGAAGAAACGTCGATCGGACTTGCGTTGATAGGATTGGTTTCATAAGTTACTCCATCCTTAGAGTAATAAAGGTTTACGGTTTGAAGCGCGCCTCTTTTATAGAATTTAATGTCGTACGCACTCCCAACCGCCCAAGATTCACTTCCATCTCCAAGGGGTCGAGGGGCAAACAAAACTGCCTTGATGGCGAAAGGACTTCCGGCGCCGGCGATAGTCACGGCTGAGTTATCCGGGGTCTGTTGGGTAATTCGGAGACGTATGTCTGTTTTTAAATCCTGCAGAGCTCCCGGAACAGGATTCCAGAGAAAGCTTCCTGTGTTATCCGTGCCGGGGCCGGGCGTAATGGTAGCCCAGGTCGGTGTACCGGCCGAGGCATTGTTGGTATATTCGATCTTCATTTTGGTGGAATTGGAAAGCCCTTTGTTTTTTATCCATCCCACGCTAACACTACCTGCACCGGTATAAATTACGCTGGGGCTTGCGGGTACAAGATTTGAAACCAAAGCGCCGAACTTAAAGTCCGTTCCTACATCACTCACGTCGATTTCATCGGCTGAGTTGGTGATCTTAATCGCTGCCGTATTCAAAACATTATCCGGGACCGGAACTGAATGGTTATAGAGCCATGAATATGAACAGCTTTGACTTGCGCAAGCGCTAGAGGATGCGGCCGAATCAATTAATGTCCAGTCATCACTATTGCCGGGAGTATCATCCGGGCCTTTTCCGCTGTTTAAGTCGTAATAAATCTTAAAGGTAGCGACTGCACCCGTATAATTCCAGGTAATAGACATGGTGCTGTTAGCCGTCTTATTAGCGCCACCTGACGGAGAAATTCCCGAAATACCGGCCATAACCTTAAACGCAGGTGACTCGCCTAAGGCTACGGCGAAATTCTTATCAAACACTTTAACTTTTACGTTGGTGCCGATGATGTTGGGGACATTCGTCCAGGTAACGCCGGTAGTGCCGGAGTTAGCAGCGACATCGGTAGCGATGGTTTGGTTGGACGGATA
>Ga0209515_10001270_pt1 | contig 42982 bp, 12 predicted proteins | sample Subgroupgradi54m_FD_187454 | JGI IMG/M metagenome (GOLD analysis project Ga0209515, IMG submission 187454) | Subsurface groundwater microbial communities from S. Glens Falls, New York, USA - GMW60B uncontaminated upgradient, 5.4 m (SPAdes)... ... | reverse complement strand
ACATGACCGGCAATGTGCACTTTAGATCCGACTACAATTATTCAGACACCGAGGTCTCAGACACCGCGATCTCAGACTACGCCGGAGGCCAGTACATCGTGCATCAGACCACCGTTGATGGGAAATGGACACAAGCCACACTTTCTAGTTCCAACATAGTTTTAAACTACACCGCTTATGATGGTTCTCGCTATGGCCGAAGTCTCTACACCTTCGATATGACTTCTAACGTTCACTTCATTGATGGCTTCGCCAACACTTACGCCACGATAGCAGTGGCCTCTTCGACGATTTACAACTATACCGTTTTTGGTCAGGCTCACCCCGGGCAATACCTTCTACACATTGCAGTCGCGAGGGGCAAACACACTTCCATTAGCGCTAGTGACACGATTCGTAGTTTTACCAAATACGATGGCACGCGGCATAGCCGGAGTTTGTACACTTTTGATATGAACGCCAACGTAAACTTTAGAGCAGATACAAATGGTAATTGGCTTGAGAACTACACGGATGGATCTCATGGCGTTGGTGACGTAGCCACTTCTACTGTATATGACTATCAAAACGGAATTTACTTGCAATACTCGGCTATTGCAAAAGGTAGACGTACATCCCTCAGCGCTGGCGATATGATTCGTAGCTTCACGCAGTATGACGGCTCCCGGTATAACAGAAGCCGTTATACTTTCAATTTGAAATCAGGCACTACATTTCTTCCCGACTGGTCTAGCGCCTATAGCGATTCCGATGTCAAAACCTCACAAATTTTTGATTATGGTTTGGGTATTTATTTACTTCGTTCTGTTATTGCCAAAGGTAAATTTGTGACACCTAATCCCAATATGGTCGTGAAAAACTACACGGAGTATGATAGCTCACGATATAACAGACAGAAATACACCTTTGACCTCGAGTATGGCACAAAGTGGCTGCTCAACTGGTCCAGCGCCTATGACCCATCCAGCGTTACTACTTCGACGCTTTTTGACTACGCTGGCGGAATTTACTTGAAACATTCTGTGACTGCTAAGGGTAAACAAACCCTCGCCACTACTCTCATGGACGTGAAAAATTATGTCGAGTACGACGAGTCTCCGGATCAGCTTGTGCGTTATTCGTTCAAATTAAAGTATGGCACCCCGTGGATCGCGGATTGGCGCAACACCTATGCAGATGCCAGTGTCATCAGCACGACAATTCACATTTACAATGTAGATATTTTGGTACGTCAGGAGCTGTATCGTGGCAAGCTCACCGACGACGAAATCAACGGCAAGGATGCCGCCGGTAATCCGGCGCTGATCGACAACCCTAAGTTCCAGGTTGTCCGCTTTGTGGGTGTAAGAAACGAAGAGATTGTCGATAACAGCGAGAGTTTAAAAGTTCTTCCGGGGGGGGACGGCAGTGCGCAACATCCCTATGAATATCAAACAACCCGCAAGGTGGTGAATTTCTTCAGCACCGGCACGGTGCGGGCATCGTTGGCGGCTTTTGACGACCCTATCAGACAAGTCAACACGTATCAAGGGAACGTGGATATCACAAATGCGGCGGCTTCGGATTCCAGCTACTTAAAGAACAAGGCGTTTTACAGCGTCACAGGCTCGGATCATATTGAGAGGCTCTCGGGTGAAGAATATTTGGATCATGTGGAAAACTTTGACCGAGGTGGTGCAAAAGTTGCTTACGACACTATGTATTTCTATCAAAAATTGGATGCCCAAGGTCATCCTGTGTTTGACAGCCCCGGCCATCCTGTGATCTTAAGAGCCGATCAAGTTTCTACGACGACCTATGATCCTCTGGCGGCCACGATTGATTTTGTGAAGAAATTAGATCACGTGACTGATGAAGTTTCGTTTGATATTGCTCTGAATACGCGAGAGAAACGGCTTCCTGAAACGGGCGATAAGAACGACTACCGCAAACGCAGCGTTTCTTACTTTTTAGGCAAACGCCAGAGGGAAAAAACCTGGTATCAAGTCGCCTACAACGAATCCGGCCATCGCGGCGTGGATATTCGCAAGGCTACCGTTTCCTTCTATGGATTCAACGTTTCGAATTTGATGAAAGCCGATAACGCCGCGATCGACTTGGATATGCCGCTTCAACTCTCAGCCACTTTTGATATTTCCAATCATAAAACGTTGACGGATGTCGCTTCTTGGGTGCCGTCCGTGATCCAGGACGCCTCTGATGACTCTTCAAAAAACACGACGGCCGGCCGGCGCAGCAAGACTTTCTATGTGGGCAATGTCGGCGAAGAGCTTTCCGACAGGGCCGAGATCTTCACCCACGCGGACGGGATTCATCCGCTTCACATGAACCAATATCTTTATTCCGATGATTATCTGGCCGCCACGGATCCCGGCGTGATCCAAGGCGAGGACAGGCTTTCAAAAGTGGTGTCTAGAACCGCATTCACCGAGGATCTTAATCTCAACGGCGTATTGGATCCCGGAGAAGATTTGAACAGCGATGGCAAGATCGATACGGACAAGTACGGTCGGTATCTTGTGAGCGAAACTTTCTATACGAACGACGCGGGTAATGAAATGGCGGACCTCACCGCCGGTTACGCGCAGGACGAGTACGGCAACAATTATGTGAACGAAACCTCCAAAAATATTTATTACACCGACGCTGACGAAAGCGGCGGTTTCAATCCGGACCCGACCCATAATCCGGATGAAAAAGGCAACAAGTACGCGTCGGCCGCGGGGCCCGATGACAAGATTCAGACCATCCGCAACTACACAGGCAACTACATCTATTTCCGGAGCACTCGCGACCACTTCGACTATGACGATGAAGGCCGCATCAAGCGTTTCACGGAAGAAGGCCGCAATGTCGAAGGAGATTATTACAAGTACACGAGAAACAACATCAGCTACCGCCTAAACGATGGCAATGGCAGTTGGACCGTGGATGACCCGCTGAGTGAAAATCCCACGAGCTATGAGGAGACCGGCATACGCGGAAAAGACAACACCTACCACTATAAGATCCGGAACATGAGCTATGACGCGAAAGACAGGCTGATTCATTCGGAGCGCGTGGATTATGAAATACCCGCAAACGGCGCGAGCGTGAGCGAAGATGATCTCGACCGCGCGATACTCACCGTGAACGACAGCGACTACGTGACGGATCCCGGCCACGTGATTATCACATCCAATACTTTCGGCATTACCCAGCAAGGGACGGTTTCCAGGTCCTATTCGAAAATAAATTACAAATTGGTCGGCGACTCGCAGACGGACCCGCATCTGGTGAATGATGGGAATTCCAGCGGAAAGTTCACCGTCAATTATCACTTGGTGGATGATGATCTAAATGGCGGTGGCGGGAATGTCTTCAATTTAAGATACCTTTTGACACATTTCGGCGGCCTCACAGATGATTTTAGTTTGTTCAGAGCCCTTCCTAATTCTCCTCCCAATCCGGAAGATACGGCCTCATGGTTTGGACGGACTATAGCCGGCGAAGTTTTAAATTTGAATGATACGGCCAAAGGCATTATTTATCATTTGCGCGTGGGCTCCGTGGACTATCAGGCCACAAAAGAGGAAGTGTATGACAGGAGAAATAATTTAATCAAGCAGGTGATCGAGTTTGGCACAGGCTCCGGCGAGAAGCGCGTGGTCTACACGACGCGCGTGATAGAAAATACCTACGACGATCCAAAACCCAATTCAGGCAGTTCGCTCGTGTCCACCGCCGAAGGCTATCGCCTGGCGTCCAATGCTTCCTACACGCAGGTTCTTAAAGAGAGCACGCTCACCGAGTCCCTGGGCGCGTCGGACCAGAAGAAAACACTCACTATCTACGATTACAAAGTCGAAGACCTCGACAATCCGGACAAGGCGTCTTTGATGGTTTCCAAAAGAACCCAGATTCATTATTTGATCGATCAGTACGACGCCAACCACCAGCAATTGGTGGAATCTATCGAAACGCATGACTTTAAATATCAGAAATACCTGAATGATACGATCGCAGGATTCGATCCCTTAAACCATGATCCTTTCGACGTGCATTATGAGGTGATACAAGAAATCACCACACGCAGAGGCCCCAACGGCGCCGGGCTCATCCAGGAAACTTCGAACATGAAGCGCGACACCTACGGGAATTTGCTCTACACCGAGAAGAGTGACAATGAAGGCAGGAGGACCGTCGATTTCTCCGGCATCAATCAGGACATCATGCAGGCGATACAGGACGCCGGAAGTTACCAGCATTTCTACATGACGCATTCCGGGACGCAGTCGTTCATCGAGAGCTACCGAGACGTTTTCGGGAGCGTCATCGACTACGACGTGACCAATACCGTGCAGTACGACGACAATGGCAATGCCATTACCGCTTCTGGGGCGAATGTCGGCGTGCCGACGAGTTTTGTTTCGAAAGACGGCCGGGTGCGCGTCACTGCGAAGATTGCTCTGCCTCCCAAAGGGAGCTATCTGAATAAAAATTATATTTACACGATCACGGAAAACGGAGTCGAGCATAAATTCGCGCTTCAGTCGGCCGAGGAGGCTGACATCACTTTCAAGCGTTATGCGACTTTCGCGAATACCTGGCGCCTGGCCGCGGACGGCGCCCGGCGCATCTATTCGGGTGATGACCCGTCCCTTAAAGGAAGCGACTCGGCTCCAACCTATATCGAGTATCAAAACGGAAAGCCGGTGAAGCTTTATGTCAAAGGCGTCTGGAACAAGAACATTTCCGTGAGCGAAACCGTTGCGGACTCAAACGGCAATTTCCCCGCGGGCGCTCTGGCGGACGAATTTAACATTCCCACCTTCACGATCACCGTCCAGGCGCAGCCCAGTGATTTTTCGTTTACATTCGGTGAAAAAGCGCTCGGAGACAATTTAAATAGAAGCGGCGGCCGCTCGCTCATCGACTACGGGTATGATCGCGGCGAGGAATTCGGGTATCTGGCCGAATTCACCGGCAAAGGTTATGTCTTTAAAACGGCCATGGATCTTGACACCGGAAAGCGCCGTATCGTGGGCGTCGCCAAAGACGGTCAGGATCAGGACATTTTGAAGGTCACGGGTTACGATTACATGAGCGACGACAAGGCGGAGGTGCGGACTTATTTTATTTCCAGCGGGTCTAGTACCGTTACGATTGACGGCGTTACGTACACTGTGAATGTAACGAACTATTTCACCGCGGCGCCCAAAAACAACGGGACCGATGCCGCCAAATTCGGCGCGATTCATTTGGGTGATAAAGATTATACGGCTTTTAAAGATATCGGCGGCAATATCTGGCTGGCGGAATCGGTGACGCTGACCGGCGGCGAGGGCCGTGATTTTATGTATTTGGCCGGCACAACGCCCACTTTTTATTGGCATAACCCCAATGATTCCACGACCACCACCAATCACGGTTCCATCATCGAGCGGCCCACCCCAGCCCGTTTTGTGGAGGGCTCGGCGGTGCTGCCCCAGGGCGGTTTTGACACGAATTTCAACTTTCTCGTCGGCTGGAAATCCGGCGCCACTGCCGGCCAAAATACGCCGACAGTCACCATTTCTCTCTACGGCGCCGATGTGAGTTTCAATCACCAAAAAAACCCGATGGCCGTCACCACGCAGGGGGTGTTTGAGGACGCCGATGTGGCGCGCCAGATGGCGGATGCGGCGATGAATGCGGAGGTTTCCAGGTCCTGGGACGGCCGCCGGTACACGGACGGCACGGGTCTTTTGTCCTTCGGCGTCGATTTTTCGGACACCGACTTCATGCCGCAAGACGTGTTTCTCACGGATTCCATCGGAAACCGGCAGGCCGAACTTGCCACCGTCACCCGAATCAGTTCCGCGGATCCCACGAAGACGATCATTAAAATCGAAGGTAAGTTCGACGACAGCGCCGCCTATCTCGTATATGACAAATACGGGCAGAAAGAGTTTTACATTAAGCTCAACGGCGCGTCTCTGGCCAGCTACGGCATCGCAAATGAAGGTGATTTAGCGCTTCTTTCCATACGTGACACTTTGAGACTGAACTTGGAAGTGACGAAGCTTGAAACGGAGACGGGCATCCGGGAGCTGCAGTTCTATACGATCAAACGCCACGACGACGGCTATCAGCATATCACCCAGGAACTTTGGAAGCAGGGCTTCGACCTTTCGCATGCGCGCATGGATGAATTCAATTCGCCGTACGTGATGGGCAGTACGCATTACGTCCAAACCAATCTTCTTTCGGCTGACGGTAAAATCATCGTGAGCACATCCGACCGGATAGAGAGTTCTTATCCGAAGTCTCTGCCCACGAGCGGCGTGGTGAACCTGCGCACGATCTCCCGGCGCATGATCTCCGAGGACAATTTCGGAAACACGCTCACCGAAACCATTTTCTCGAAAACAGGCTCCATTGCCGACGTGAATCTTCCCGGCGCTGATATCGGCCAGGCGGGCATTCCTTTAAACAACGTTCAAAACAGCGAAGTCTCGATTTTGAAAAATATCACGATGGATTCTATCGGCCAGCGCAAGACCTCGGATCTTTTGACGGACAAAACGGGTGTGTTCTTCATTTCCGCCGGTTACATCGACCCCAGAACGGCGCTAGGCAAAAGACACAGAAGCACTAGCGTTCAAAGAAGCCTCCTGGACGATAAAAACAGGGTGAGTTCTTACACCACGGTGGACGACGAATCCTATGAGACAGACGCCGCCCCGGCCGCGAACCGCCGCACCACCGCGGTGTCCGGCATCAGCTATGATTCGCTGAATCAGCTCATGGACTACACCAAGTACGTGATCCGGAACGGCGATTTTTATGATGTACAGCTTAATGACAAAGGGACTTTGGAGAAATTGACAGACGACACTTTGGATGCGCGGCACAATATCGTGATCGGCGACGGAATCATGGTTGACGGCGTGCTGGTTCCCGGCAACGTGCAGGAGATCCACCAGACGACGGCGGGCGTGGATTCTCTGGGGCGGCTCACGGGCCGCACGAACATAGAAGACACCGATGAGGCGGTGATTCTGGATGCGTCGCCCACGCCTACCACCGCCACAACCGGGGATCCCAATCGCGGCATCATGATCGGCGGCAATTTCTACAAATTTAAAATCACCGGAAGCGGCAATACCCGGACAATCACGATTTACGATTACAGGACTCCGCCGGCCGCCACGGTGCCGACGACCACGTTGACGGTATCTCCCGCCAATCCCGATGGGCATGTCCTGATTATAAGCGCTACCGTGCCCGGCATCGGAGCGTATGGCAGAGGGCAGTGGTTTGACATCAGTTTCAACCCGGCCCAAAACAGAATCACGATCGTGGGCACTCAGTCCATGCAAAATCCATTAGACCATATTGACGGTAAAAAAATTCCCGGCGATCCGCAATCGTCGCCGTGGCGCCATACGCTAAGGCGCGAGTATCGCTCGAACGTTCAGTATAACGAGATGTCCGAAATCATCGGCTATCACCAGGAAACGATACGCACTCGCAAGGACCTCGTACACACCAGGCCCGGCGTCAACGTGCCCGCTTTTCTTACCCAAGACAAGAAAGAGATCAAAGAATTCAGCAATATCGTTTACGGCGCCGACGGCCGGCAGAAGCAGTACACCGAGACCAACGGCGAGATGAACGCGGACAACAACACGGCCGCCCGCGAGCTGTTCGGTGATGGCGGACAACAGGTCCAAGACATGGACGGCGTGCCTCTGGAACTCAGGCCTACCGGCTATTTCCAGGCCATATTCGGTAGAGACCCCATCGACGACGCCGCGCATAAAATCGACGACGGCACCGGGCATCTTTTAACCGAAAGGGAGTTCTGGACCCGAAAGGCGATTCGCGACACGGTATCCCAGGCCGTGGTGGAGATGATGACTTATCGCATGTGGGGGTCGCTCGTTCACAGCCGGCCCACCGCGGCTACGATGAAGCCGGGGGCGCCAGATCGGGCGGGACGCTTGGGCCAGCAAAGCACTTATGCTTTAAGCAAACTTTTCCGGGACAAGATCAGCTTTTTCAAGCCCAATAATTATTTTTCCGCGAATTCCACCAAAGGTCACCTGTATTCGATTCTGAAATCCGACGCTTTCACCGATACCTCGGATATAGATGGGCTCTCGACTTGGGGCGCCTCGCGGATAAAGCGCATTGAGGCTTATCTTCAAATCAATCTGGATGACCTGCAGGATCAGGGCGCCACTCGCAATGCGTTTGCCGCTTATTTGGACGGCGCGACAAGCCCGGCTTCCACCAATCTCGATAGAAGCACCCGCGCCTGGAATCTTATCCTGGACATCATGCATAAGGCAGGCAAGACTGGCGCCGGGACTGGCGCCGGGTGGACTGCCAAGATTGCCAATGCCAACAACATTTACACCGCGGGCCTCAATGATTTCATGGTGAAGATTTATAAGGTGCTTCACGGCAGGGACGTAGATTTGAACAAGACGGATCCCAGTTCCGGCGACGCCGTCGTGGGCGCCACGGAATTTGATTATTGGAAATCAAAGCTCGTTTCCACGGCCGCCGCCAATTTGGGTTATTCCAAAGAATTCTTCGTGTACAATCAGATTGTCTATAACCCCAAGGGCGGTGTCAGCTTGACGTTGGGAGCGCCGCATCCGCCGATTTACTACTACGTGAAAAATCTGGCGAAGCTTCTTTTCACGCAGAACCGCTCGGAACGCCGCGACATCCGTTACAATTCCAAAGACCAGGCCGTCTCGTATTATGAAATCCAGACGGACACCGTTTCCAGCGGCCAGACCTCTGCAATGGATGTCAGCACCTTCGTGCATCGCACCCATATCGTGTACAACCCCGCCGGCAATATTTCAAGCTACACCGAATTGAAATCCCAGGTCGGCTTTGACGCCAAGGGCGCCGTGACCAACGCGAAGAGGGTGTTCAATGTCTCGCCTCTGGCCCTGCATCAGGTGATAAGAATATTCCAGTCCCAGATGATGTATGACAAGTCGGACAACTTGGTCAGTTTCTACAAGTATTCGCTCGGCGACGGCGAGGCGCCGAAAAGCGAGGTGGTCAAGTACACGGCCTATGATGCCAACGAAAGGGTGATCGACACGCTAGGCACTTCCGTGACCCTCGAAGGCCCGGACCCCAATAAGAAGAAAACCCGGAACAGGATTTCTCTCATAAACGAAATCAAGCGCACGCAGACGCTGGCCTACGACGCGTTCGGGAATGCGCTTCAGAAAACGGAGCGCACGGTTAAGCTCCATAACCGGGTGCGCCTGAATTCAGCTGGGTTCATTCTGACCTCTACCGGCGGCAACCGCGCCCCGCCCGGGGCGGCTGCCCAGAGACCGCAGGCCTCCCAGTCGCGCTTTGTGGTCTTTAAAAAAGGCTCGGTCAACAACAGCCGCGAGCGCAGTTTTTACAACGGCCTCGGCCAGGTAGTCCGGCAAGTCATCAAAGACAAAGACGGCAAATCGCGCAACGTCAATTATCTCTACAACGTCATCAATCAAGTACTCAAGTACAACTTCCATCAGAAAATGTCCGAAGGCAAAATCTTCAACATCCAGTACAACGCCTACGGAAACCGCGTGAGCCAGCAGGTTTACACCGAAACGTCCGTCAAGGCCGGTTTCTTCACCATAAAAGTCATCACGCTCGACAACTATGCTTACATTTTCAACGTCTACGGCCAGAAGATCCGCGAGATCAAGTTCAACGTTTACACGAAAGTGATAGTCCCCGCCGGACTCATGATATTCGGTTTTGTGCTCGGCTTTATTTTCCTTGTGATCAGCATTGTCTTCCAGCCGTCGTTCCTGGTGAGCCTGTTTTTGCAAGTTCTGCGCACCGGCATTGAAAGCGCGGCCACTGGTCAAAACCCGGGCAAGGCCTTTGGCGGGCTCCTCGTGAGCTTCGTGGTGGGCCAATTTTTCAGCGTGAATCTCGACCTCGGCAACGCGCTCGTGAACACCATCGTGAACAATCTGATCAATAATTTGATCACGGGTCTCGCCGTCGCACTCTTCAACATGGCCACCGGTGAAAAGCCCAAGGACGCCTTCAAAGGCCTGCTCATCGGCCTTTTGACGGGCCTGGTCTTTTCCTTTATATCGCTGGGACTTCAGGCGATTTTGGGCCAGAATCCTTTGGGTGGAGGCGGCGCGTCGGGGAGTATCTCGGCTCCGGGTGGGGCCAATCTCCCGTGGTATAACGCGGACAATCCCCAGAATCTGCCGGTGCAAACTCCCGCCCAAGAGTTTAACGAAAACTTGTTCAGACAACCCAATGATGTCTCATTAAACGCCGAAATAGCGGATCTAACAAAACTCACCGGGGAATTGAATAACTTCAATCGGTTTGACAGCAGCTTTTTCGACTCCAGCGGGCTCGAGGCTCAGATAAGATTACTTATGGATAACAAAGGGGCCTTACAAGACACTATTCAAAACCCCGTGGATCCCAGCTTGGATGCGGCGCGCCAACAACAGGCCGAGATCAATCAGGAGCACATTCTTTCGCATGAGGTTATCCGTAGTCCGGAAGATTTGAAACCTCCTCAGGAACCCATCAAGGCGCTTGAGCCTGTCGCGGCCGACGTCAAACAGGCCGAGCAAAGTCTCCGAGATATTCAAAAACAGAGAAACGATATCCTTGACGCCAAAATCAAACAAATTGACGACCTGCCCAAGGAGAATTTATCGGAGCGCGAGAAGGCAGAATTGAGCAAGCTTAGATCCGCGCTTGTCGCCTACAAAGAACAGATGAATGCCGCCGCCGACCAGCTCTCTCAAAACATCAAGGACGCCTTTTCCAAATTGCAGGAGGAATGGTCGAAGGCGAAAACCGTCGAACAAAAAATCCAGGCGCTTAAAAATTTTGCCGAGAGGATCTCGCAGGCGCTGAAAACCTACGTGAACGACGTGCGCGAAGCCCTGAAGACGTTTAATGTGGCGTTGAATTTGTTCCTGAAGATATTGAACCAATTTTCCAAGGGAATAGTCGATGCGGTCAAGGCGATTTTGACCGGTGTGATAAAAGCGGTGAAGGAACAGGTGGTGGCGGCCGTTCAGGCCGTGATCCAAACCGTGCCCAAGATCGTGGATACGCTCTTTAAGATCGCAAATCTGTTCGGGGACAACGTCTTCACGCTGCGCTTTAAGGCCTTCGTGGCCGATCAAGCCTCGAAATTCATCCTGGCCGCGACGCGGTTCCTCGTGAAAATCGATCCAACCAACGCCGCGTTTCACGTCATCAACGGCCTTAAGGCATTTGGTCAAATTATTGGGATCGCGATTAACGATTTAAACAGAGTTTTGGCCAACCCGAACCTCACCCCCTCACAGAGAGATGCGTTTTCCGCAATCGCGTATCAACTTTTCCAGAAAACGCTTTTACCGGCGGTTCAAAGTTTCTCCGACTTGGCGCAAAAAGCGGGTGTGCTCGGGAAACAGATTTTCGGCCAGATCCTGCAGATTTTCAATCAGTTCGCGGAGCTTCATTTCGGCGATCTGACGAAGCCCTATTTGATAAAGACCTACGAAGCGATAGGGGCTGCTTTTTCGAATATTTCCGTACAAACGTCGAACGCGATCGCCGCGAATCCAAATCTCACCAGCTTGCAAAAGGTGAACGACATCGCGGCCGTGACCCAGCAGTCCATCCATTATCTCACCCAAACGCTGAATAACAGCATAGTGGAGGCCGCGGAGCAATTTAACCCGCAGAATGCCCAAGACGTGCGGTCTATCGGCAAGATCAGCGAATTGACGTCCCAAAACTTGAACAGGATCATCAACGTTTCGGACCACAACACAATTATGATCTATCAGAATGAGGTGAACCATAACGCGGATCCGAATACGTTGAAAGAGGTCTCGGCGAAAATCACCGAGTCTTTGTACGAGAGATCCATCGAGCTGCACAATTTGAATATTCCGTCGGAGAACTTAAATCCCGGCCGATTGGCTTTGACGCAGGAATTGCAAAAGGTCTATGTGGCTACGGCGGCCAACGGCGACTTGAGCTCGCTTAGAGTTTTGAATGTGATCGCCAAGACTCAACTGCCGGATCTACGCGTCGCAGGCGACCTCTTACAGCTGATTCACGACAATTTCATGAAGAATTTCAAGGAGATGGATTTTACCGTCGCGCAGAATCTATTGAGTGAGAGATACCAGTTTGTTGACAATGTCTTAAAGACAGCCTCGGTGGACGGCCAGCCGCTGTCGCCTGAAACCGTACAGTTTACGCTTCGCGTGGTGGAACAAAATATAAACATGATAGAATCCATGGCGAAAATTGCGACGCCCGAACAAATGGCCGCACTCGCCGAATTTGCCCAGAAGAATACCGAGATCGTTGAAACCATCCGCCAGGCCGTGCTAAGAACTCCCGAGCTCTCAGCAAATGGCGAAATCAAAGCTCAACTTGAAACGCTTGAGGCGACCCAGGCGCCTTTGGTAAGCGAGCCGCCACCGGCCACCGAGTCCCTGGCGCTGGCTATCGAGGAACAAAGTTTGGTTGAGCCTGCGGTATTATCCGAGAACCCGGAGACGTTTACTGCCTTTGAAAACGCTGCCGCCGTTTCAGCATTCACAGTATCATTTTACACGCCGTTGTCATTTCCTTCTTCTGTCACAATGGGCAATGCCGCCACAGCGGCCGGATTGATTTTGCATTTAGACTCCGGTCTTATCAGTTTGCCGGGTACCGGAGATTTTTCATTTATTCCGCCGCCGAATATCTTGGAACCGTCCCCATCTGCTTCCACACCGTTTTTTGTCGAAGAAGTTTATTCGGATAAACCATTGGCTCCGGCACTGTTGGCCCAGAATCCTGCTGAACAAATTCCATCCGCACAGGCGCGGCAGGTGGCTTTATTGCAACGCCAGGGTGAACAACCGCAGCTTTTAGGGCCGCGGCAGGTTTTGTCTCCAGCCGACGCGGGTCGTACAGCTGTGCTGGCCTCGCCTTTAGAAGTGGCGCCTCTTGAGCAAAATCCACCGAATCTCCCCCTGAATGAACAGCTCTTAATGGATTTGGAACATAAATCGGCCCCCAGTCTCTATGAAGTGAGCAGGCAAGCCGGAGTTGCCGGGCCGCCGCGGGTGTTAAGTATCCAAGGTCCGCCCGAAGCGGTCGCTGCCTTTACGCGCGATCTAGCTCGTCTCCCAAATGATGGTTACGAAGGTGTAAACGCCCTGGCCGGGAACGGGGATTACAAAAATATCAGCGCCGTCGTTGAAGCCGGTCCTTATCTGGTTCAAATCGAAAATGGCCAGCTTACTGAACTGCGTTCCTACGTAAAAGGGCCGGAGGGTGTGTACTTCGCCGGTCCTAACCTCATAAACCGTGACAACGGTTCCTTGATCGCCGGCGCCCAGGATCTTCACGAAACATTTTTAGCGACTGCCGCGGACGTGATCGCGGAAGGCCCGCCCACCGGCCAGGCGTGGAACACAGAGACATTTGAGCAAGCCTCCGGAATGTTTCGGGACGCTGGTTTTGACGAAGTTCGGATGGGCGCTGAGGGCCGCTCTTTTGTCTCGGATGAATACGGCGTTCATGCCTTGACTCCTCTGGCTCCACCAGCTTCTCTGACTCCGCCGATTGCCGAAACCGGACAAGGTGTTCCTGTGCATACACAAACGCCGGTTTCGCCGACCCAGCCGACGAGTTTTGCAAGAACTGCTCAAACATTTCAAGCTGCGCCGCGCGGGGAATCTGAGCCACTTTCTACACTGCCGTCGACTGTTATTAGAAGCGAAACGACATCGGCTTCTACATCTTTGAGCAATCCGCCAGAGAACCAGGCGCCGATTTCTTCAGTCGCGCAAAATCCGCTGGCCGATACCTCTAATTATGCCACAGCCGCTTCGACGGCCCAAAATATGAGAAGTGAAATGTCTACGGGTCTCGGCGCCACTCATCCGGAAGTCATGGGCTCGCCGGTCAAAGCGGACATGCAGGGAACACCGGCGGTTCAAACGCCGCCTCCATCCGCACAGCTTCACGGCACCGAAGCGCCACAGGCGCCGGCGATCGAAGGTCCTACCAGAAGCGTAGCGAACGAGAACACGAAACTCCAGAGTGAAGCTGACGCCTACAAAGCTACAGTCGCCAAACTCACCGAGGCCGTGGCCCGTATTGATCAAGCCGGCAAAAATCCGCTCATAGAAGACGTGGCCATAATCAAAAGTTTCCTTGAAGACGTGCAAATCGGAAAAATTACACCTGCGCAGATTGAACAAGCCATCACAGGACTCAAAGACAGCGGTCAACTTCAAAGTTTTGTGGATGCGGTGAAAAATTATTTTCCAGGCTCGCAATTCGCCCAAGCCAAAACCACGCTCGCCGCCGCGATGTACAGTTACGACAGGTCGAATAACTTTCAAGTTGCGTTTGGTAAGTCCGGGATGATTCATACCTGCACCGTTTGCTCTGAAGGTTTGGCGCCAGGTCAGCTGGAAAAGATCAGCGAACAGTGGGATGTGAACGTGAAGGCGATGGTCGCCGTTGGGCTTTCTATTTCGCCCTATCAAAACCCGCCCGCGATGATTTTGGCTCAAGGATTTTGGCTTGAGTATCGCACCGAAGTTGCCAAGCAGAATTTAGGCGCGGATACGATCACAGCGTTAGAGCACGCGGCGCAAGGTTCTAAACTGACTCAAGCAGATCAATCGGCGCTTCAGAATCTGTTGAATCGCGTGGTCGCGCAAGAGTTAAATATCTTGGACCTTCAGCTTGTGATCCGGGACTTGAAATGGACGCCGGAACAATTTGATAAGTTTGAAAATGCAATTAAGGTTTTTGATGTAACACTTTCTGACGAACAATTGGCGGGCTTGAAACTCAGATGGGCCGTGGGCGCCATGGAGTCTGGAAAATGGATACTTGCCAATGAAAACGCGCGGTCGCAGTTTGGAGAGATTCTAAGCAGTGATGAGATTCGTCCTTTATTATCCGATTCCAGGTTTGCCAAAGAAGTGAGCACGTTGCGGACGCTGAATGCGGAGTACAAACTAGGTTTGGATTCAATTTTGCCCCCTACTACTGAGGTCGCACAGTCTTCCACGGATGCCTTCTCTCAAAAATATACCGTCGAGACTTTAAGAGCGAAGCTTGATTCCACCCGTACAGCTGACGCGCAGGTCATTCCTAAGTTTATAGAGAATATGGCCAGGCAAAATCCATCGGACCTTGCACGGTTGGAGCAGGTTATGGCTGATCCTAAGAACGACTTTTCAGGGGAAAAATTCGATTACGCGAAGACCGTGCTTGGGCTCGAGACGCAAAAGCAGTATCCCGCCAGCGACCGTGCATTGGCGCGTAGCTTGGTGAATCTTGACGGTTTAACCCGCGAACAAAAAATAGAGATAGATGACCGCTATCCCGTACAGCTTTTTGATACGACTCGGCAAGTGCCCGCGCCGCCAATCTCCGCAGGCCGATTATTGGCTCTAGGCGTAAGGCCGGATGTACAGCCGGCTCGTGTGCAACCCTCAGACGTAAAAGTTACGGTGTTTGATGACCATGGCGTCCCGGTGGCTCATACGACGGATGCGCTTGATACCTTTGCGCGGCAGGCTCAAAATGCCACGAATGCGGGGTCCGTCAGAGATTTTTATTCATCGGTCGAGGGCATCGCCAAAGCCAATCCCGATATTAATTTCAAGATTGACGCCGGTAATTTCACGGCGACCGCGCAAAACGGCCAGGTTTTGACTGTCAAGCCTGTGGACATTGTGAACGGTGTCCGCATCGAGGGTATGAACCTTGTAGGAGATGGCCGGCTTATGACTTTTGCAAACGCAGAAACCGTTCGATTTCTTTCAACGACGCGGCATATGCAAGTCAGCGGCAATATCGGCAATCTTGATGGGGCGCATCCTGTGATTCTGAAACTCGCCGATTCGGGTGTGCAATCAGGCCGCGTGGGAGATTACACGTTTAGGCTGGAAGGCAATCATCTCATAGTCAATAAAGTGGAAATGCTGCCCAATGGCATGGAAGTCGAGTCGCGCTTAAACTTAGTTGGAAACGACGGACAACTTATTCCGGATGCCCAAGTGCGATCCGACAACTTTTCTAGAATCGTAAAGAGCATTCAAGCGGACAATAGACCGGTACAGGCGATCATGGCCGAATTGGCTGAAAAAGGCGCCGGTGAGGTGAGAATCGGGGATTATGTCTCCGCCGTAGAGAATAATAAACTCACGGCCGTTTATACGGAGTACACATTCTCAAATGGCCAGCGCGCGACTAACCAAACCAATATTTTGAAAGCCGATGGCACACTCGATACTGAGTTCGCGGCGAGCTTTATTAAATTTGCAAAGACCCAAGACATTGGGAGTGATATTTCTAAGTGGGGTGCGGTGCGTGAAACAATGCGCGCTTTTGCCAAAGCAGGCTATAGCGTGAGGATCGGAGATTACGTTTCTGTCGTTGAAGGCAATCGTCTTACCGGAGCTTATCGTCAGTTTCTCGCGGCCGATGGGAAAATGGTATATAGCCGCATGCTTGTCAATAAGGACGGCACCGACGTGAAAAGCGCTGAGACTATTGCCCAAAGGTTTGAGGCCGCCAGAAACGCCAAATTCGGCGACACTGTGGAATCTCATTTCCAGGAAATCAACCGTTTAATCAAAGCCGGAGTCGAACTGGATCAGGTAGGCAATTTTGTACTTATAGTCGAAAATAACCGGCTCACTGCATTCAAAGCTTTTACTTACTCTGCTGATGGAAGGTGGGTGGTGTCCAATGAAAATCTCGTCGATGCCAAAGGCAATCTCAGATCGAATATCAATGGTGTGGCGATCAACTCATTCGTCAGAAACTTCACTGAAGCCGTGCAGGCCTTTGAAGTGGGCGATATGAATGATGTGGCAAATGTCGCGGCGCGGCTGATGGATCTTCAGGCCAAAGGTTTTACGGCGAGAATCGGCAACGTCCAGTCCGAGCTTCGTAACGGCGCACTGAATCTGTTTGCGGTGGACCAATCCAATAATCACGTTTATGTGGCGAGTCTCAACAATCTTTATGTGAATGGCAAACTGGTGGACAACGCACAAACTATCGTCGACGATTTCGTAAAAACCGTGAATAAACTCAATGTAGATATCAATAATTTCAAATCGGTGACGAACGTGTTCAATGCCTTGGCTGCGAAAGGTCTTGGCGCCGCCGCGATCAGCGATTTCGCCTCTACGGTTGAGAATAATAAGGTAACGAGTGTCCGTATCGGCACCGAACAGATTTCCCGCGTGGCTTATGTCGAGGGCCGCTATGAGATCACTATAGGTCAGAATTCCGACGGCACGCCGCGAACGCAGATCATCACCGGCCGCCAGGAAGTTTATTACAACAATAAAAACCAGGAGATTGCGCGTTATATCTTATCCTCCGACCAGGAAATCCGTTACAGCCTGGCGGCGCCGAAAGGCAATTCAGGTCAAGAGTCCAAGCCTATCCAGATTCCAAAGGGTTTCTCCTCGGATGGGCTTCAGCTTAGACAGGCGGGCGATGAGATCCTGATTACTATAAAGGAAGGCGGCCGCTTGCTTGCGATAGAGGGCCGCATCCAGCCGTTTGCTCCTGGATCCGCCGGCCGCGCCGAAGCCGGTTTGCCACTGCCCGGCGGCATTCGTCTGGATCAAGCGGGGGAATTCAAAATCACGTCGGACGGCCAATTTATTTTTGAGGCGGATACCAGAGCCCGCATAGCGCTTCATGTGGTTCAAAACGGCAAGATCGTTTCAAAGGTTTTCGACGGCCTTTTCAAGGCGGATTTGACCGGCTTCAAAGTGGCGGAGGGCCAAGGGGCGCTGTTTAGGCTGTCACTTGCTAAAAACGAGACGCGTGACGTTCTTATGGTTTCCAATAAAGAAGGTTATTTTGTTTTTGACCGGTCGCAAAAGCTCGTCGCGTTCGGACAGGAGCCTCTCATTTCCGCCGACGGCTCGATGCTTTTCCGCAATATCCAGATGAACAGCGGAAAAGAAAATGTCCCGACCCTGGTCAGAGATTTTGTTTTGCAAGGCATAACCGCCGAGGGAACACTTTTCGGATATAAAGAAGTGCGAGGGGACAATAAACTTTATACACTTCAGCCAAAGGCTATGGAAGGCGTGCTCGCTCAACCCCAGGATTCCGCGAGACTGCCCTCTATTCTCAAAGCCGAAGCTCATGTCCGCAATGACGGTAATTATTATGAATTTTCAAACGGCAAAGTGGCGTTCTTTGGTGAAAAGCTTGTTTACAATTCGGTGGGTTCCAAACTCACTGCCATAGGAGAAACAACCGGCCTATTGCCCAATGGCAAGATGCTTTACGCGGGCACCGTGGAATTCATTCCAGCCGGCGTGAAATACTTTGACGGCACACGGGTAGAAATCGCCGAGGGCATCACAGGCGCTTACTCGGAGGCTATGAAGACTTTCGCGATCGATCCCGGACAGGAAGGAAAAATTGCGGAATTTTTAGGCTTGAAAGAATATCTAGGCAAGCCGATCGCGGATCTGAGCGACTGGCAGAGATCCAGGCTCGCCACTGCCGTCAGCGTCTTTGAACAGGCCGGTGCCGCCATAAAGCAGGAAAACATCGGGCTCTTGGATCTTCGAATTGGTGAAGCCCAGGCCAAGCTCTTTCAGTCTACATTTGAAGCAAAGATGGGTGAATTGAAAAGCGACATAGCCTCAGGTTTTGTAAGAGAGCAAAGCATAACTGCCGTCCAAAACGCGGTGAGGGCTCTCGAAATGGACGCTTCGAGAAACCTGATCGAAGCCGGCATGAAGCTGGCCGACATGCCCGACGCCTACATTGCCAAATGGCATGCGATGATGAATGAGACACTGCAAAGCTTCAACAATACTCAGTTTGTGGGCCCGAACTTCCAGCTCAATTTAACGACGGTTCAGGGCCTGTTTGAAGCCGCAAAGATCAAACTTGCCTGGACACAGAATACGAAGCTCATCGAGTCGGCAGGCTTTGATCTTTCCCGCTTTGCGGGGCGCTTCAATCAAGCTGTCGATGCGGCCGCGGCCGGGAACTTTCATCATGGTGATAAGACGTTTAACCGCGTTTTCTCCGACGTCGAGAAAATATTGCGCGTGGCCGAGCTGATGCAGCCGGATTCCAAAGTGGCGTCCCGCCTTGAAGGCACCGTTATCAAGTTTGAAGCCTTAAGCAATCGCTTAGAGGCCTTCAGAACCGCGGTGAATGAAGGCCGCTTTGACGTTTCAGTTCGAGATCGCGTATTTGGCAGTGACGACTCGGTCGGGAAAATCGCCAATGACATTCAAACTATTTTGACGATGGCCGATATCAGCAGAACCCGCGCGGTCTACGATCCGGCGCTCAAAGCAGGGGGTGTTGATTTGATAAATTTCAACAAGCGCTTCGGACAGGGCGTTGACGCGATCAATTCTATGGAGCATTTTGACGCGACGCCTGTAGAGAGAATTTTTGGGAACGACCGGTCCGCCGGCCGCATTGCTAACGAAATCCAAAGCGTGATTGCAGCGGCTGAAATGAAGTCCATTTCCTCACAGTACAAACCGATGATGGAAAGCGCGGGCATCAAGTTTAGCGCCTTCATAGGCGCTATGGATGACACCGTCAACGCATTCAATAACAAAAACTTCCAGCCTGAAATCGCAAGCCGTCTCTCGGGCGGCGACAATTCTTTCACCACCAACTTCGGCCGAGTACAGGCGATTCTGGCTACGGCCCAGCTTCGTCAAGAGTTTAGTTTAGTGAAGAGCCAAATGAATAGAATTGGCTTAAACGAGAAATTTACCGGCGTGGCCGATACCGAGCTCTCCGAAGCCGTGAAGGCTATCAACGGCGGCCGCTTTGAAGCAAGCTTCGCAGAGAGAATTTTCGGCAAAGATAATTCTTTCGCGTATCATTTCGGCAACGTGCAGGTGATGCTGCAAGTGACACAAACAAAGATCGACATGGGTGTTGTCTTAAGCGATCTCGCCTCTTATGGGATGACGGATAACTTCGCTGCGCAGTGGGTGACTCAGTTTGACAAAGCGATTTCCGCGGCTGAATTCGGCAATAAATTCCAAGCCACGTTTACCGAGAGGTTATTCGGCATCGACAACACTTTCGCGCATCACTGGTCCAACGCGCAGAATATGCTCTATGCGGCCGAACTTCATCATGAAATGTCCGATTTTACGGACCTTCGCTCGCAATTGGGCAAGGCCATACAGGCGGCGGAAACCGGCAAATTTCAGACCACGTTTACCGAGAGGCTCTTCGGCAAAGACACTACATTCGGTCATTATCTTGGCATCGCCCGGAACCTGATCTTATTCGCGCAGTTAAACCAATCCCAAGACGCGATTGCGGCCGAGCTTGGGTCTATGGGCGAGACATTCAAATCCTCGCTTCGCGCCGCGGCCAAGGCGGACGGACTTGAGAACTTTGAACCCACGTTCGCGGATCGCTTGTTCAACAAAGACACAAGCTTCTCATTCTACATGGGCAATATTCAAAATATGATTTTATTGGCGCAGATTGACAAGGCGATGTCCACTCAAATTGAGCCCCAGCTTCGCGTGATGCTTAAAAACAGCCAGGTTGATGTCGATAAATTTATCATAAGTCTTAAAACCGAAGTGAGATCCGCCATTGACGCCGTGAGCTCGCCATCAACCGCGAAATTCCAACCCACTTTCGCGGACAGGGTTTTGGGTATCGATAACTCCTTCAGTCATCATTTTGGAAACGTCCAGGCGATGTTCACCACGGCCCAAATGGTGCAGAACCTGCCACAGATTAAAACCGAGCTTTACAACATGGGCATGTCCGTTAATTTTGTGCAGAATTTCGGAGGCCAGCGGGGACAATTAGGCGGGGAGCTTGGAGCGGCGGTTCGAGCGGCTGAGGCCGGTAAATTCCAGGCAAACTTTGCGGATCGTCTTTTTGCCAGTGACAATTCTTTCAGCCATCATCTTGGGAATGTCCAAAATCTCATTTTCACCGCCCAGATGAAACAAGCGATGCCCGAGATACAAGCAATGGTGTCAAAGATGGTGACCCCGATCTATGCCACGGTTTTGGGAGAACAGCTTAACTCTGCTGTTAGCGCCGCCGAATCCGGTAAATTCCAAACCACCTTCACCGACCGCCTCTTTGGCACGGATCAAACCTTTGGCCATTATCTGGGCAATGTTCAGAGGATGCTCACCGCCGCCCAGATGACGGAGAATATCGGCGAGATTAGAATCCAGCTTTCAGCTCTAGGCATGACCGAAAGATTTGTCTCCGAATGGGGAGGACAACTTAGCGAGGCCATTTCCTCGGCGGAATCAAGAGACTTCAGTGTCTCGTTTACCAACCGACTCTTTGGCGTGGATACGAGCTTCGCACGTTCCATGTCCCATGTTGAGAATATGCTCCTCGTAGCTCAGATGGATCATGCGATGGAAGCGATTCAGGCAAAACTTGGAACCATGGGCGTGAGCCCCAACTTCGTGGATCAATTCACGATTGAATTAAGAAGCGCCATCACCACGGCCGAATCGGGTCTTTTTGAAAGCACCTTCATTGACAGACTGTTCAACGGAAACGATACTTTCGAGAATCATCTGGGCAATGTCCAAAATATGCTCCTAGCCGCGCAGATGAAAGAGGCCATGCCCAAGATTCAAGAGGCCGTTTCGAAGATGGTCGGCCCGGACTATCCGGACTATGCGGCTCGTATCCCAGAGCAAATGGAGTCGGCTCTGAAGGCGATTGACTCAGGCAACACACCCAAATTCCAGGCGACTTTCGTGGACAGAATCCTTGGGATAGATGATTCCTTTAGTCATCATCTTTCCGTCGTTCAGAGTCTTATCACGACGGCGCAGATGGCTGAGTCTCGCATTCCGATCTCCGATAAACTTTCTCAGATGGTCGACTCAGATTTCGCCAAGAGCTGGGGAAAACAACTGGATCTAGCCCTGGGTGCGGCGAATTCGGCGACAAAGGGTGAATTGGATCAAAGCATGTACGAGAGACTTACGGGTATTGATAAAACCTTCGGGCATTATTTGGGAATTGTCCAAAACATGCTTCTTGTCGCTCAAATGTACGAAGCTCAAGGAACCATTGCGGCCCAATTGGGTTCTATGGGAGACGCCTTTAAGGCGCAGATCTCAAGAGCGGTTAGCGTCGCGTCCAACGGATATTTTGTTGAGGGGACGCTTCTTCAAAATATCCCGGTCTTCGCCATGACTTCCTTCTCTCGCTATTTCGCGAATGCGCAAAACACGATTCTTGCCGCTCAAATGCAGAAGGCGCTTCCGGAAATTAAAGCGTATCTTTCGGGGAATCTCGGAATGTCCGATAAATTTGTATCTTACTTCGAGAAGCAGCTCACCTCAGCGATTATCGTTGCTTCCGATCATCACTTTATCCTCGGCGATCAGTATGGAAATCTTTCTTTCTCCCATCATATGGCCAATGTTCAAAACATGATTTTTATGGCGCAAGTGAGGCATGAAATGGATGCAATCACTTACGTTATGAAGCGCGCCGATCTGGCCGGTCCATTCGTTGACCGCTTTGAGACTCATGTTAATGACGCGATTAAGTCCGCCGAGGCCGATGTATTTACCGAAAAGGGCAATGGTGATTCCATCAAACCCTTCTCGGATCATGTGAATGCTGTGAACAACATGATTCAGGCGGTTCAGCTAAAACAAGGATCCAATGAGTTTGTTTCCTATCTTATGGATATGGTGAGAAGAGCGGGTGTTGACGATGCCACAATTAAGACATTCGGAACGGAGTTAACAAAGGTTTTGAACGGGGTCATAGAAGCGGCCGATACTAAGTTTATGACAGTGGATTCTCAGGTTCTCAGGGCCATTGCGCATAGCGACAATGTCGGGTTCTTCAGCAAAGTGTCTTTGAAGGACATGGGTGTTGGGGCGCTTGTCCAGATGGCCCAAATCATTGCGCTTAGATCCGATCCACAATTCCAATCCATGCTTACCGACGCGAACAAGACGGATATTAATAACTACATTTATGCGATTGCCAAGAGCTTAGCCCAAGGCAATATCAATGGTTTTACCTATAAAATGGTTTTGGGCCAGCAAAGCGGACAGGAAGCCATTTATAAGTCGTTGACCGAGAACATGCATGTGCTGGCAGATGGGATAAAAGGCATTGAGCAAATCGGTTTTGCAAATCTTTTAAGAGTAATGGCCACAAGGGAGCTTTTAACAAATGCAGAGTTTCAATCTCTCTTGGGGAGTGCAGAAAACCCCATTAACAACGTCTTAAGTCAAATGGCGAAGTACTTCGATGAAGCCAGTTTTGGAGCTGCCTATAAGCTGTTTTCCGGCGAATTCCAGACACATCAGAGTATATATCTGAGGACCTTTAATCAGCTTGGTTTCAGTGTTTCATTTGAACAGCTAGGCATGGAGGCTATTTTGCCAATAGCTGGTTTGCAGCTTTTAAAAGGCGATCCTGAGTTTCAAGCATTGATGAACCCAGAAAAAGCCGCTGAGGTCAACGGCCTGATTGATAAGATTACGCAGAAATTCCAGGCTAGTGTTTCCGGTATAAGCCAGGATCTCACCCTAGCGCAAAAGCTTATGGTTGGTGATGCATTGACACACCGTTTCCTTGCTGATGGTACGGCGGATATTTTAATTAGTGAGAAAGCAACGAATGATTATGTTAAGTCTCTTGAAAATCAGAAGGCAGAGTTAATAAAGAAGGATCCTTCTAATTTTGCGGAGAAGATCAAGGGGATTGACCAACGAATCGGAGATTTGCAGAAGTTTGACAAGATGAGTATAGAGAAGTTGGGTATGAACACGGTGATGCAATTAGCACAGGCAGGTCTTCTAAAAACGAATACTCCGTGGCAGGTACTACTAACGGGTGATAATAAAATAGCCGCGTTGGATACTACTGGCTCGCTGTTTGCTTACAGGCTTGGCAATGAATTCTATATCCGCGGTGACAGCAGCCAGTTTATTAACTTCCAATCCAATCTTGAAAAACAAGGGATGCTCACAACTGGCAATGAACATAATCTAACTTTGCAACTCGACAATGTTCTCAAGGAGTTAGGTGACCCACAGCTTAACGCTCAAATCGGGGCATTGGAAGCACAAAAAGCCGCCATTAAGAGTAGCACTCCTTTTGGGTTATGGAAACTTAGTTCTAGTGATAGCGGGAAATCGATTGCATGGATTGATCAGCAAATTGCTGAGTTGAGAGTTAAAAATAAAGAATATGATCCGTCTGGTGTAAGAGTTCAGATTTTGGACAAAGCAAGACCTTTGAGAACGAATGTCCTTGTTGGCAAAGATGGTTTTAGTCACTCGGAGCAAGAACGTATTGGAGAGGCGCTGGGGCGGTTTGGTGTTCCATTTGAGCAACAACTTCAAGTAGGATTTATGGACTTTGTGAATCAGGAGACGACATACGCTGGAGCTTCAAGCCGTGCTTTTGATCCTTTATTTGTAGTAGCTAATAATAAGGCAACCCATACTATTTCCTACACGGCCTTAGACGGCACATTACTTCAAACGAGGAGTAATGAAACCTTAGAAGCTAAACTTTATCGTACAGAGGGTGAATATGCAGGATACGCTCGTTTGAGCCGCGCAGGTTACAACGGCCCCGTAAATCAATGGACTCCGGTGTACAACCCGCTCAAGAACACCACAGCGCTTTACTTGACCAACGTAACTTCTTTATACACATCTACACCCACCTTATTTAAGGATGGTTCTTGGCAATTCAATGCGGAATCGTGGAGCGCAGGAACGGTTAAGGGATGGTCCGGCGCTAGTGTTATAGGGGGTTATTGGCAGTTGGCAAGGGTGGGGGTATCTTCCGCTATGAGCAGCATTACATCTTTTTATTCACAGGCTTATGCATCACCGACTCTTACGAAGGGTTTAATGTTTGTTGACGGCCAGACTTCACCCATATCCTCCCAGACCATTTACGCGGCACAGAGATTGTCTAGTGTCACAGTGGTTTTTGAAGGCAAAAACCAGGGAGCTGTCAACAATCTGATTGGGTGGGAGACAATTCGCGACGGTCATGGTGTCAACGTTATGAAAGTTGACGATGGCCGGCTTATGGTGACAAATAAAGATGGAACAACTAAGTTCTTGCCGGAAACCTCCAGACTTACAGCCAGTGGTCAGCTTATTGGTCAAGATATTCACGGCCATACCTTCGCCTTGTCCATGAACCAGGGCGGTAAAGGTGGTTCGGATTTTCGATTCGCTCCCCAAGGAAGAAGTATATACAACGACTATGAGTTTTCTGAAACCTTGAGTGGAGAAAATACGGGTCGCGTTATCAGCAAGGTTGTTGGCGTGGACAGCCTGGCTAATGGTTATTACGACAGTAGCCCTATTCCTATTAGGAGAGATCCAGTAACAGGACAGGCTTTAGGAACTGCTATCGGAGGCTATTGGGCACACCAGTATAAGAGCTATTTGGAGTCGAATGGCTCGAAGTGGCTTGATGTGAAGAATATTATTATTGATCGCTCTACCAATGGAAATGGTTATCTGTCTCGTTATTTGGGAGCGATGAAGGGCATAGCCTCCGCGATAAATAGATATGGCTTCAAAGCAGTTATCGAGGTTGTCAGTGGTTATAGCCATGTTGTGGAAAATATTAATTTTGGCAGGATTGCCGATGGTTTGAACGGTATTTCTACAAGCGTGAACGCGCTCGTTTTCATGACAGTCACTGCTGGAGATCGTAATGATTATGCGTTTAGACTCTCTGCAGATTATTTGCATGCGGGATTGCAGGATACGACCCACGCTTGGACTTATAAGGGGTATACGGAAGCACAGTTGCAAAAGATGTGGAACGAGGGCGGGATACTTAATTATCTAGCTATCTTGGGGGATGTCACCGCGAAAATTACCTCCAGCGTAACCGTATTCATCTCTCAATTGGTAAGCCTTGGCGCTGTCGTGCCAAATCTCTTTCACGGGCTTATTGTAGATGGGAGACAAATTGGTATGATTTTCGGAAACGCTGCCTTTGGTGACGGCAATACCAGTTGGTGGAGTTCAAAGGCTTGGGGCTATGGATTGACGGCTTTGGCAAGTACCCCATTTTTACCCGAAGCGCGAAATGCATTTTTTGGAACCGTTGTTGGCTTCCTTCATTTTATGGCCGATTGGGGAGCACAGTGGCATAACCTCGTTGCCAGTGTATTCAATATAACCGGTTTGTCTAATACATGGGTGTCGTCTTTATTTTTTGGTACTAAGGGAGTGCCTATCCAGGCTATTCGTGAGGGAGAGGCCGGATTTATGTTGTCAGTGGTTGGACAAGATTTAGCAGAGAACGGGCTAAGAGATTATAAACCTACTACAGCCCGTCAAGAGCTTGCGCTTCGTGTAGTCTCAGCGTTGGGCAGATGGAGTTATATTTTGACATCTCTAGCCCCCAATTCTATCGAACAGTTTGCCAGCTACAGAGCTCAATTTAACCAGTTGGCTTTAAAGCCAGATGAAGCAGCAGGTTTCAATACTTTTGCAAACGCGGCTGGATTTCTTATCGGTCTTAAAGTAGGATTCGAATATTTCAACAAAATACCTGGCGTCAATCTGACTCTAAATATTTTTGCTCTTCCAGCTTTCCTACCGTTGGCCGGCTTGCGTTTCGTTTACTCTAGATTACGAATGTTTACCCTTGGACCGTTGTTGGATGCCATTTCTCTAAGGTTTGATGCTATTGGGCTCAAGTTTTCCGGGAGAGTTGAAACAACACCTGTGTTGGGTCGTCTTGCTCGTCCGATTGCGAGTGCCTTTGAAAGGAGCCTCTTGGGTGTTTTCCAGAGAAACAACATTTCTGACAACCAACTTGGGCCGACGGCCGATAATGTAAAGACCTTGAGTAGAGCCGCGACGGAGTTGGCACAGGCTGTTACGGGCAATCGCCCTATGTCGGAGAGGGCGGGTCTCCGAGCCGCTTTGTTTGATGCGATGAATAAAGTGGACATCGGCATTGAGCCCAAGTCCAGAGGTTTTGTGCTGGATTCAATAGCTGCCTCTAGCGAGAGCCGAATAGCGGCTAATACGCCGGTGGAACAGCTTACTCTCAAACAAGCTGCCATTGAATTTATCCGGCTTAGCAATGAGGCCATTCGCGGCAATGGGCAAGTGAGCCAGAGACTTCAACAGATCGCGGAGCGTTTTGACTTTGTGGATGTCGAGCGTGTGGGTGAAAATGGGCCCATCACTGCTGCGAAAGCTATTAGCAGAACTGCATTTGGAGCCGACGGCAGAGCTTTAGAGGGCCCATTGGTAGTTAGAAGTGAAGCTCAGCTTATCTCAGAAGCTTCCTATTCGCAAGGTTTGGCTATAAGACAGCAGTTGTCCCGAGGAGAATTGACACCGGAGCGGCTGTCTCTTGAACAGCGCGCGGCACTGGCAAAACTTGAAGGTATTGAGGCAAGAACTAAGGCTATTGCGATTGGTAGAGAAATTGATCTGACATTAAGCCCAGAAGCGGCTTTGGAAAAAGGTCGCGGGATGCTTTCTACTCAAGAACAGAACGCATTGTCGAGGCTCGAAAGCGCAAGATCTTTTGAAAGTCCGGAGGCAGTGGATACGAGAGCTCGTTTGGTTCAAAATGCCAGAGAAACCGCTACGGCCTCAGCGCCGAAGGTCACCGCTCCGGCAAGACTCAATCCTATGGACTACGCCGCCGCAGGAGCCTTGAGTGCTCAGGACAAATTCAATAATGGCATGCGAGCTATACGTGAAGGCACCGTGCGGTTAGGCGACGCTATTTCGAAGGGTATGCGCAGCACCGCGGAGGCTTTGGTAGGCGGATTAGAAACAGCACGCGATGCGCTGAACCACGCAATCTTCGGCGATGAGATTTTGAAAATTCAAGACACGAGACCCGGCCTTGAAAATATGCGGCTGGCGCCTCGCGCCGCAGCGAATCTCGAGGCTAAATTCGGCCGAACCACTTTTGATGGAATTCTGGAAGCTTTGAAGACAAAAAGCGTGGATGAGGTTTTGAGAAGTTTTGCTCAAGACCCTGCGACAGGAGAGAGCTATTTTATGAAACACGCGATTTTGGGCAGTGCTTCCCACGCGAGCTTCATGGGCACCGGTGAAGGCACACGTCTTATTGGCTTCTTAGCCGAAATCGTGAGAAACCGCCTGAGCGGCGGCGAATGGATGCAGAGAAGAGTCAATATTTCAGAAGCGGACGTCGCGCAGATTCAAAATTTAGCCGGTCGCTATGAAGTCGGCAGAGATGCTGCGGGACGGTTACAGCTAACTGAGAAGAGCCGTATATTGGATGTTGATGGTCAAAAAGTTTCCATTAGTGAAAGCCTTGCTAGAAAAGTAGAGCTCATAGCAGAAAGAAATAAATTAGGTGAAAATCAACGAGGTTTGTTATCACAGGCTCTTAATAAAATAAACGCAGGTCAATCAAAAACTGCGCGTTTGGATGTGATGCGGGCTGTTGTGGAGCAAAAAGGTTTGAGCTGGGAAGTTTATAAGGAAGGTGTCGAATACAAGAATGATATCATCAATGAAGTAAGTGTTAGGAGTGAATCAACATTGCGCGAACTTATACAAATCTCCGATGACAAAGTACTGGCAAAAGCCATTCAGTCACCAGAAGCGCTTGTTAAATATTATCCCAAGCTTTCTGAGCAAGGCAGGGCTTTTGTTGGCGCTATATGGTTCAGGGAAGGAACAGGACTTTATCCTACCGTTGAACAAATATCGGCCATGGGTTTACAAGGACACATTATCGCCCCCGGTGGATCAGGTAAAACATACATCATTGGTTCAAAGTTTTTGAACCGATTCCATCAGATGATGGCCGGTGAAAAAACAATGGGAGTAATTTTTTACGACACTATTGAGAAACCACTGGTTGATCAGGTACTCCAAGACAAAGGATTAAGAGACCTTGTTAAGGTTGGCACAGGAGGAAAAGGAGATTTGGTAGACGGCAGGATACTTCTCGAAAAACTCAAAGGCCATGGTACAGGGGAGTCCGACGTGATACCTGAGTTACAAAAGCCAAACCTCATTGTTGTAGATACGGGCACTCTTGGCCATGCTTTGCATCGGAGCGGCGATTTTCAGGATATGTATGAACACAGGCCTAGGTTCTGGGATGAAGGTGATTGGACAGTATTAAATTCTCCGGATTATGTTGAAGGTAGGGAGAATAGCAAGACAGTGGCATCCAATCAAAAAGAATACATGATCAGCGACAAGATTAACCGCATGGCTGTTAGGGGTATGGAGGGAGATTTGACGTTTGTTTTGGATAAAGCCACTGTTGATGTGAATATGGCATCTGACCGGCCTATGTTCCACGTTGATGTTCGAAATGACAAGGTGACTATTAATCCGGCGGTTATAGAATACTTTATGAAGGATGATGCGATTCGTGCCGGAATCATCGATGAGTTGGGCAATCATGTTGAAAAAATAGACGCTCTTGTAAGGTCGGAACTGCTTGTGCGTGGAGCGGTTGAGCTTGCCAAGATCGAGGGTAAGGCCCCTGGGGTTTATTTGGGCCGTTTGGGTGAAGCCACTTTCGATTCAGCAGACAACCGGTATGTGGCTATTCACAGGGGAGGAACATTAACCGAAGAGATCCCTAGCGATACACAGCTTTTACTCTCTTTGAATCGTGCAAGACGTGATGCTGGTTTACCGCATGTGACTGAAGATACGAAGATATCCGTGTTGGACACAGAGGGCGGGATATCAAGGGTGGCGCTTTTCCGTACGCAAGGAGACGCCACGAACGAGTTGCTCAGTGGCTCTTTGGGAGAAGCCAGGAATCTGACCAAGATTTATGTTGGCGGTGACATTTACGATATGACCTCTGGACGCGTGCTCAACGATGAATATATCGGCAATACTATTCACGATACCCTGGATTTGTATCTCGGTCTCGTGGATCGTCCTTCCGAAAGACCGACTTTAAGGATCAATATAGGCAAAGATGCGCTAGGCCATTTCAATGAAGCTGTAAGGCAACTGGCAAGAAATAACGTGGGAATCTCCGGTGATAGTCTGATATTTGTCCCAGAGCACGATGCTTCGGTAAGGAGTGGCGTCCGCAGTGTTTTAGAAGCAGAGGGTGTGTCAAGAATTTACGAAATAGACGGTACCATGATTAAGGATTCAACCGAGCTTACCGCAATCGTGAAAAGGTTTGGCAGTGAGAGCGAAAGGACTTTCTTTATCGTTGAACTGTCAGGCGCTCGGGGCAATAACTACCAAGGTGATGGGAATATACTGGCATACAATCCAACACTCAATAGTGGCGATGTTTTGCAGATGTTGGCCAGAATAGGACGCAGAAATGCCATCGAAGGCGGAACTTTCAAAGCTTATAGGGAGATATTTGTCGATTCAAACGTCGTTAAAGAGCAAGTTAATGATTTCTTAAGGTTTAAGGATGAAAATCTAAAATTTATAGAAGATAACAAGAGCTTAAGTGATACAACGAAAGGGATTTTTAGAACTGTCGCAGATATAGGCAATGCTGATCGCGCGCTGAGTGTTCTTACGGACAGGGAGATTTTGGCGTTCACGGCAGAAACCAATTCGATTGAAGGACGGCATAAAGCGACTGTGAACGCTGCAATACAAGCACCCAATTATATTAATGTTGCCCAGCGGCTTGATCGTGCGATCCGTATCGCGGATAAGTATGATTTAGCCAACCAAAAGGATCAGCTTTCATTTGTGAAGAAAGATTTGTGGAATCATAGCCGCCAGCTGGAAGCAGAGATCTATTCTACAAACACGCCTTTATCCAAGATGGAAAGAGCGGATTTGATTCATCAAAGCAGCATACGTTATGCGCAATCTATTGTGGAACGGTTATTCTCAGGAGAGTCTAGGAAGAACTGGCATCCTGAGATTGCAAAGATATTTGAGGACTTATCTAACCAACTACAGGAGGTTTCAGGCCAACATATTTCAAAAATTGAGACAATTAGCCAGAAGAATGGCCAACCGCTTACTATAGCTAACGCAAACACTGTAAAAGAAGTGGCTAATCTTGTCAGGTTGTTATCGGAAGATTTTGCTCCTCAGGCCCGCACCTCAAGAGCTCCTGTTAAAAGCCTTGCGCCAGCCGTCCGAGCTGCCGGAGAAGCCATGAGAACCTTCGACCAGGATTTCAAAGCGGCGTCTACGACTGCCAAGAAAGTTGACCTCATCTTGCGTGTGGCGTTCCCTTATGCGCAAGGGTTGTACTTGCTGGGCGCTGATTATCAAAACGCTAGAGCCCAAGTGATTCAATATTCGAATCAGGCTGATCCTGAATTTGGAAGGTATATAGGCCAGCTTTTGGATCAAATGGGCAAATCGGGCATGCAGGCTAAGGCTCAAGCGGGTGAAATAGTTGGAAAGATCAACGACTTCTTCTTTAAGAATAATCTTGGATTTTATCTGACCACTCCGCAGGCGGAACAGTATCCCGACGAGGCTGGCGGGAACATCCTTATTTCAACTTATGAGGCTCCAATAGTCGCTCGTGAAAGCCTGCCTTCGCCGGACGGGACCACCAAAATTGTCTCCGGACTTCGCGCGAACCGAATTGATAGTTTGCCCGAAGAATATGAAGGCACAATCGACGTGGCGCATAGCCAGGGCAATTTCAAATTCGTGCCTGTCTATCAGAGCAAGGTCAGCCAAATCGTGCGCGATCAATATTATCCGGTTGTCTCAGGCCTCAAGGAAAGAGTCTTGAAAGATTTGAGGAGGGATGTGGACACGATCGCGTCCGGAAACAACCAGTCCAAATACTTGACGTTTACCGAAAAAGGATTTTTTGGTTTCAACTATAAACTGCATGAGAGAGAGTTCGGCGAAAAAGTCGCTAAGAGCATCGGCTATGTGGTGGATGTCGTGAATGGAAAACTTCGCCAGAAATACGATGCTCGTAAGGTAGATCCTTCGGACAGAAATGCGGTGCGGCAAGTGGCGCAGGCCGAATTTGATCAGCAAATCAAGAGCACCGCCGTTCAAAGAAGGTCCATGGAACGGCAGGTGGGCGTGAACCCTTCGTTCGATACGGTGGCGGATGCCTTCCTTAATATGCTGTTGTCCCATGAATTCACACACGAGTTTGATAATTTAACTTTGGGACATGATGCGTACAATGCTACCACCGGCGCCCAGAAAGAATACAAGGCGCATCTGGGGCCCATCGCGAAGGGTGATGACGGGTTATTGGTGTTGGCTCAATTGCAGGATTATCTGGCCAATGCGCCGGATACGGCCAGTTGGAAATCTCACTACAAAGGTCCGGCCATCGAGATATTCAACGGCTTTGCGGAGAGAGCGGGTATAAAGATCCGTTTGCCTGAGACTGTCGAAGAATTTAATAAGAACAAGCAAGACAATCTGAGTCTCGTGGCCGATCTGATTGATAAATTACTTGAGAAAGGCCCTGCGGAACTACAAAAATACGCAACCCAGATGTTGCAGGCAAGGGGCATGGATTTTAATAAAATACAAAGCGGTTTTGCAAGGGACGCGAGACTCGAGATCACAAAAGGCAATGTTCTTCTGCCCGGTGAACAGACGGCTTTGGTTAATTTCTCAGGCAAAGCGGGGCAGAATATTTTCTTGGCGCTTTTCCGCACTCAATCCGAGATGAATGATACGCTTAGCCGCATTCAACAATTCTTCGAAGCGGAGCCCGGGGCTGCCGCCAAGCAGAGCCAAAAACAGGCCACAGGCCACGACTACCGCGCGACTCAACTCGTGTCTTATTTCAATATGCAAGAGTTGAATGAGTCCGAGAAGAAATTCAGGGATTTACTCGTCAAAAGCGGCGTAATCGAGCAAACGCCAGAAGGAATTTATAAAGCCGTCCGAGAGAAAGCCGTGCTGGGCTTATCTCAGGAGCTAGCGACGAAAAACCCATACCTTTTTGACGAGACTTTTGAGCATGAAATCATTGGTCACGGCGTGCATTTCACCAGTACCGAAAAAGATACGGCGCTGAACAAGCTATGGAATGGCTTAAGCCGCGCTCAGCGTGATGCGTTCACTCGATTATTTGAAATGATCGGCTATAATGCGAAGAATGCCAACAATCCAGGCCTGATTCTGACGGAATTTGGCGCCTATTTGAGAGACCATAAGACTTTCATTCAGGATTTGGAGGGATCAATTTCGAAGGACAAGACCAAAGAGGAGCCAGCAATCGAGCTTTTGAAGGTGTTAGGGCCCGATAACGGTAAAGAACTTCTTGAATCTTTGGAAAAGAAACTGAGAGTGCTGGATCCTAAGGAGGAAGAATTTGGCCGGTTGGTTAAAGTTGGATCTATTAAAGGGACACAGAGGTTTGAAGGCCGGCTCGATCCTTCGACGGCAAAAGCAAAGGTAGAAGATATTTACAGACAAATCTTTTACTCCGCCACCCGCGCAGGATTGCGTAGTCAGCTTGTGTCACTCGGCATTTCCATGGATGCGGCGATTCAAAACGCGAAGGTCAGAATGATTCAAACACTCACGAAACAGGACATTGACAACCCCAGCGCCATTTTCAACCAGGTTGAAAATAACCTGCGCACTCTTGAAAAAGTGATCGGTCAAGCAAAGGCTTTGCCCACGAGTACTGAGGATCCAGCTTTGGCTAATATCATTCAAATGGTCCATGAGGATCGTCTCGCACAGTACGAGAAGGTTGGCATGATGAATAAAGGTAAATTGCCAATCAGCTTTACGGGGCCTCGTGAGCATACGATCGTAGTGCCGGATGCAGTTCTGGATCAGGTGCACGATCATGTCGATCGTGGCCGTGTAGTGGATCTGGGAGGCAAAAATCCGATTCCGGCCCTGAATCTCGAAGCACTCAATATTTCAATTATTCGTGAGTCAAGCCTTAAGAAAAATCCTTATGAATATCTGTATCATGAAACGGGACATGCGCTTACCGTAGGTTATGACGATGCAGACAAAGACGAGGGTATGATTCAAGCGGCGACCGAGAAGGCTTTAGAAGCGAGAGGCATCAAGAAACTGGGAACCCTTTATAACGCCGAAGTAGAACACACGCTTTATCAGCTTGAGCCTAAATACGGTTTTGATCAATTGCTTTTGGCGCACTACCTGGGAGATGAGAGTATTTTGAGGCTTAGAACGCTGCCTCAAGAAGTATCGAGAGGGGATATTACCCAACAGCCTGTAGGCGAGTCGCCTATATTAAGCAATGCAATTGTTGGGAATGGTCAGATATTAACCTCGTCTACAACAAACCGTGTGGATAGAGAACCGGTATCAGCTTTGAAATTTAATTCGGAGCAAGAGTATGCAAAGCTGGTAGATAGGTACTATAAACTTGTAAAAGCAGGAGATGCGCGATCGTTTGATCAATTCATCAACTATTTGGTCTATCACAGAGAAGTTTCGAGGAGCAAAGGTGATTGGATGATTCAAAGATCGGGTGTTGCTTCCGATCAAGAGACACAGCCGGCCATTAATCCTTCTGTTTTAAGACAGAACGTTCTCAACGTTTTCGCGAACTCCAATATTCCTATTGCTCCAAGAGACATGCATGACTTTATGGGCAAAACCGTGCCGGCTGTCGAACGGGCCATCGCGGATACTTTGAATTTAACGAGTGGCTGGCCCGAAGGCGAGCGGATCACTGCCCTACAAAAAGCGTTGGAACAATTGCCTCCGGAGTCCAATAACGGTTACGCGGCCGTATTGCCGTCGCTTGCCCATCAATTTTATAAAGCAGGCCTCGCGCGGTTAGAATCTACAGGTTCCACAGCACAGAATCAAAACGCCGCCCCCGCCACAAAACCGGCGGGCGGGCGCCTCGCCCGCTACCAAAGCGTCAGCGGGCCTTCGGCCCAAGCCCCGAGCGTCGGCTCTCAGAGCGCCGCCCGCCTCGCCAGCCAGCAGAACGCCGGGATAGGAGTTCCCGCGCCGCTCACCGGTGAACTCTTCGGCGCGCGCATGGCGGCCACGCGCAGTGCGATTGGGCCTGAGAAACAAGGCCTGGAGAGTCCGATCGGCGCTCGGCTTTCACGATCAGATACTATGGATGCTATCGCGCAGTCTCTGATACAATTTATTGAGGCCGGTGGCACTGAGCTCGGGCCGAAGGTCTTGCCGCTTAGGGCGTTGATGGAGAGCGACGGGACTGTGAATTCTGGGTTTATTCAAACGGTGAAGGCCATCGGCGGCCGCAGTCTCCGTTTAGTTCTCTATTATAAGGAAGGCAGTGCGGAATCCGCCCAAGCGGACGTGGCCCGGCTGGCTTTGAATGGCATGGCTTTCATCGTAGGCGTAAATGATGGGGAAATTCTACCTCAGTTGGAAGCCACCGTTCCGGGTATACAAACAAACGGCACGATTCAATTGAGCGCCGCGGATTTCAAGGATTTCAAAAATTCCGTCTGGAACACGCAGGCCTCCAATCTCAATGCGAGGTTTGTCATTCTGCCGACACAACTACCTGAAAACGCTCAGCTTAGCCCAGTCGAGAAATTCGTGCTTTTGTTCCTGGCGGACGCGCATCGGGTACTGACCGCCGTCGGAGACAAGAAACTCTACGACGCGGATAAAAATCTCGATCCTGCTTTAAGAGACATGTTAAACAAAGGCTGGGCCGCGTTCTTAGCCGTTCCCATCAAGATCCTCGAAGAACTTAGGCAAGCGCTGGTCAATCTCCAAGCCACCGCCCCTGCGGCTTAAAAAAATGTATGCGGCCATGCGCGTCGGTTGAGGTTTCAGCGTAAGCGAATTTGTGGTAAACTATGGCCATGATTTTCTCGAAAGTTTAAGGAGGCCCTCTTGACATTTACAGACCGTATTGAAATTAACCCGAATGTGATGATGGGTAAGCCTGTTATTCGTGGCACACGGATTACCGTTGAGCTTATCTTAAGAAAGTTGAGTGAAGGGGCGACGGAGAGGGATATTTTCGACGCTTACCCCAAACTCACCCGAGAGGATGTGCACGCGGCCATTCGTTATGCGGCTGATACTTTATCCCACGAAGAGACAGTGATCCTTAAGTAGTCCGTGAAATTTCTCGCCGACGAAAGCTGTGATTTTTCCGTTATTCACACTCTGCGCCAATCCGGGTTCGATGTCAAAGCAATAGCCGAAATATCTCCAAGAGCCGAAGATCTTCATGTCATTAATTTTGCCTGTAATGAGAAAAGAATTTTGATTACAGAGGACAAAGATTTCGGACAATTAGTTTATGCATATGGGCAGGGCAGCCAAGGCGTGATATTCATTCGATATCCGTCGCCTGGCAGACAAAAATTACCCTCTGAAATTCTGTCTTTGGTCAACTTACACGGGCAAAAGTTGGAAAGCTCCTTCACCGTAGTGCAACCCGGTCGTGTGCGAATCGACAATTTGCCTATTTAACTTTCTCAAGAATTTCAGTGTAAGGGTATTAACCGCTCAAGCCGCGTTCTTAGCCGTTCCCATCAAGATCCTCGAAGAACTTAGGCAAGCGACGGAAGACGAGTTGCCTGATACCGTGATTTATCACAAGCCGGTTAAGATACCTTTCTTGCACATTGCTTACGTTTACGTACCTCAACTTCGGGTCAAGAGCGCACATATAACGGATAAAGTGAAAGGGGGCGAGACCCTATGGATGGCAGACACAAGCAAAATAAAAAAGTTACTCAGATCGAAATAACGTACGAGAAAGATACGGATACCCTACATATCTTCACGGGTGATCAAAAGCATTCTGTAGCCCGGGATATGGGAAACGGGGTGCTCGTTCAGTACAATTTGCTCCTAAAAAAGCCCGTGGGCGCTATTATTCATGATTTTGAACGACGCTTTGCCGGTAAACACCGATCCCTCAAAGTACCTATTTTTGCCTGACACTTAAAGACAAACGGCACTATTCAATTCGCCGCGCCGGATTTCAATGCTGAACTTAGACCTGTTGAGAAATTGGCACTTTTATTCCTCGCCGGCGCCGGAGAAGAAAAAGTTCTTGCGATCGTGGACACTCAAGGCGCCACTCCCGGTCTTATGCGCTTCCTTGGGAGTTGGACAGTGCGCTTCCTTAAGAATCCGTTTGAAGTACTGACAGAGATCTACCGCATGATTCGTACCACGGAGGTTTCCGCTTAAGGTGGTTTTGTGGTATAATTTGCTTAAATTGAGGTATCGGTTATGAGCATAGCTGTCTAAATTAGCCGAACGCCAGTTCGTATTGAACGGCCTTCGGCGGGGATGGACTTGACGCCCGAAAGGGTGCGTTGAGCCAATCCCACAGGTTTCTGCGTGAAAAAAGGTTGGTCGGCAGTATCGAAGAGAGCGTATAGAGTGACCAACCGAACTTGGATTTGAATTTTAAATAACTTAGGAGCAGATAGGCGATCATCGCCGCCCACAATTGAGACAGCAGCGCGTTTCGGGAGGTACCGACGAAGCTTTTGACTTTGAGTTGCTGCTTCAGTGTTTTGAAAAAGATCTCGATCTGCCAGCGGTCTTTATAGATCAGCGCGATTGTTTTGGCCGACCAAGTCATGTGATTGGTAAGAAGGACGATTCTTTTTCCGGTTAGAGGATCTTTGGCGTGGATTCGGCGCAAGCGATAAGGGAACTTCTTATGAGAATAAAATCCTTTAAATTCAATCACCTGATCCGAGAGGATATTAGGAAGATGAGCTACGTCCCGCCGTTCAACTACGCGATAAGAAGCATTGCTTTTAAGGCGTGTAACGAAGTAAGTGCCTCTGTCATAAAGACTTCTGTACCACTCAAAGTCGGTGTAGCCTCTGTCGTACACGACGACATCGCCTTTTTCAAATGGAATAAGGGGCGCTACTTTTTGCTCATGGACTTTGCCGGTGGTGACGGACACAAAATTGGGAAGGTAACCTGAATGGTTGAATTTGACGTGAAGTTTCACAGCGCCTTTGGTGGTCCTAAACTTCGCCCAGTCAAACAAAGACAGACACAGGTCGATTGTGGACGCGTCCAGACTGTACAGCGGGTTCTTGAATCGGAACTTATGCTTGGGAGCAATGCTCTGGCATTTAGACAGCATGGTGAGGAACACTTTTTTAAAAAGCTCATGGCTTCGGTGTTTGTTGGCGTAGGCAAGCGTCGGACGCGAGACGGGCGTGATGCCCAAATGATACAGTCCCCTCGATTGGCTGGCCAACCCCGCTTCGATTCCCCTAAGAGAATCTTGTCCGGCCAATTGTCCAAACAGCATCGCGACAAAATGATTCCAGGACTTAAATCCCCTGGCATGATATTCGGTTTTGGTCTCTTTCACGGCCTTCTCAAATTCGTATCTCGGAAACATTTGCAACATCTGTCCCAGTATCGTATGATAATGATGCATCGCTTAACTCCTCATGTTTTCAATGGTTATGTTTGCTAGACATACACATTGTAGAGGTTTGTTAGGCGATGTTCCTTTTTAATTTAGACGTGCATGGGTTATGAGTATTCTGGATTATATCTGGACGGACCCTGAGATCTGCCATGGGAAACCTTGTTTTAAGGGAACCCGGATTATGGTTGCCTCGGTGTTAGAACTTTTGGAAGCAGGCCACTCTTTTGACGAGATTTCGGAAGCCTATCCAGGCCTTACCCATGATCATATACGAGCTGCTTTACATTTGGCGTCAGAAGTGCTCGATCACGAACAAGCTTTACCCTCTCACTCCGCCTAAATGCGGGCTTTAATCGATGAGGATGTTCATATCAAGGTTTTAGGTTGGCTTGTTGCCGAAGGTCATGATGCCGTAAGAGTTCCCTTAGGATTTAAGAATGGTAAAGTTTTGGAACTGGCGACGCAGGAATCCAGGATACTCATTACCCGCGATAAAGATTTTTCCGACGATACTTGGCGGAACAGAATAATTACCAAATGTTCCCTTAAAATTTACGCTACTCCCTACCACAGGACTGGCGGGCGGGCGCCTCGCTGACAGTCCCCTTATTCCTGCGCCGCTCACCACTGGGGACCTTTTTGGTGCGCGCCTCGCCGCTACGCGCAGTGCGATTGGCATTGAGAAACAAGGCCTGGCGAGCCCGATCGGTGCCCGGCTTTCGAATGCGCCGGCCACGGGGTATTCTTATATCCAAGGCATGAAGCTTCTGATGACCATGAACACCAATCCCACGAGCATCCATGTAGTCCGCTATGATCTGATTGAAGGCCGTCAAGAAGCAGCCCAGGTTATTCAAGCTATGAACCTGGCCAAGAACGACCGCTTCTATGTATGGGTGACTTCTAAAGAAGAAATAAAAGCCAGGGCAGAATTGGAAAATGACGGCGTCAAATTCATCACGGCCGATTCTTATCTTGACTTGAAGAATGCACTTCAAAATGTAGGTCAGCGTTTTATTGTTACCGCAAGCGTCGATGACTCGAAACTCGCCGCCGCAGTGTTGAATGACCACACAACCCTCAACAAGGCGGCCGTTTTTGATACGCCCATGAAGAAAGAAGCGCCTATTGAAGCCGTGTTTGCCGCGTCCTTTCTTGTAGGCGCCCGAGACGAGACGGTGCTGGCTATCGCCGGAGAGGAAGTGACGGATGCTCTCAAAACCTTCCTCAGATTCGGCGGCTGGGCCCATTATATCCTGAAGAAGCCCTTCGAGATCCTATCGGAGATTTACAAGCTGATCCGCACCACCGAGGTTTCCGCGTAAGAGTATTTTGTGATATACTTCTACTTGGATGAAAGGAGTGTGAGGCTAAAGTGAAAGTTACGGTTGATATGCCTATCGATGGAGTTAAAGAGATTTTTGCGCAGCTAACACCTCAGGAATTGCAAGCCGTTTTAACGGCTTTGCAAGACCGTCTTGAGAGCTTTCAGATGATGAAGCTCGCCGAGTCGGCGTTTGCCGATTGGAATACTGAAAAAGATCTGTATTCGAATGGATAAGCCTAAAAGAGGCGAAGTTATCCTTGTCCGCTTCCCTTTTACGGATCTCCAATCAACCAAGTTGAGACCTGCTGTAGTGCTGGCCGTCCACGGAGAGGATGTTGTGGTGGTGGGCATTTTTTCGAATCTCCCCGTTTCTCCGAAAAATACATGGATCCTCATTTCCGAAAAAGACTCCTATTTTGTCCAAACAGGCCTCAAGAAATCTTCGATCATTAAAGCCGAGAAGATCGCTCTTTTGCATTATTCAGTTATTAACTCCGTGATAGGTTCTTTTCATCCATCTTTAATGGATGCACTATCTCAACGTGTCAAGACCGCTTTACAACTTCCCTAGGATTCAAGCCGTCCCCGCCACCGCGGCTCACCACCGGTGATCTCTTCGGCGCGCGCATATAACAGATAAGGTAAAAGGAGGTGAGACCCTATGGATGGCAGACACAAGCAAAATAAAAAAGTTACTCAGATCGGCGCTATCATTCATGATTTTGAAAGGCGCTTTACCGGTAAACATCGATCCCTTAAAGTGCCTATTTTTGCCTGACACTTACAGACAAACGGCACGATTCAATTCGCCGCGCCGGATTTCAAGGATTTCAAAAATTCCGGCTTTCACGGCATTCCTCGCCATCCCGATCAAGATCTTGGAAAAGTTGAGAGAAGCCCTCCGCAACTTACAAGCCACCGCCTTGGCGGCGTAAAAGAAACAGATGATGAAGACCTCCCAGACCTGGGCTAAAAAAGTTGGGCTGACTCGCACGGATATCCAAAAAGCCATACGAGAAGTTCGACAGAGATCGAAGTGAAAATTGTTTTAGAATTGTTTCTCCCGACTTTGACAGTAAAATCCATTTTTCCCGCCTCCTTCCGAGAGAGACCGGTCAATTTTTTTCAAAATGTAGTGACACAAAATTCATCATAAACAAGGTTTTCTCTTGAATGACGCAAAGAGGCGGTATGTAATGCAACTATGTTTGTACGCGTCACGAAGAACTCCAAAGGCCTTCGGTATCTGCGGATCGTCCGGAGTTACCGAAAGGACGGCAAGGTAAAGCAAGAGGTTCTCTTCACCCTCGGGCGGCTGGATGTTCTGCAAAAAACCGGAGAGCTTGACCGCCTGGTCGAAAGCCTCTCACGTTTTGCCTTGAAAACGAGTCTTATTGATCTTATGAAGGATCTTTCGATAAAGCGCATTTATTATCTGGGCGCCGTTGACGTTGTGCAGAAGCTCTGGGAAAGGATGGGACTTAAAAAAGTGTTCGCCAAAATAGAGGCGCTTCACTCAAGCCAGACAATGCCCTTTGCGACATTAACCCAGGCCATGGTCTCAAGCCGCTTCATTGTCCCCTCATCCAAAAGAAGGATTCACACCGAGATTTGGGAGAAGATCTACCCCGATCTTTTTCCGGTCAAAGAGATATCTCTTCACTGGCTCTACCGCACGATGGATAAAATCCACGACCACCGTGAGGAAATAGAAAAAGCTCTTTTTGACCGAAACGGCGACAGGGACCTTTTTAATCAGGAGATTGATCTTGTCTTCTACGACACCACCACCCTTTACTTTGAAAGCGCCGACTCAAAGAAAGGCGCTCTGCGCAGATTCGGCTACTCCAAGGAGCATAAAGTCGACTGCACTCAAGTGGTCCTGGGCCTTCTGGTAGACCGCGACGGAATCCCCGTGGGGTATGAACTCTTCCCGGGAAACACCTATGACGGCAAGACCTTGGAGGCTATTTTAAACAAGCTTAAAAACCGCTACCAGATCAAACGTATCATCTTTGTCGCCGACCGGGGAATGCTAAGCGGGGAAAACATCGATCTCATCAAAAAAACGGGGTTTGAATTCATCGTCGGAATGAGACTCTGGAAGCTTCCCAAAAAAGAACAAGAGACTTTTTACGATATGAAAAAATACGCCTGGATGAATCGTGATAGAAGTCTTGCCATGCAGGACACCACGCACCAAGAGGACCGTTTGATTCTTACCTGGAGCAAAGACCGCGCCGAAAGAGACGAGAAAGTCCGGGAGGATCTGCTCACCTCGATTAAAGAGAAACTTCTTAAAGCCGCCAACACAAAACGCTTCGTCACTCATCGCGGTTATCGGGAATTCTTGAAAGGGCTTGAAGAAGGAAAGCCGCGTTTAAACCAACAAGCCATCGAGTCCTCAAGAAAGAAAGACGGCTTCTTCGGCGTTTTGACCAACATCCCAAAAGACAAAATGTCCCCCGAAGAAATTTACCGGAACTACAAAAACCTATGGCATGTCGAAGACGCCTTCGGTGAAATGAAAGGGCCCTTGAAGACACGTCCCATGTTCCACTGGACCGACAAGAGAATCCATGCGCATGTTTTGATCTGTCTCTTGGCGTACTATCTTGAAGCGACGGTCACCAAAACTTTACGTGATAAAAAGTGTTCTTTCAGCGCTCCTGAATTATTCCGCGCTCTGAATGAAGTCTACGCCGTTCCCGTCAAAGTCCGTGGAATCACCGCTTGGGTACGAAATGAACTTGAAGGAACTGCCTTCGAAGGTTACAGAACGCTCGGAATCAAGCCGCCGGAGCGTATGCTGAAACTTGAGAAAGAGGGTGTAGTGACACAGACCTCAGGCCAAAAAATGGGGACTTCTTTAAATACAGTGAGTTATGAAAACTAAGGTGTCAAAGTCGGGATTTACCTTCTTCTTGAGACATCAACACGTCTAAGGCCGCATGAACGTGCTTACGAAACACTCCCATAGGTCAATTCTCCCTGCTGTAAATATACCACATAGCCAGACGGTTAACAATCTCCGTCAATTTCATTGAAATTCCTAAAAATTTTCTGCAATTTTGCTCGCAGGCGGGGATATATAACTATGTCCACCGGTGGAACAAATCAAATCCAACGCTCTATCCATCTGAGCTACCGGGGCAAGGGGAGAAAATCGATCACCCGACTTTGACAGTAAAATCCATTTTTCCCGCCTCCTTCCGAGAGAGACCGGTCAATTTTTTTCAAAATGTAGTGACACAAAATTCATCATAAACAAGGTTTTCTCTTGAATGACGCAAAGAGGCG
>Ga0209515_10001269_pt1 | contig 42988 bp, 40 predicted proteins | sample Subgroupgradi54m_FD_187454 | JGI IMG/M metagenome (GOLD analysis project Ga0209515, IMG submission 187454) | Subsurface groundwater microbial communities from S. Glens Falls, New York, USA - GMW60B uncontaminated upgradient, 5.4 m (SPAdes)... ... | reverse complement strand
TGCGGCTGATCCAGAAATGGCTCACCGCCGGCGTGCTGGAGGACGGGACGCGGACGCGGAGTGAAGAAGGCACGCCCCAGGGGGGCAGTATCTCGCCACTCCTGGCCAACGTGTACTTGCACGACGTGTTCGACCTCTGGGCTCAGCGGTGGCGGAAGACGCAGGCCCACGGCGACGTGATCGTCGTGCGGTACGCGGACGACTTCATCGTGGGGTTCCAGCACCGGGCGGACGCTGAGCGGTTCCTGGCCGAGCTGCGCGAGCGCGTCGCGAAGTTTCGCTTGGAGCTGCACCCCGAGAAGACGCGCTTGCTGGAATTCGGGCCGTTCGCGGCCGAGAACCGGCGACGCGCCGGGCAGGGGAAGCCGGAGACGTTCAACTTCCTCGGCTTCACGCACATCTGCGGGAAGAAGCGGAATGGACGGTTCACGGTGGTGAGGCAGACGATCCGGAAGAGGCTGCAAGCGAAGCTGAGCGCGGTGAAAGCCGAGCTTCGGCGGCGCTTGCACGCTCCGATCCCGGCAGTGGGCAGGTGGCTGCGCTCGGTCGTGGAGGGGCATCTGCGGTACTACGGGGTGCCCATGAACGGCCCGGCGTTGTTCACGTTCTGTTTCCAGGTTGGGCGACTCTGGTGTCGTGCGCTGCGGCGGCGTAGCCAGACCGCTCGTATCACCTGGGAGCGGATGCGGCGGCTCATTCGGCGCTGGCTGCCCCCTCCCCGCATTTGCCATCCCTATCCCCTGAGGCGACTTGGCGTTGTCACCTAAGGCAAGAGCCCAGTGCGGTAATCCCGCTCGCTGGGATCTGTGGAGGGGGTTATGAGTAATCATCAATCCCTACTCCGACTCTACTCACCCGGTGAGTGCTGTTGGTTCTTCGTCGGCTCGCCGACCCGTTGCGCGAGTCGTCCCAGTCCCAGGCAGCGCTCGCGCATCTGGCTCCGGGGCCTTTTCCCTAGACTTGCTCCATGGAGGTTGCTAGAATCACACTGCCAGGAAGGCCGGAAAAGAAAAGGCCCCCACGGGGCCACTCGATAGAATGGCCTTCCGAGGCAGCAGGCGACTCCACCGCACCGGCCGGCAAGGAAGGAGCGGTGGGGTTGCCTTCTATTTTGTGGATGACGCTTTCAAACGATTAGAAGCTGTTCCTCAGATCATCCCCCTATGTGAACTGTGGCGTCCCTATTGCGAAGAAATCTCATATTACGCGTCCAAAATCAGCATAGATTGCGTTCACCCAGAGCCGGTCGAAGGGTGAACGGTTTAGGCGCATACCGTCCGTAGTTCGACAGGCTCACCACGAACGGTTTGGCTGTACTCAGGAGTCAGTCATACTGGGGGCAGCCCGCAAACGATGGTCATCGCCGCTTCTCTGCGGCAGGGTACTGAAACGTCCATTCGACCTCAAACGGCTCCCACCACGGATCAACCCCGGATTCCCGGTCGGTGTGCCTAGAGAGGCCCCACCCCGAGGGCGATCCGATCCGATAGGTGAGCCTGTACCTGCCGGAGCCCAGCATTTTGAGATTCAGGCCATAATGCGGCCCGTCCTTGGCCATCATCTGCCAGAGCTGTCCGCTGAGCTTCTTGTCGGTTCCCAGGAGTTCCAAGCTGTAATTGATGGTGAGGTATGAAATCCATTCGCCCGCGCGGAATCCGTGTCGGTTTCCCTTGATCGCGTGGATGTCGGCCTCCAGGTGGATGTCGGCCTCGTCGGGCGGCGGACCGCCCCAATACTCATCCATTGCGACGGCCCCTGAGTAGGCCGCCGCGATCCGCAGCTTGTGAAGCTGCTTTGGCGTGCCGATCGGCACCTCCTCTGCCAGCGCCGCACAGGGAAGCGCGGCGACCAGCCCGAGCAGGGAGGCGGCGGAGACCATGGCGTGCGCCAACCTGCCCATCATCGCTCCGCGGTCCGGGGAGCGGCTATTGCTGAGGCTCTGTGCACCGGTCCGCCTCCTCGGCCTCGAAACAGACCACATGGGTTGGATCGGCCTTGACTGCGACCCTGGCGCCCGGCTCCACGATTTTCGTTGAACCCTGGCAGCTGTGAACAATCCGGCCGGAACCCAGTCGCATGGAATAGAGGTTATCCGAGCCACGGAACTGTCGGGCCACGACGGTGGCGTCTCCCGCCCGATCGTCGACCAACTCGACGTCGTCCGGCCGGATCATCACCTCCACCCTCTGTCCTGAGGAGAGCCCTTGCTGGTTCGGGAATGTGCCCAGCTCGGTGGCGATTCCCTCGCTCTGAATGAGGCCGGGAATGAAATCGGCCGAGCCGACGAACCGGGCGATGAACCGCGTGGCTGGGGTATGGTAAATGACATCCGGGCGATCGATCTGCTCTAGCCGCCCTTCGTTCAGAACGCCGACCCGGTCGGCGATCATGAACGCCTCCTCTTGGTCGTGTGTCACGAAGATGGCGGTGGTCCCGGCCTCGTGGAGGATCCGCTGGACATCTTGCCGCATCTGGGCTCGCATGTCGGCGTCCAGGTTGCTGAATGGTTCATCCAATAGGACCACCTGGGGGCTGGGGGCCAGCGCGCGTGCCAAGGCCACCCGCTGTTGCTGCCCGCCGGAGAGTTCGTGGGGGTATCGCCCTTCCAGTTCCGAGAGGCCCACCAGCTCCAGCGCCTCCGCGATCCGCCTCCGTTGCCTTTCCCGATCCCAGTGACGAAGGCCAAACGCAACGTTCTCGTGGACCGTGAGGTGAGGGAAGAGAGCATAGTTTTGGAAGACCATCCCTACGCCACGTCGTTCTGGCGGCACGAAGATCCTCTCATTGGCCACCATCCGGCCACCGATCTCGATCAACCCACCGTCGGGCGCCTCGAACCCGGCGATCAGGCGCAGGGTCGTTGTCTTCCCACAGCCGCTTGGGCCCAGCAACGCCACGATCTCCCCCTTGCGGACGGAGAAAGAGATCTGTTCGATCGCGACGACCGCGCCGCCCCCGTACCGCTTGCTAGTCTGTTCCAGTCGGATGACCTCGGTGGTTGTCATCCCGATCCCCGCCAGCCTTTCTCCCGTCTCCTCGTTGCGCATCACGCTAGCTTAATCGGGTTGCGATAGGCCGGCGCCGAGCCTCGTGATCAGGACGAGGGGGAGCGCGGTGGTCGCAATAAGCATCAAGGAGGTCGCGGCGGCGCCCGCGTAATCGACCTCAATGGTGGAAATCCAGATCCGGACCGGCAGGGTGTCGAATCCGGCCGGCCTGAGGAGGAGCGTGGCAGCCAGTTCCTTCATTGAGGAGATGAACACCAGCATCCAGCCCGCCGCTAGCCCTGGTCTGACGAGGGGGATCGTGACCTCCCGAACCGCCTGCCAGGCAGAACGCCCTAGCCCGCGGGCCGCCTCCTCCAGATTCGCATCGACCTGGGCCAGCGCGGCCGCGCTCCCCTGGACCGCCTGCGGCAGATATCGCAGGAGGTAGCCGAGGACCACCATGGCGGCGGTCCCGTAGATCCAGGGAAGGTAGGCGTTGTAGAGGAGGATCAGGCTCAGGCCGAGCACCGTCCCCGGGATAGCGTAGCCTAGCTGGGTGGCGGCCGCGAGGAGCAGGCCCACCGGCCCTTTGCGGCGGTCAATGAGGTAGGCCACAAAGAGACCGAACCCCGATGCCGCTGTGGCCGCCACCGCCGCGGTCCAGAGGCTGTTCCAGAAAAAGCGGTGGCCGGCAACGAGCGTGTGAAGAAATCTGGCGGGTGACCCGGTTTGGTAAATGAGAAGCGCCACTGGGAGAAAGATCGAGCCTCCCAAGACGATGGTGGTGCAGCAGAGAGCCGGCACCTTCCACCGGCCAAGGGGATAGATAGCCGGGGGTCTGGCACCGCTTCGCCGCTGGACGAAGCTACGGCGGCCCAGGCTCTTACGCTGGGCCATCAGGACCAGGGCCGTGAGGAGGACCAGGATCGCGGAGAGGGCTGCTGCGGTCCGCTGGTCGAAGCGGGTGTTGAGTTGGTGAAAGATCTCGGTGGTGAAGGTGTTGACGCGGAGGAACGAGACGGCGCCAAAGTCAGAGAGGGCATACAGGAAGACCAAAAGACCTCCAGCCAGGATGCTGGGGCGGAGGAGGGGGAGCGTGACCCGCAGGAAGGTTTCCAGAGGCCCGAGGCCGGCCGCCCTGGCCGCCTCATCAAGAGCCGGGTCGCCTCCCTCCAGGGCGCTCCCGGCAAAGAGGAGGATGTACGGATACGTAAACAGGCCGAGCACCAGAACGCCGCCCCACAGGCCGTAAATGTTGACGATCTGTCCGCTGCCGCCCATGGCTTGATAGGCCTTGTTGACCACGCCCACTGGACCAAGGAGCGTGATGTACGTGAAGGCGCCGATGTAGGGGGGAATCGCTAGCGGCAAGATGCCGAGGGTGCGGAAAAGACGCCGCCCCGGAAGATCGGTCCTGGTGAGGATCCACGCCGGCGGTAGCCCGAGGAGCAGGGCCCAGAGGGTGGCGAGGGCGGCGAGCAGGACAGTCCTGGCGACCAGCAAGAAGGTAGAGCTGCTCAACAGGGTAGAGGAGACCTTTGACCCTCCGGCCAGCGCAGCGGTGAAGAGGTTGAGCAAGGGGGAGGCCGTCAGGATGACGATCAGGGCCGTGCCGGCGACGGCCAACGGTCCCAGCCCGTGTGCCTGCGACCGGCTGATGGCAGCCAGGCCTCCCGATGCCGAGCGTCCGACGCTGCTGCTTGACATGCCTCTTGGCGTGCGGCCGTCTGTCAGAAGCCGGGGAAGAGACTGATGGTCCGGTCCTCCAGGTCGGCCAGGCGTTCCTGACCGATCGTCAACACCTTGAACTCTGAGAGCGGTTGGACTTGGCCGGGGGCTGTTCCCGGGACCAGCGGTATCTCGAAGGCGCGGTGGACCAGAAGTTCCTGCGCCTCCCTGCTCAGGATGAAATCAACGAAGCGCCTCGCTTGGGCGAGGTTTTTCGCCCCCTTCATGATCGCCACAGCATTCGGGTTGACCAGGGCACCCATGCCTGTCGGCCCCTGATCCGGATACACGACCCCGACTGGCAACCGGGCCTCGAGGGCCAGGTGATAGTTGGGGGAGTTGGTCAATCCCAGCGCGAACTCGCCGCTCCCCACCCCTCGCCAGACATCGGAGTTGTCGGGTACGATCTTCAGACCGTTGTCCACCAGCCTGCCGATGTAGGCCTTGGCTTTGGCCTCGCCCATGACGTGAACCAGGGCGGCGAGCCAGGAGAGGGTTGTCCGCTCGCGAGTAGCGGCAATGGCAACCTTCCCCTTCCACTTGGGGTCGGCCAGATCGAGTACCGAATTCGGGACCTCCTCGCTCCTCACTAAGCCCTTGTTGTAAATGATGACCCTGGCGCGGCCGGAGATGCCAGTCCAGTACCCTTTCGCGCTCTTATACTCTGCTTGAATCTCGCGAGCGCTGGGGGGAACGTACGACTCCAGGAGCCCATCCCTCGCCAGGATGTCGCAGATCCCGGCCTCGGTGGCGATGAAGATGTCGGCTCTCGGCCGCTGTCGTTCCTGGAGGATCTCGTTCGCGAGGCCGGAGGTCTTCCCGACCTTCAGCGCAACCGTGGTTCCAGTCTTCCGCTCAAAGAGTTCCACCACTGGCTTGATGGCGCTCTCCTTGCGACCGGAGTAGACCACCAACTCCGAGGCCCGTGCAGGAGCGCTCGGATACAAGGAGAGAACTGCCACCATCAGGAGGCTCTGGAAAATAATACCCAATGCCACCCTCCAGCCGCGCATCCGTTCATCCAGGTTGATCATGATTCAGAGGCTCCCGAGTTGGCCTGCCAAAATCGTGCGCGCGGCATGAGTCTCCTGCTTGAACCCTTGGTCGTGAGGCCCGTGAGAAACGGGGCAGCCTCCAGACCCCCACGAATGGTGATGAGCATCCCAGCGATCATTGTTTCTCCTCTCCTGCGCATCGCCTTGAGTCGGCTCGAAAGGGCGGCGTTTGCTTACATGAAAACGAATGTCATTATCAATATACGGCCAAAAAAAACCCCGGATCATCCGGGGTGGTTCAGCGAGCTGCAACCGCGCGAACCCTTCCTGCCCCTCTGCTGACGTTCGCGCGACAATCGCGGCATAGACCGTACAGCTCGAGTTTGTGATACTGAAGGGTGAATGCGAACCTGCGAGCCACTTGTTCCTGTAGCGCCTCAATCTTACAGTTCTCAAACTCGGTGATTTTCCCACAGTCAGTGCAAATCATGTGATCGTGGTGGCGCTCGCTGGAGGCGTGCTCGAAGAGGGCGCGTCCCTCACCGAACTGTCGCTCGTGGGCGAGGCCGGCCTCCTTCAAGAGTTTCAGGGTCCGATAGACCGTGACCAGGCCAATCCGAGGGTCCCGGCCGCTCACCCGACGGTAGAGGGCCTCGGCGCTGATGTGGGTGTTGGTCGCAAAGAACGCCCTAGCGATCAGTTGGCGCTGGCGCGTGGCCTTGAGCCCGGATCGAATCAGGTACTGCTGGAACTGACGATGCTTATGGGGCATTGTGAGCGAGAGTGAAAATGAAAACGATTATCAGTTTCGCTTATCAGGCTAACCTTACGCTTTCGCCAGGGCGATGTCAAGAAAAAATTTCTCTATCCTCTTGTGGAGCTGACTAGTGCCGTTCCAACTATTTATGCCGAAACAGCGAGGCTTCGGTGAAACAGACGTATATGCTGCATACCTCTCTGCCATTCGCCGCAATAAGTTGGAACGGCACTAGCGGGAAGTCGAGGCGATATCCAGCGACTGCAGGCTTGGATCGAGGCTTATGGCGTGGGGGCCAGCGGCGGAGGCCCGGCTGGGATCTTCTTCACCGGGCCCAACGGCGCGAGTGCGGGTTCCAGGGTCCTCGCGTCCCCTACCACCACGATGGCCAGATCCTCTGGCCTCAGGTAGCGTCTGGCCACCTCTCGCAGCCGCTCGGGTGTGATAGCCCAGTAGAGCTCAAGGAGGGTCTGGTAATAGTCGGCTGGCAGCCCCTGGAACTCGAGCAGCATCAACTGACGAACCGTCTCCATCGGATCGATAAACCGGAAGAGAAACGCGTTCGATAGGGCTTCCTTGACCGTTTCGAGCTCGGGCCCGGTCACCGATTCCTCCCGGAGCCGTTTAATCTCCTCGATGACGGCGGCGATCGCTCGCGGGGTGGCATCTGTTCGGGTAAAGGCGACCACCTTGAACAATCCTGGTACACGCCCTTCGACGGCGAACCGCGAGCCGACGGAATACGTCAGGCCCTCCGCCGACCGGACCCGATTGGTAATACGTGAGGTAAATCCCCCGCCACCGAGAATGTGATTCATCAGCTCGATCGCCTGCCGGTCTGGGTTGGTACGATCGACGCCGAAGTGACCGATGGCGATGCTGCTCTGGGGGACCGGTTTATCCACCAGATAGACTCCGGGCTTGCTGGTGGTGTCGGGGGGTGGAATAGGGGGCAACGAGAGTCCACCGTTGGCCGACCAGCCACCGAGCAACCGTTCAAGGAGCGCAACCAGAGACTCCTTGTCGAAGTCGCCGGCCGCGGCCAGGATCAGGTTGTCGGGGCGGACGTAGCGCCGATGAAAGGCGATGAGGTCATCGCGGCTAATGCGTCGGATGGTCGTTTCGTTTGGCTCTCGGCCAAGGGGGTGCCGATCAGTGTAGTGGAGCGCGGCGAACTCCTTGTGGAGAAGCTCAGCCGGATTGTCGCGCCTTCGCCGGAGGTCCTCAAGGACGCGTCCCTTCGCTAGGTCCAGTTGTCCAGGCTCAAAGAACGGCCGGAGCAGCACTTCCGCAAGGAGCTGGAGACCCCGCTCGATATGCGGCGAGAGGAGGTTCAGGCGCACCTCGAGCGCCTCGTCGCCTGCCGACAGCTCGAGGTGCGCCGCAAGCGATTCCAACTCTTCGTTGAGGGCATCCGCCGTGATTGAGGTGGTGCCTCCGGCGCGGATCTGTGATGCGGCCATCCGGGCCAGGCCTGGTTTCTCTGCCGGCTCGTACAGGCGGCCCGTGTGGATCAGACCCACGAGCTCGAAGAGCGGGAGGGTACGGTCCGGGTAAAGGTAGAGGATGATCCCGTTGCTGAGTGTGCGGCGTTCGATATCTATCCCGATTGCCGGTGGGCTCCAGATCAGGGGTGGGAAGATCATCAGGCCGATCTTCTCTACGCCCTGGGAGCGGCGCTCGACGGGGACCGCGCCCTGTTCTTCCGCTCCCCTGGCCTGCGCAGTGAGAAGTCCGATCATCACGAGTGCGGCGCCAAAGGCACGCTTCACGTTAACCGGTATCATCGCTGTCGAATCCTCATCATGGTTTAGCGGGAAGCAGGGTGGCCACGGTCCGGTTCTCCGAGGTGAGGTAGGCCTTCACAGCCCGCTGCACGTCATCGGCCGTCACCGCCTTCATCCGTTTGCGAGATTCCAGAAGGTAGCGCCAGTCACCCGCCAGGGCCTGGGCCGTGCCAAGTTGCGCAGCAAGAGAGGCAGGGGATCGAAGGGAACGGACCAGATCCGCCTCTAACTGGTTTCTCACCCGTTGCAGCTCCTTGTCGGTCACGGGCGACTGTTTGAGCCGCTCGATCTCGGCATCGATCCCCTTCTCCAGTTCCTCCAGCGTGTGAGGCGCCAGAGGGACGGCTGAGATGATGAGGAGCCCGGGGTCCCGGTTCGGGGTAGTGAACGCCTCGATGGAAGAGGCCAGACGTTTTCCGTCGATCAGGGTGCGATAGAAGCGGCTGGTTCTGCCACTCCCCATGATGGTGGCGGCGACTTGCAAGGCGTAGGTGTCGGGGTGGCCCAGGGCCGGGGTGTGGTAGCCGATCATCATGCGGGGCTGGGCGTCAAAGCGGATCGAGACCCGCCGCTCCCCGCGCTGCGGAGGCTCCTGGGTGATGCGAAGATCTGGCAGCGGCTGGGGTGGGATCGACCCGAACTGTTCCTCCACGATTCGCGCGGTCCGGGCTGGATCGAGATCGCCCACCAGGACCGCAACCATATTGTTTGGGGCGTAGAAGGTCTTGAAGTGGCGCATGGCGTCCGGTCGGAGGAGGTTTTCGGTGTCGCTAGGCCAGCCGATCACCGGGTTGCGGTACGGGTGGGCGGCAAAGGCCAACGCGAACAGCGACTCGAGGAGGGCACCCTCGGGATTCGCCTCGTAACGCTGTCGCCTCTCCTCGCGCACAACGGCCCGTTCGGTGTAGAACTCGCGGAAGACAGGATTCTGGATCCGGTCCGATTCCAGGAACGCCCAGAGCTCCAGACGATTGCTGGGGAGGCTTACGTGGTACTGTGTCCCATCCCTGGAGGTTGACGCATTGAGGCCCACCGCGCCATGGCGTTGGTAGATCTGCCAGAATTCGTTAGGGATGATGAATCGCTTCAGCGTTGCAGTCGTCTCGGCGATCTCCTTCTCCAATGCCAGATGTCGGCCCGGGTCCTTGGGCGTCAGGGGGGACTGCTCAGCCTCGTCCAGCTTTGAGAGCTCTTGGTGCAGCCCATCGAGCTTTTCCAGGATCGGCTCCTCGGCCTCGGTATCTACAGCGCCGATCAGCCGTGTCCCCTTGAACATCATATGCTCCAGCATATGGGAGAGGCCTGTCTTACCGGCCTGTTCTTGAGCGCTTCCGATCTTGAAGCGTAGGTAGGCTGAGAAGGTAAAGGAACTTCGCATCGGGACGATCAGCAGCTTTATTCCGTTCGTCAAGGTCTGTTCCGTTACGTCGAGGGAGATCTCCTGGCCGCCAACGTCTTGGGCGGTCAGGAGAGACATCACGGCTAGTACCACGGTGAGAAGCCATCGCGTCCACATCGGTCATGCCCTCGTGATTGCGCCGGGGGACACAAGCAGGTGCGACTTTAGCATAGCCGCCAGGTGCTTTCAAAGGCAATCCGGCTGACTGGCCGGTGGGCCTACTAGAGCACTCGCCAGTTGATCAGGATTGACCGGCGGCTACATCAATGATAGAAGAGAGCGTATACCCTGGGGCGGGGTATTTGGGCCTGTTCCGGAAGCAGATCATCTGAAGGGAGGCGGGCATGGCAATTACTCTGATCCTCGGGAGTGTCGGCCTGATCGTCGTCTGGCTCGTTGTGGTGTATAATGGCTTGATCGGCCTGAAGAATCAGGTGCAAAATGCCTGGCAGCAGATCGATGTCCAGCTCAAGCGTCGGCATGACTTGATCCCTAATCTGGTGAATGCCGTGAAAGGGGCGATGCAGTTCGAGCGCGACACTCTGGAACGGGTCATTGCCGCGCGCAACCGCGCGGCCTCGGCGCGAGGGCCCCAGGAGGCTGCGCCGGCCGAGGGGCAGCTCAGCCAGGCGCTCTCTCGGCTGTTTGCGCTGATGGAGAACTACCCGGATCTCAAGTCAAGCCAGAATGTCCTTCAGCTTCAGGAAGAGCTGACCAGCACGGAGAACCGAATCGGTTTCGCGCGCCAGTTCTACAACGATCTCGTGGCCCGGTACAACATCAAGCAGCAGGTTTTCCCGACGAGCCTGATGGCGGCCGGAATGGGCTTCGCGCCTGCCGACTACTTCCACATCGAGGAGGCGGAGAAGGTCTCCCCCCGCGTTGACCTCTCGTTGAACTGAGCAGCAGAGGCGAGGCGGGGCAATGCACTGTCCTTCCTGCGGGTTCGTCCAGTTCGACGCCCCTCGCTGTAAGGAGTGTGGGGTCCCTGTCACGGCTTCCCGCTCCTCGATCACGCCTGTCCCACCGGCGCCAGACCTCTCTGGCCGGGCCCCAGCGGAGCCCGCTCGACGGCCCATCCAGACGGCGAATCTGTATGACCAGCAGGCCAGGAACCGGCGGAAGACGGCCATCGTGATAGGCCTCTTTCTCCTGCTCCTTCTCTTTTTGGGTTACGGGCTCGATCGCTTCGTTATCGGCGCTGGCTTCTCAAGGGACCTGATAGATATCAGCCGATTGGAGCCTTCCCGGTCCGGATCCCCGAGACAGGTTGCATTCCCGGTGGCAACCATTGCGGCCATCGGGGTGGGGGCATTGACGGCCTGGCTCGGCTACAGAAACGGTGACAAGCTGGTCCTCGCATCATGTCGAGCCGTCCCCCTCGCCGTGACTGACTTGAAAACCCGCCAACTCGACAATGTCGTGGAGGAAATGGCGATCGCCTCCGGCCTTTCGAAGCCGAGGGTCTACGTTGTGCCGGATCCCGATCCAAACGCGTTCGCCACCGGTCGCAACCCGGCCCACGCCTCTATCGCAGTGACCCAGGGCCTCTTGGCGATCATGGGCCGGGAAGAGCTGCAGGGGGTGATCGCCCATGAAATGTCTCATATTCGCAATTACGATACCCGGGTGATGACTGTGACGGCTGCTCTCCTAGGGGCTGTGCTGTTACTCCATGACTGGAGCGCTCGCGGCCGATTGTGGCGGGGAAGAGACTCGGGCGACAGAAAAGGATTCGGGGCTGGCCAGGTCTTGTTGTTCATCCTGTGGATCGTCCTGGTTGCGCTGGCTCCCCTCCTGGGCCAATTGATCGCCATGTCGATCTCCAGGAGCCGGGAGTATTTGGCTGACGCCTCTGGCGCGGAACTGACCCGGAACCCCATGGGGTTGGCAAGCGCGCTGAGGAACCTCCAGGCGGCTACGGCGCCCACCCGCAGCATCAGCCGCGGCACCGCGCCGCTCTGTATCTGTGATCCGCTGGAGCACCCTTTGAGCGACCGCGAAGGGTTCTGGGCCGATCTCCTGGCCACGCACCCCCCGCTGGCCCAGAGGATCAAGATCTTGGAGTCGATGACCTATGCGGGATAGAATGCACTGAGGCCGATTACAAGGTAGAGCTGGTAGGCGTAGGAGAGGAGTGACCAGTAGAGGTCAGGCCTCCTTGAGGAATGACAGGACCAGGTTGTTAAACTCCTCGGCACGGGTCCAGATCAGCCCATGGCCCGTGCCCTGGAACACCGTCAACCTGGCGCCGGGGATCTGCTCATGGAGGGTCCTGGCGAAACGCATCGGGGTCAGCTGATCGTCGTCGCCGGCCACGATCAGGGTCGGCGCCTGGATCTGCTTTAAGCGATCTCCGGTGAAGTGGGTGGTGGCCGCCTCGACTTGGCGGGCGTAGACCTTGGCCGGGAGAAAGTACGGGTCCTCCACCCCTTTCTTGATGGCCGCCTCGACCAGTCCGGGGATCAGGTAATCCTGGTACGAGTAGATCCACGGGCCGATGGCGCGCAAGTATTCCTCTCGGCTGAGGCGGGCTCGCATCAGGACGAAGGAGTTGAGCAGGTCGGTCCCTCGCGGATCGCCTGAGGTGTAGGTGGCCACGAGAACCAGCCGTCTCACTCTGGCTGGGTAGTTGATGGCCATTTCCTGGGCGATCGCCCCGCCCATCGAGAGGCCCACGATATGGGCCTGCTTAATGGCGAGCGCGTCCATCAGGCGGATGGTGTCGTCGGCCATGGTCCTGATGGTGTAGGCGCCCGCTGACCGGTCACTCTGGCCCGCGTCCCGGTTGTCGAAGGTCAGGCAACAGAGGTGCTGGGCGAAAAAGGGGATCTGGAGAGCCCAGCCGCGGTGGTCCAAGCCGAGCCCCTGGATCCAGACCAGATGATCGCCGTGGCCGTCTTCGCGGTAAAAAATCTGGATGTCACCAACCCGCACCTTTGGCACGGGCCGATTGTAGAGGGGGAAGCTCGGGCGTGTCAATGATCGTTAGGAGGAGGCAATGACTCGACGCGGACCTCACCTGGCAACGGCTGTTGGAGGAGCTTGCCTCCTCGCTGGTCTTGTCGCCTTCGCAGGTGGCCTGGGAAGCTGGCGTGCTGCCGCGCCCATGCCCATAGAGCGGACCGAAGTGGCCGCGGCGGCCGTTGCGGGGAAGATCTATGTGGTCGGCGGGTTCAAGTCGTTCTTCGTCGGCGGCGTAACCGGTGCCGTCCAGGAGTACGACCCTGTGCATGAGCGGTGGCGCGACCGGACGCCGCTTCCCGAGGCGGTCCATCATACTGCCGCCACCGTCCTTGACGGCAAGCTCTACGTGGTCGGCGGGTATCGCGACGCCTGGCCATGGAGGCCGATTGCGACTGTCTGGCGCTATGATCCGTCCACCGATCGTTGGGAGGCACGGCACCCCATGCCAACCCCAAGAGGGGCATTGGCCGTTGCAGTGGTGAACGGGAAACTTTACGCGGTGGGAGGCAAGGCGGATCAGGTGCTCAGCGTTAACGAGGAGTACGATCCGGCGGCCGACGCCTGGCGACAGCGTACGGCGATGCCTACGGGGCGCGATCATCTGGCTGCCGCGACGCTGGCCGGGAAGGTCTATGTGGTGGGGGGACGCGTGGGATCGATGAATCGGAATCTGGCCGCCACGGAGGCCTACGATCCTGCAACCGATCGGTGGGAGTCAAGGCGGCCGATGCCGAAGGCCAGGGGCGGCATTGGCGCCGTCGCCCTTGGTGGCCGTCTCTTCGTCTTCGGGGGCGAGGAATCGGACGGAACCATGGCACGAACCGAAGCCTACGATCCAGCCACCGACCGCTGGAGCCTTATGCCAGCGATGCCGACAGCGCGACACGGACTCGGAGCAGCCGTCGTTGCCGGAAAGATCTATGTCATCGGCGGAGGCATCAAGCCCGGCGCTTCCAGGAGCAACGTGAACGAGGTCTTCGATCCGGGTTCATAAGCCTGCGTTCTTGCCCTCAACCGTGCCTTCTCCCCTCACCCCGCCCCTCTCCCCAAACAGCGGGAGAGGGTGAGGGAGAGGGGTGTGGAAGGAGAGGCTGAATAACCGGACCCCGCGGGCAGAGACCTTCTTGAAGCAGATGGCCAAGTCGAAGGGCTAGTGGCTGAAATAGCTTGACAAAATCTGCCCGCTAGAGGATACTATACCGCGGTATGGTATTTACCATTCAGGACGCAACTGGAGGAGCAGAGGTGATCAACGAGGAGACGAAGCGAAAGGCGATGAGCCGCCTGAATCGGATTGAGGGCCAGGTCCAGGGGGTGCGGCGGATGGTGGAAGAGGGGAAGTACTGCGTGGATATCCTCCTTCAACTCTCTGCTATCCAAGGCGCGCTGGAGCAGGTGCGGAAGATCCTTCTCGGCCGTCATATCGAATCGTGCGTGGCTGAGGCGATGGCCTCCGGCCGGCAGGCGGACCGCCAGAAGAAGATCGAGGAACTGCTCGACGTCTTCTCGCGCTACGCGCGGTAGCATGGCGGAGCGATCCGGTGCGATACGATGCTATTGTAGTCGGGGGCGGGCCGGCGGGAGCGACTGCTGCCCATGGGCTGGCCCGGGCGGAGCGCCGGTTCTGCTTCTAGAGCGCCGGCGGCTGCTTATCGCGGCGGGTGGAAGAACTGCTCAAGCTCGATCTGGCCGACCTGATCGAGGAGCAGATCACTGGCATCACCTTCACCTGCCGGGGTCGCGATCCGATCCAGGCGACCTTTACGGAGCCGATGGCCTATATGGTGCGGCGCGATCGGTTCGATCAGGCCCTCTGCCTGAGAGCCGTTGAGGCTGGCGCCGAACTCCACGATGGACAGGTAGTTCGGGCTGTCAGACAGGCGGGCAGCCGGGTCGAGGTTGATCTCGACGGCAAGACAGAGATCACTGATTTCCTGGTCGGCGCTGATGGCGCCTCCGGGGTCGTGGCCCGGGATCTGTTTCCAGGGCATCCGCAGCCAAGTGCCGTTGGACTGGATGCAGAGCTTCTACTGACGAGCACGGCTGAGGCCGCGCTTAAGAGCCGTGTGGTGCTCGATGTGGGTCGGGCCCCCGGCGGCTACTGCTGGGTCTTTCCGAAACACAACATCGCCTCCGTCGGCGTCATGGTCGGCCGCGGCGCGGCAAAACGCGCCTCAAGGTGCCTCACGGCCTTCCTCGGCTCGGGCGGCTTCGGCGACCGGGGGGCGGCGCGGACCCACGGGGCACTGATCCCGCTTCATCTGGGCGGTACCACGTCGCTTCATCGGCGGCGCGCACTGCTGGCAGGTGATGCAGCGGCTCTGGTCGATCCATTCCTGGGAGAGGGCATTTACTATGCCGTCCAAAGTGGACAACTGGCGGCCCGGGCGATCCTTGAGGCGGCGAGCAATGGCGGTGATCTGATGTGGTATCAAATGGCGATTTCGACCGAGATCATACCGGAACTGGAGGCCGCCGGCGGTCTCAGCCGCCAGGCTCATCGGCTTCCCTGGCTCTGGTTCAAGGTGCTGAAACGGCGCCGTGGGACGATCGATCACTTCCGAAAGGTGTTGATGGGAGAGGAAAACTATCGATCGTTCGCCGAGCGTGTCTGGGCGGAGATCCCAAGGCCTTTGGCCCTGCTCTTGGGTGGCCCGGTACCTTCGAGCATCGGTGCAGAGCAGTCGAGAAGATCCGGAGGACCGTGAATGGCAAAAGATCCAATCTGTGGAATGGATGTGCCGCCGGAGGAAGCGGCCGGCATCAGTCGCTACAAGGGTGTGGACTACTACTTCTGCTCGGTGAGCTGCAAGGAGACATTCGACAAGTCGCCCGAGCGGTATGTCGAGGGAGCCCCGACACTGAGCGTGACTTCTCACCCGGTGGAGCTTGCCCCGCCCCAGCCCGGAAGGTCCGGGCCGACCAAACAGATTGAGATCCCGATCCGCGGAATGAGTTGCGCCTCATGTGTGGCCAAGATCGAGGCCGGCCTCTCGAAGCTGGCCGGCGTCGAGAAGGCCACCGTCAACTTCGCCACGCAGCGCGCCACGATCACGTATAAGCCCGACGTCATCGCGGTGGGCCAACTCATCAGTCAGGTCGGGGAACTGGGCTACGAGGCGGCGGTGGAGGAGTCTGTCCTGCCGATACAGGGGATGTCCTGCGCCTCCTGCGTTCAGCGGATCGAGCACGCGCTGCTGGAGACGCCAGGGGTCGTCACCGCTTCCGTCAACTTCGCCGTGGAGCGGGCGACGGTGACGTACCTTGCCTCTGTCACTCAGCCAGCCGACTTGCGGAAAGCGATCGAGGACGCTGGCTATCACGTGCCGGAGGTGGCTCGCGCGTCCGAGGCAATGGATCGAGAACGAGCGGCCAGGGACGCGGAGATCCGTCTCCTTCGGTCCAAGCTTGTGGTCGGCGCGGCCCTGAGCCTCCCGGTTCTGCTGGGGAGTTTCCCCGACCTGTTCCCATGGGCGCCGAGGGTCCTGTCCAACCCCTATGTGCTCCTGCTGCTTACCACGCCGATCCAGTTCTGGGTCGGCTGGCAGTTCCACAGAGGATTCTGGGCAACGCTGAAACACAGGACGGCCGACATGAACACCCTGGTGTCGCTTGGGACGAATGCGGCGTACCTGTACAGTGTCGCCCTCACCATCTTCCCCGCGGCCATTGCCCCCCAGGGGATGGAGGCGATGACCTACTATGATACCGCGGCTATCCTGATGACCCTGATCATCATGGGTCGTTGGCTTGAGGCCAAGGCGAAGGGCAAGACCTCTGAGGCGATCAAGAAGCTCATGGGGCTTCAGCCCAAGACTGCGCGGGTGATCCGCGACGGGCAGGAGCAAGATATCCCTGTAGAGGAGGTTCGGGTCGGCGATCTCATCCTGGTCCGGCCCGGGGAAAAGGTGCCGGTGGACGGGATCGTCCGTGAGGGGCGCTCGGCGCTTGACGAGTCGATGCTGACCGGGGAGAGCCTTCCGGTGGAGAAAGGGCCGGGAGACGAGGTGATCGGTGCAACCTTGAATAAGACCGGCAGCTTCAAGTTCCAGGCGACCAAGGTCGGGCGAGAGACCGTCCTGGCCCAGATCGTCCGACTGGTTGAGCAGGCCCAGGGGTCGAAGGCCCCCATCCAGCGGCTGGTCGATAAGATCGCGGGGGTGTTCGTGCCGATCGTGATAGTCGTCGCGGCGATGACGTTCGGGATCTGGCTCCTGTTTGGACCCCAGCCGGCGTTTCTCTTTGCCCTCTCCAACTCCGTCGCTGTCCTGGTGATCGCCTGCCCATGTGCACTGGGTCTCGCCACCCCCACATCGATTATGGTGGGGACAGGAAAGGGGGCGGAGCACGGGGTCCTGATCAAGAACGCCGAGAGCCTGGAGCGGGCCTATCGGGTGGGCGTCATCGTCTTCGACAAGACCGGCACGCTCACCGTCGGCCAACCGTCCGTCACAGACATCGTTCCAAGTTCCAAGTTCCGAGATCCAGGTTTAGAACCCGGGACCCGGAACCCCGCGCAGCGCGAACTGCTTCGGCTGGCGGCGTCGGCGGAAGGAGGCTCTGAGCACCCGCTGGGGCAGGCGATCATCGATCACGCGAACGAGGAAGGGCTCGACCTGTCCGAACCGCAAGAGTTCAAGGCGATCCCGGGATATGGGATTAGGGCGGTGGTGGAAGGGAAGGAGGTTCTCCTCGGCAATCTTCGCCTGATGCAGGAGCATGGGATCGATCTCGCTGGAATGGAAGAACAGGCCGAGATCCTCTCAGGTCAGGGGAAGACCCCGATGTTTGTCGCCGCTGACAGCCACCTCCTCGGGATTGTGGCCGTGGCCGACACCCTTAAGCCTCATTCGAAGGCGGCGGTGGCTGCTCTCCATCGCCTGGGTATCGAGGTGGCCATGATCACCGGCGACAACCGTCGGACCGCCGAGGCGATTGCCAGGCAGGTGGGAATCGACCGGGTCCTGGCGGAGGTCCTACCGGAACATAAGGTGTTGGAGGTTCGGAAACTCCAGGAGCAGGGGAGGCTGGTGGCGATGGTGGGCGACGGGATCAATGACGCACCGGCCCTGGCACAGGCCGATGTCGGGATCGCCATCGGGACCGGGACCGATGTCGCGATGGAGGCCGCCGACGTCACCTTGATCGGAGGCGACCTGCGAAGCGTCGTGACAGCCCTCCAATTGAGCAAACAGACGATGCGGAACATCAAGCAGAACCTGTTCTGGGCGTTCGCCTACAATGTTGTCCTGATCCCGGTGGCCGCCGGCGTCCTCTATCCGTTCTTCGGGGTGCTGCTGAGCCCGATCCTGGCCGGCGCAGCCATGGCGCTCTCCTCGGTCACTGTGGTCACCAATGCCCTGCGGTTGCGGACCTTTCGGCCCGTGATCGACTGGCCGGTGGCGTAGTTCGGGCGCTGATCACGCGGATCAAAAATGTTCAAGTGCTTAGAACGGGCTTTTGCGTATTCTTGAGGGCCCTACCATCGGGAGGAGGCTGGTGAGTAGACACCATAGGTCGGTGCAACAGCAAGAGCGACGAAGGTGAGGGGAGAAAGGGAGGCGAGTGATGTCGAAAGATCCGGTGTGCGGGATGATGGTGGATGAAAAGCGGGCGGCGGCTACCACCATCTATCAGGGAACGACCTACTATTTCTGCGCTCAGATGTGCAAGCGGGCCTTCGAGCAGGCGCCGGAGAAGTACACTGGGAAAAAATAAGCTCTCCCCGTCCCTTCGTCTCTGCCGCATCGGGGAAGAGGGATGGGATGAAGGCGGGCAGAGGGGCCCGCGTTCGCTGTTGACAAGTTTGTATTTGTGAATTACAGTTCTTCGAGTGGACCGAGGGTCCACTTTTCTTTTTAGGTCGTTGACCGATCAAAAGGAGTGATAATGATATCCATCCTTTCCCCTCTGCACGTTCGGTGGTCTCTCCTTGCTGCGGTGATGACCGCTGCGCTCTCAGCGCTCGGGGCTCCTGCCCAGGCGCAACAATCACCCTCTGAAGGTCAGGTGCTCAGCACCGACGAGCAGATCGTTATCTCAGTGTACAAACGGGCCAGCCCAGGTGTTGTCCACATTACGAGCACCGCCATTGCCTATGACTTTTTCTTCAATCCGGTGCCGCAACGCGGGACTGGATCGGGGTTGGTCGTGGATGACCGGGGGTATATCTTGACCAATAACCACGTGGTCGAGGATGCTGATAGCCTGGAGGTGACGCTGACCGACAAGAGCAAGGTTCCGGCGAAATTGGTCGGCCGTGACCCCAGCAACGACTTGGCGGTGATCAGGATTAGTGTCCCGAAGGAGAAGCTCTTTCCCCTCAAGCTCGGGAATAGCGATGCCCTACAGGTCGGGCAGATGGCGATTGCGATCGGCAACCCGTTCGGGTTGGATCGAACAGTGACACGCGGGGTGATCAGCTCGGTGGGCCGGACGCTTCGCTCTGAGAACGGACGCCAGATTCGAGGTATTATCCAGACCGATGCGCCGATCAACCCCGGCAATTCCGGTGGTCCACTGCTGAACTCACGCGGCGAAGTGATCGGCATTAACAGCGCGATCTACACGCCGAGCGGTGGATCGGTCGGGATCGGCTTTGCCATCCCGATCAACACCGCCAAGCGCCTGCTTCCTCAGTTGATTGGCAAGGGGCGGGTCAGCCACCCCTGGCTGGGTATCTCCGGCCTCGATATCACGCCCGAGGTAGCCAAAACGCTCAAGCTGCAGGTCCCGGAGGGGATCCTGGTTGTTCAAGTCTCGCCTCGAAGTCCGGCTGACCGCGCGGGAATCAAGGGGAGCGTGAGAAGAGCGCGGGTCGGCAACACGCTCGTCAGTGCAGGCGGAGATATCATCGTCTCGATCGATGGCCGGAAGATGTCATCTGTGGACGAGATGACGGCCTTTCTGGACGCGGAGCGGAGGGTGGGGGATGAGGTGAAGATGGACCTCCTCCGGGATGGCCGGCCGCTGACACTATCAGTTCGCTTGGGAGAGCTTCCCGAGGCATGAAGGCGATTCGGCGCCATTCGGTCCCAGGGCTGCTGCTCGCCCTTGCCATTTTCCTTTTCGCCATTCCAGCTCCGCCTGGCTCGGCCGTTGAGAAGGGCAAGGTGGTGATCGACGGCCGGGTTACGATCGACGTGGAGGTGGCGCGCACTCCGGAGGCCCAGGCCAAAGGGTTAGGAGGTCGGTCGTCCCTGGAAAAGGGGACGGGGATGCTTTTCCCCTATGACAAGCCAGATTACCGCATCTTCTGGATGAACGGGATGCTGATGCCGCTCGACATTCTCTGGGTCCGAGTGGGGAGGATCGCGGCCATCGAAGCGAAAATCCCACCGCCCGCCGCGAACACGCCGCTTGCCGTCTTCAGCCATGTGGCCGATCTGGTGTTGGAGGTGCCGGCAGGCTACGCTCATGAAATGGGGATTCGAGTGGGTCAACCGGTCCGGGTCAGATACGGATCATCGAGTCAGTGAGGATGGTGCAAGTGGCAAGGAGACACCATGTGCGGGATGGAATGAGACGAGCGATTGCGACGGCCTGGACGGTGCTCCTCATCATCCTCGCGCAAGGCCTCGCGGGCGCCCAGGTCACGACGAGGGTGAAGGAGTCGGTACTCGAGAATGGGCTGAAGGTCTTGCTGCTCGAAGAGCACAAGGCACCCGTGGTCACGGTGCATGTCTGGTATCGGGTCGGCGCGCGCAATGAGCAACCTGGGACCACCGGTCTGTCCCACTTCCTTGAGCATATGATGTTTAAGGGGACGTCGAAGCTGGGGGCAGGGCAGTTTTCGAAGGCCGTTCAGAAGAACGGTGGCCGCGACAACGCCTTCACCAGCGATGATTACACCGGCTACTTCGAGACATTCGCCTCAGACCGATTCGAGCTGGCCCTGGGGCTAGAAGCTGACCGGATGCGGGGCCTGCTGCTTGATCCGAAGGAGGTGGAGTCAGAGAAGAAGGTGGTCATGGAGGAGCGGCGGCTGCGGACCGAGGACGATCCCGTCTCTGCCTTAAGAGAGGCGATGGGGGCCGTGGCCTTTGGAGTGCACCCCTACCGCCAGCCGGTGATCGGCTGGATGTCCGACATCGCGGCGCTGACACGAGAGGATCTAGTCCACCACTACAACACCTACTATGTTCCGAATAATGCCGTGTTGATTGTGGTGGGCGATTTCAAGAGCGACGAGGTGCTTCCAAAGGTCCAGCGTCTCCTCGGCTCGATCGCACGGAGTCCAGAACCGCCCAGGGTCCGAGCCGTGGAGCCGGAGCAACGTGGAGAGCGGCGACTTGTCCTGAAGAAGGAAGCGGAACTCCCCTTTGTGTTTATGGGCTATCACGTGCCGGACTTGAAACACCCAGATAACTTTGCCCTCGAGGTGTTGGCCTATATCCTGTCCGGGGGAAAGAGCGCCAGGATCTACAAGAGCCTGGTCTATGAGAAGCAGCTCGCCCTGTTCGCTGGCGGTGGGTATGACCGGGAGAGCATCGACCCGAACCTCTTTCCACTCTATGCGAGTGTTATGCCTGGCAAGACGCCTGAGGAGGTCGAGCGGGCTCTTACGGCCGAGATCGAGCGTGTGAAGAGCGAGCCCGTCCCGGACCGGGAGTTGGAAAAGGCGAAGAACCAGATCGAAGCCGGCTTTCTGTTGGGGCAGGATTCGGTCTTCAATCTGGCCAGACAACTGGCCGAATATGAGATCGTGGCCGGCTGGCGCGTCTGGGAGGCCTATCTCCCTGGCATCCGCGCCGTCAAGGCGGAGGATCTGCAGCGAGTCGCCAAGGCCTACCTGACGCCGGATAACCGGACCGTCGCGGTGCTGGTCCCGACGAAGGCCCAAAAATAGTGAGAGTGAACGTGATATGAACACCACGCGCCTGACACGTCGAATTCGATGGGCGGGGCGGTTGATGCTCGTCCTGCTCCTGCTGCCCATTCTCGCGGCTGCAGCGCCGTTGGCAGAACGGGAGGTTCTGGATAGCGGTCTCACTCTGCTCGTTGCGAGCAGGCGGGCGCTCCCGATCGTCACCGTCAAGGTGACGGTGCAAGCGGGCTCTCTCTGGGAACCGGAGGGCCAGGCCGGTCTGGCGAATCTGACCGCGTTACTGCTCACGAGAGGCACAGCGACCCGGACGGCCGCCCAGATCGACGAGGCGGTAGACTTCATGGGCGCCTCCCTCTCGTCAACGGCAGATCGGGACTCTAGCGAGGTGGACCTGACCTTGCTGAAGAAGGATTTACCGGCGGGGCTGGAATTGCTGGCGGATGTTTTGATTCACCCGGCCTTCGAGGAGGGTGAGATCGCCAGGAAGGTGCGGGAGCTCAGGGCAGCGTTGCGCAAGCGGCAGGAGGATCCAGGTGAGGTTGCGAGCGAGGCATTTAACAAGCTCGTCTTCGGTAGCCACCCCTACGGCCGACCGCTGGAGGGGACCGATGCCTCCCTCGCCGCGATCACCCGGGACGAGATCGTGAAGTTCTATCGCGATCACTACACTCCAGAACGGGCGTTTGTCACCGTGGTGGGCGACGTCGAACTGAAGGAAATCACGGAGCAGCTTCGCACCCTGCTTGGCCCCTGGCCGAAAGGCAAGGGTACAGTGGAGAAGGCGGGAGAGCCCAAGCCGCTCCAGGAGAAGATCGTCGTCAAAAAGATCGATCGGAGCGTGGCCCAGGCCAACATCCTTCTTGGCCATCAAGGGATACGCCGGGACAATCCGGATTTCTATGCCCTGACGGTCATGAACTATATCCTGGGCGGCGGCGGGTTCTCCTCCCGGCTGGTGGAGCGAATCCGTGAGGAGAAGGGGTGGGCCTACGACGTGCATTCGTACTTCTACCCGGGCCTCGAGCGGGGGGCATTCCAGGTGGGGCTACAGACGAAGAACGAGACGGCCGGCCCTGCGGTGGAGGAAGTGCTCCGCGAGCTTCGTCGGATCCGGGACCAGGGGGTGACTGACCAGGAGCTCGCCGATACCAAGGCCTACCTTACTGGGAGCTTTTCGCTGCGGCTCGACACCAACAGGAAGCTGGCCGGGCTGATCTCTACTGTTGAGTATTACAAGCTGGGCCTGGATTACGCCGACCGCTACCCGAGGTTGATCGAGGCTGTGACCAGAGAGGAAGCCCTTCGCGTCGCTCGTACCTACCTCACGCCGGACCGATATGTCCTGGTTGTCGTGGCCGACCAGGCGAAGGCGGCGCTGCCCTACTGAGGGGGGAGGATCATGCCAGGAAGTGGCGAGTCGTTGACCATTTGGGTGGCGATGGGGGCAGGTGTTCTTTCTTTTCTGTCGCCTTGCGTGCTCCCGATCTTTCCCTCCTACCTCTCTTTTGTGACCGGCCTCTCCTTCGGCGAGCTCTCGGGACCGGTGGCCAACGCCAAGACCCGCCGAGCGATCATCCTGAACTCCCTTTGCTTCATCCTCGGCTTCTCGGTCGTCTTCATGTCGCTGGGCGCCTCTTTCAGCCTCCTCGGGCGGCTCCTCTTTGACTACCAGCAGATCGTCAGGAAGGTCGGCGGCGTACTGGTCATCCTGTTCGGCCTGTACATCGCGGGGCTCCTCAAGCTTCCATTTCTGATGCGGAACATCAGGGTCGAGCTGACGGATCGGCCGGCCGGGTACCTCGGCGCCTTCATTGTGGGGGTCACCTTCGCTGCCGGCTGGACCCCGTGCGTTGGCCCGATCCTGGGCTCTATCCTGCTGTACGCCAGCACGGCCAAGACCGCCAGCACCGGAATCCTGATGCTTGGGGCCTACTCGCTCGGCCTCGCCATCCCGTTCTTCCTGAGCGCCTTGGCCCTCAATCGCTTCCTCGACGTCTTTGACCGATTCAAGCGGCTGATGCCGGCCATCAGCATGGCCGGCGGGATCTTCCTGGTGTTCGTCGGCGTCCTCCTGCTGACGAACTATTTCACTCTCCTCTCTACCTACGCGCTTCGCCTGACGCCCCAGTGGCTCTGGCAGAGGCTGTGAGGCCGGTCCCCGCCCCGTCCGAATCCCTCCTTCCGGCTCTCGTTCGCCTTGCCCTGCCGATCGCCGGGAGCAACCTGCTCCAGCGCGGGGTCGGGATCGTCGATACCCTGATGGTCGGTCGATTGGGCGCCAGCGAGCTCGCCGCCGTGGGTCTGTCTCAACTTCTGATCCTCTTCCTGATGGGTCTCGTCTACGGCCTGGGGATCGGCTGCACCGTGGCGGTGGCCTACCACACGGGAGCCGGGGATTCCGACAGGCGAGCCCGCGCCATCCGGGCATCCCTCCTGCTTGGCTTCGGGATTGCCGTGGTCCTCACCCTCCTCGGCCTCTCTGCCTCGGCACCGACGGCCCGGCTTCTCGGCGCATCGGGCTCTGTCCTCACATTCACCCTGCAATACCTGGCCATCACGTGGACCTTTTTCATCTTCAAGGTGATGCTACATATGACCGCCAGCATCTTCTACGGCGTGGGTGACAGTCGGACGCCGCTCTCCGTCATCATCTTTGTGAACCTGATCCATGTGGGGATCGCCTTTCCACTGATTTTCGGATGGGCTGGCGCGCCCAGGATGGGCGTGCGGGGAGCGGCCATCGCCTCGGTCATTTCTGAGGCGTTCGGGGCCGTCTCGCTCCTGATCCTGGCTTGGCGCCGCCGGTGGCTGCGATGCGGGGGATGGTGGAGTGATCCTGGCGAGGTCCGGCGCATCGTGTCGATCGGCTCGCCGGCGATCGGCGAGCGACTCGTCACGTACGGCATGCAGCTCGTCTATGCCAAGCTCGTCATCTCCTTCGGTGTAGCGGCCTATGCCGCTCATCAGGTGGGGCTGAACATCGAGGCCCTTTCCTTCTTGCCTGGCCTCGGTTTCGCTCAGGCAGCCACCACGCTTGTCGGCCAGCGCCTGGGCGCGGGGGAGGGGACCGCTGCGCGCCGCAGCGGGGTCTGGGCCGCCTGGCTTGCTGTCGCAGCCATGTCAGCCTTCGGTCTCACGTATGTGATCTTCCCCTACGGGTGGGTAGCGCTCTTCACCAGCGATCAGGAGGTGTTGGCGTACGGTCGCACCTTGATGTGGATCATGGCGGTCCTGCAGCCACCCCTGGCGCTTGCCCTGGCGCTCTCGGGCGCGCTCCGAGGCGCGGGGGAAACAGCGGTTGTGCTGTATGCCGCCATCATCGGGGGCTGGATCGTCAGGATTCCGTTTGCCTACCTCCTCGGCGTACACTTCGGCTTGGGGCTGGTAGCGGTTTGGCTGACGATGTGGCTCGACTGGTGGGTGCGAGGCGCGGTCGTGTTGCTGCGGTTTCGCCACTTGCGCTGGAACGAGGTCAGGTTATAGCCTCCCCCTTCTTCTGCTTTCGCTCGCGCTGCTTCATGATGGTGGTGCTGTAGCCGGGAAAGACTTTCATGCGGGGGCTGATGTAGTGTGCTGCGTTGTTGACCGCCGTGACCGCTTCGCCGAAGCCGGTGGCGATGAGCTTCACCTTGCCGGGAAACTCGGCCACATCGCCGGATGCGTAGACACCGGGGATGTTGGTTTCCATCTTCGTGTTGACCTTGATGGAATCCTGCCCTTCCAGCTCCAACCCCCAGTCCGCCATCGGCCCGAGTTGGGAGGAGAAACCCAGGCAAGCGAGGACGGCATCAACCCGAAGAATCTCCTCTGCATTGGTCTTGGTATTGACAATCACCGCCTCTTGGACCCACCCCGCCCCCCGAAGTTCCTTCGGCTTAAAGGAACACATGACCCTCACGGTGGAGTTGAGGAGCCGACGCACGTTCTCTTCGTGGGCACGGAACTGGTCCCGCCGGTGGATGAGGATAATGGAGCGGGCCACCTCTTCCAGGTGAAGCGCCCAGTCCACGGCCGAGTTGCCGCCGCCGATAATCAGCACATCCTTGCCGAGAAACTCCTCAGTACGCGTCACGGTGTAGTAGAGGCCCCTCTCCTCGAAGGATTCAGCTCCTTTCAGACGCCTCGGCGTGTACATTCCGAGCCCGGCGGTGATGATGAGCGCCCTGGTCAGATGCTCCGACTGGTCAGTGAGCACCCGAAGCCCCCTTTCACCCGATGGCTCTAGCTTCTGGACGCTTTCTCCGAGGCACAGGGTCGGCCCATACGGCTTGGCCTGCGCCACCAGGTTCTTGACGAGATCCCTAGCGGGGATCTTGGGGAAGCCCGCAACGTCATAGATGTACTTTTCCGGGTAGACAGCCGTGAGCTGGCCGCCAAGCTCTGGCAGGCTATCGATGATCTTGGCGGTGAGGCCGCGGAAGCCCGCGTAATAGGCCGCGAACAGGCCGGTCGGCCCCCCGCCGATGATCGTGATGTCATGCAGGTCATTTGACTCCGGCATCGGTCTGCCTACTCCTTCGAGTCAGGGAGGTCGGTTGTCAACTCCGAAAAATAATATCAAATCCGGCAAGGGTGAGCAATCAACGGTCCGAAGGGGTTCAGCCCCCTCGAGCACCTTCTCCTGCTCGTAGTCGCGTGCAGTCCGGGGGGGCAGGGCGGAATTCCCTTGACAAGGAAGGGACGAGGAGAGCAGAAGCGAATTATCCGAGTTTCATGTCCTGCGCCGAGGTCGGCGTCTCCTAACGCCTCGACTCGTCAGCTGCATATTCCACTCAAATGCACCGCCGATTCCGATCACAAACCGGCCACGCGTTTCACTGAATCCCGCTACACCGCAGGTGAGATGCCCGGTTTGAAGGCCAGCACCGGTGGGGAGCAAATGTCTCCTGGTTCTGGCCCAGCTCCGGCCGAAGCCGCTGAAGCGGAAACTGAAAGACAGGGACAAGCGGTGAGCATCGCGAAATACCAGCCGAGCCACAACACCTTCTCTTCCTCCTTCCAGCGCTCATGGAATCGTCTCTGCACAGGTTCCCTCTCCTTCCACGGTCCGCCTCGTTCTGGACTTGTAAGGACCGCTTAGAAACGTAAGGCTATGCCTGCCTCTCTGGGGCCGGCGTGGCAAATCGTTTCGAGCGGGCGCAGATTACGGGGGTGTAGTCTGCCCATTCGAATGCATCAGTGTCATTGAACCCCCCCATGTCGGCGTTACCAGTGTGGGGGAACTATTCCTCGGATAGCATGCCCCCGTGGTGCTCCCTATTTCACCGGCACGGCAAAGGGCTGGTCCTTCTCGCCGAGCGAGACCACCAGGAGCGTGGCGGGGCTGGTCATACTGGCGTTCGTCGTCTTGTAGATGCCGGTCGGCACCTCCTGGATGACCTCACCCGCGTTCACCGTGCGCGGTCCCTTCCCTTCCTCCTCCAACGTGACGGTGCCATCTAGGACATACACGAAGGTATCTACTGGGTGGCGGTGCTTGTCCCCCGAGGCCCCCGGGGCGAACTCGGCCCGGTACACCGTCGCGCGTTTTCCCGCGATCCCTGCGAGATCGGCCGTGAGGAGCACCGTTCGCTTCGCCGGCTCCTGCTGGGCGGTCAGGACTCCGGTGCCGATCACCCCAAGTGCGATCCCCACCACTAGACTCGAGCTAACTAGCAATGCTGCTCGCTTCATGGTTCCCTCCTGTTCGATGGCTGCAATTCTAACGTAAGTGGGCCCACTCACTGTTGCATACACTCCACCCCCCAAGGTGTCAAGCTTATTTGGGGAGGCTCCTCTTCCTCTTGACGCCGCCAGTGTAGATTACAACCACTAATCTGCACCAGCGTCGGAACGCTTGGCGGATTTCAGTCGGAACGGGTGGCCGGTTTGTGATTGGAATGAGTGGCGGATTTGATCGGAATACGCATCAGCAGCTCGCCACTATTCGGGAGTACCGCAGATCGTGCCAGCGGCTCACCTCTTGAATGTGGCGTCCAGGCTCAGGCGACCGCCACCAGTGATAACCAGCGCGAGTGCAGCGCCGATCAGGGCCAGGTTGTATTCAATACCGTGGCCGACATTCGGCGCGTTCGCCCAGTTCATAAAGAAGCCATTGGGCAGATGTACTTGAAGGGTCGCGACGACCATTTCTCCGGCAACCAAGAAGGCTGCCAATCGCGTGAACAGCCCGAGGAACAGGGCGATTCCGCCGAGAAACTCGGTGAGGATGGCGACCATTGCCAACGGTGCTGGGATGTGCAGGGTCTGGGTGAAAAACTGCATGGTGCCCGTCCAGCCGTACCCACCAAACCAGCCGAGAACTTTCTGTGCGCCGTGGGCGAAGAAAATGACTCCCAGGGACACTCTCAACGGCAACGGGGCCCATTCGATCTTGTCTGCCAACCAATTCCCAAGCATCGTGCCCTCCTTTGCGGCCTTTTCGCCCTGACAGAGTATGAACGTGGGCCGGCTGTGGGTTGTTTACTCCACGACAGCCCATGTCCCGAGAGCCTTGGCGATCATCCGTCCGTCCTGGTCCACGATCTCTGCCTCGCCGACGATGAGGCGCTTGCCCTCACGGAGCAACCGTCCCCTGGCGATCAGCACGCCTCCTGTGGTAGGGGCAAGAAAATTCACCTTCAGTTCTGCTGTCACCGCTCGCCGGGTTCGACCAAGGGCGAAGCCGACCGCAGCCCCGATCGCGTGGTCCACCAGGCTGCAGATCACTCCGCCATGGGCGACGCCAAGGCTGTTAAGAGCGTGCTCCTTGATCTCCAGTCGGACCTCGGCCCCACCGTCGATCCGCTTTGTTTCCAGCCCTAAATAATCTCCGAAGGTCATCAGCCCGCCCTCTTTGAACTCTGAATCTCGCACCCCGGACCTCGCACCTATCTCTTCACGTACGCGTGGTCGATGAACCAGTGGGCCGCCCGCTCCAGCGCTTGCTCGATCGGTGATTGCGGCAGGCCCAGCTCTCGGACCGCCTTGGAGGCGTCGAAGAACATGTGTCGCTTTGCCATCTTCACCCCCTCCAGTGGGATACGCGGCGGTCTTTTCGTGATCAGGTCAGAGAGCCATTGATTCGCGTAGGCCAGCGGCAGGATCAATCGATACGGCAGACAGATTTTTGGTGCCGGGATCTTCGTGATCTGTCCAAGAATGGCGAAGATCTCCTTCAGGGTCAGGTTTCTGTGGCCGAGGATGTACCGCTCTCCAACCCGCCCCCGTTCGGCCGCCAGCACGTGTCCCTTGGCCACATCGTCCACGTCGATCAGGTTCAGGCCGGTGTCGATATAGGCCGGCATCCGACGGTTCAGGTAATCGACGATGACCCGCCCGGTCGGCGTCGGCTTGATGTCGCGTGAGCCGACGGGGGTACTCGGGTTGACGATCACGAGCGGCAGTCCACGGACGGCAGCCTGGCGGGCTTCTTCTTCTGCGAGGAACTTCGATCGCTTATAGTGCCCGATCATCTGGTCGAGGCTCGCCGGCGTCTTCTCGTCGGCTGGTCCGCCGTCTTCCCGGTAGCCCAGGGCACCAACGGTGCTGGTGTAGACGACCCGCTCCACCCCTTCCTCCATGGCTGCCTCGAGAAGGGTTCTCGTCCCGTCAACGTTGACCCGGTAAAAGACGCCAGGGTCGGGCTCCCAGAGCGAGTAGTGGGCTGCGACATGGTAGAGGCGTTGGCACCCCTTCAGGGCCTGTCGGAGTGACGCCCTATCCTGGAGGTCGCCATAGGTTAGTTCGATGTCAAGCCCGTCAAGGTTCCGGAGGTCACTCCCCCGCCTGGCAAGAGCTCGGACAGCATATCCCTCCGAGAGCAACAGGCGCACCACCGCTGCGCCAACGAACCCGGTGCCGCCCGTGACAAGACTCAGCATAGTACCATGGTACGTGAACAGTTCTCTTTGAGCAAGAGTTCAGATGGTGTGCGAAGTGCGGGGTGCGGTGCGTGGTCTGAGTTCAGGCAGCTTTTGCGAAAAGGAGGCCGCCTCGCCGCTCGACGCGGACCGCCCCTTCGCGCCGCAGCATGTCGAGGTGTCCGATCACGTCAAAAAGGGCCAGGAGTGTCTGGGTATCCGGAAGGCCGGGGAACAGGCCCTCCTTCGCCTGCATAATCGTCAACTCTCCCTGGCTGAGGAGATCGAGCAAGCGCGCCTTGCGCCGCTCGGAGTGCTCACGGACCTCACGGATTCGCGCGTCGCGATCTGCGATCTCTTCGCCGTGCCCGGGAAGAATGCGGGCGATCGGAAACCGTTCCAGCTTCTTGAGAGAGTCGAAGTAGTGGACGAGCCCCTGGAACCGTTCGCCGAAGAAGTCCGGGAAGGACTGCAGGACAGGGTTTGGTGTGATGGTCTTCAGGAGATGGTCTCCGGCAAACAGCAAGCGATCCGCCGCGTTATAGAGGCAGATCGATCCCGGGCTGTGGCCGGGGGTGTGGACTACCGTCAGCATAATCCCGTTGAGCTCTAGCCGCTCCCCGTCCCGCAGCAGCCGCGCCGCACGGACCGGCGCAGCACAATCTTGGCGCTTTTCGATCGCCCGACAAAAACGCTCGATCCAGGTTCTCTCCAGCCCAGTCTCGGGGAGGAAACTCCGGAGGAACGCGAGCCAGGCATGCAGGGCCTGGGGGTAGTCCTGGATCATTTCCCGGTCGTCCTGGTGGATCCAGACTAGGGCTCCGGATTCCGCCGCGATGCGGCTGGCGAGGCCGTAATGGTCCGCGTGGCCGTGAGTGATGACGATGTGGCGAATCTGATCGACCGTTGCGCCGAGCCCTCGGAGACCCTGCACCAGACTCTGCCAGGCCTCGGAGGTGTTGGGACCGGCGTCGATGAGGATGGGCTCTCGTCCCTCGATCAGGTAGACGTTTACCGGTCCCACAGGGAAGGGGGTAGGGATTTCGAGGCGGTGAATGTGGCCGGCCATGAGGCGACGACAGCGACTAGGAAGCAATCGACTGGGAGAGCGAGTCGAGCTGTCGCCGGAACCCCTCATCGGCTGCGAGTCGCCGCTTGATCTTCTCGCAGGAGTGAATGACTGTCGTATGATCTTTTCCGCCGAACGCCTCGCCGATGGCCGGAAGCGAGGAGGGGGTCATGGTCCGGCTAAGGTACATCGCGACCTGTCGTGGCAGGACGACGCCCTGGTTCCGCTCCTTGGACTTCAGGTCCTCGACCTTGACCCGGAAGTAGTCGGCCACCGCCCGCTGGATGGCGGCAAGCGTGATGACCTTCGCCCGCTCGGCGTTGAGCTCCTTGAGCGTTTCCTGGGCCAGCTCCAGGCTAATTTCGCGGCCGGTTAACGAGGCGTAGGCAATGAGCCTGACGAGCGACCCTTCCAGCTCCCGGATGTTGGACTGGACGTTCTTTGCAATGAAGAGGGAGACTTCATCGGGGAGCCGCACACCCTCAGCCTGGGCCTTCTTCCGGAGGATGGCCGCCTTGGTCTCGAGGTCGGGTGGCTGGATGTCGGCGATCAGGCCCCACTCGAATCTGGAGCGCAGCCGCTCCTCCAGGGTTGGGATCTCGCGTGGCAGGCTGTCGGAAGAGATCACGATCTGCTTGGCGGAGTCGTACAGGTCGTTGAAGGTATGGAAGAACTCCTCCTGGGTCCGCTCTTTTCCGGCAATGAACTGGATATCGTCGATCAGAAGCAGGTCGAGGCTCCGGTACCGGTTGCGGAACTCTACGGTGGAGTCGAATCGAATCGCGTTGATCAGGTCGTTGGTGAACTTCTCGGATGAGACGTAGGAGAGCCGAAGCTTGCCGTTTCGCCTCAGGACCAGATGGCCGATCGCATGCAGCAGGTGGGTCTTCCCAAGCCCCACCCCGCCGTAGATGAAGAGCGGGTTGTAGGCTTTGGAGAGCTGTTCTCCCACAGCGAGGCAGCCGGCGTGAGCGAATTGGTTCGAGCTACCGACAACGAAGTTCTCGAAGGTGTACTTCGGATTGACGAACGTTGGCCCGTTCCGGTATCCGCGCACCTGACGCTTGGCACCCGCCTCTGCCTTCGTGTCGATCACAACCCGATCCTCTTGTTCCTGAATTCGGAAGATCAGGTCCACTTTGGTGAACATCAGATCCTCCAGCACCGATTTGAGGAGCCCCATGTAGTGGTCCTCAAACCACTCCTTGAAGAAGCGGTTCGGCAGCAACACCTTGACGCGCGACTCCTCAATCGACTCCAGGGCAAGAGGACGGAACCAGTTGTCGAAGCTCTGCCGTGCGACCCTACCCTGAATCGCCGACAGGGCCTCCTCCCAGAGCTCGCGTGCATTGGAGATGGAACGTACGGGACTCATCTTCCCACCTCGACCGGTGTTATCCACAAGGGGCCTCCTCGTCTAACCAGTTGAATTCAGTATTAAAGTTCCGATCCACCTCTGAAAAACGCCTGACAGACGCGGGTTCCATTATCCACAGAGTTATCCACAGGTGTGGATAAGACGGAAACCCTCGCCCCGTCGAATCGCGGCCAGTTTCATTCCCGATTCCTGACAGGTTCGAAAAATAGTGTCGCTGTGGAAAACCGCGTCCCATACGCATTTGCGGGCTGGACCTCCAGAGGAGAAGTCCCTTTTAGCCTACCTCAAAGCAACTGTCAAGCCTTTTTTGCGCTTGAGAAAATAATCATTTGTGGCATATTTTCTCCAATATAATCAATAAGTTAACATGATCGATCAGTAATGACTTTCTCGGCAATGACGGTGGATGAGCCTTTGAAGCGTCACGCCAGCCACTCGCTGGCTCGGGCTTTCGACGATGACTCGCTGACTTGGTCAGATCGGCTGCTCTGAATTGTGCCCTGTCGCCTGGCGGATGAATCAGTGATATGAAGGGAGAGATCATCCGGACGGGACGGGCGAGACTCAAGAGCAGCCAAGGCCGCATTGACAGTCAAACGGTGGCATGGTAACGTCGATTTTACACGAGGAGCGGACGATGACATCTGATGCGATTGTCGCGGATTTCTACACCAAAGAGGGATGCAGCCTCTGCCGGGAGATGAAGGCGATACTCGGACGGGTTGGCGGAGAGTACCCGCTGACGATCAGAGAGATCGATATCGAGACGGACCCGTCGTTGTATGCTCGATTCGCTGAGGAGGTCCCGGTGCTGTATCTGGATGGCCGCAAGGCCTTCAAATATCGGGTGAGCGAATCAGCCCTCCGCCGCAAGGTGATGTTGGTGCTCTGGCAGCGGCGGCTTTCCGGTGCCGCGACGAAGAAGGCGGAGTCGTGAAGAAAACAGGCGTGCCCATCGATGAGCAATTTCGCCGGGCGCATCCGGGTTCGGAGGCCCTGTTCCGTCGTGCAAGGGCGGTCATTGCCGGCGGCCTCACACACGACATCCGGCACCTTCGCCCATTCCCCATCTACGTAGATCGGGCCCAAGGATCCAGAAAATGGGATGTCGATGGCCACGAGTTGATCGACTACTGGGTGGGGCATGGGGCGCTCTTCCTTGGGCATGGGCACCCGGACGTGCGTCAGGCTATAGCGGATCAGCTCGGCCGCGGGACCCATTACGGTGCCTGTCACGAATTGGAGGTTCGGTGGGCCGAGCAGGTGCTCAAGCTGGTCCCCTGGATCGATCGGATCCGGTTCGTCGGCTCGGGCACTGAGGCCACGCTTCTGGCGATCCGCCTGGCCCGGGCTGCAACCGGGAAGAGCAAGGTCGTTAAATTCGAGGGCCATTTTCATGGGTGGCATGACTATGCGGCTACAGCGGTCCGCCCGCCTTTCAACCGGCCGGTCTCGGCCGGCATCCCGCAAGGCGTCCTCGAAGAGATCCTCATTTGCCCACCGAACGACTGGGACGCCTTGCTCGCTCTGACCTCGGGAAGGGACGATATCGCCGGTGTGATCCTGGAGCCAGGGGGCGGCAGCTCTGGAACGATTCCGGCCGACCGAAGCTTCCTGGCCCGGCTGCGGGAGTTCACCCGGGCCCAGGGCATGATCCTGATCTTCGATGAGGTGATCACCGGGTTCCGTTTCGCGCCTGGGGGGGCGCAACAGCGGTACGAGATCTATGCAGACCTGACCACCCTGGCTAAGATCCTGGCTGGCGGCCTGCCCGGTGGCGCCGTGGTCGGTAGCGGCGTGGTCATGGACCTGTTGGCATTCAGGGACGATTCGGCCTGGAACCGGGAAGATCGGGTGGGCCACGCCGGGACCTTTAATGCTAATCCGCTTACTGCCGCCGCCGGCCTCGCCACCTTGGAGCTACTCGCTGACGGCCAAGCCCACACCAGAGCCGATCGCGCCGGACAGACGCTGCGGACCGGGATCGCCGAGGTCATCGAGAAGCTCGGGGTGGATGCCTATGTCTACGGTGAGTCCTCGATCGTCAACCTCTTCCTTGGCCCTTACCGGCACGGCCTTGCCCTCGACCGACCAGCCTCACAACTCGACCACCGCATTCTCATGGAGCATCCGGACCAGGAGGCGTATCATCGGCTCCGGTGTGCCCTGATTCTGCACGGGGTCGATTTGCCCCTCTTCCATGGGTGGGTCTCTGCTGCGCATTCCGACGAGGACCTCGAGCAGACCATTCGAGCCTTCGAGGCTGCGGTGCGCCTCCTGCAGGCCGAAGGGACCTTGTAACCCATTTCCGCTGGACCCCTGAACTGGAGAGGCGGGTCCTCTTGCTGCGTCGTGGATAACATGTCCGTAACCGGACGGCCTCGCCATACGTATGAATGATAGGAAGACAGGCCAGGAGGCGGCAGGGGCGTGGCGGGAGGAGCCTCAACAACGGGAAGCCCGTCTCATTCAGCAGGTGCAGGAAGGGAACCAACAGGCCTTCGAGGCCCTGCTGAAGATGCATGACCGGCAGGTCTTTGCCCTTATTGGCGGTTTTCTCCGGCGTCGCCAGGATGTCGAGGATCTGGCCCAGGAAGTCTTTCTCAAAGCGTATCTTGCTATTGGGCGGTTCCGGCCGGGAGCGCCGTTCGCCCCCTGGCTTCGCCGGATCGCCGTCAATGCCTGTTACGATCAGCTACGTAGAATTCGCCGACGCCCGGAGGTTGCCATTGCCGACCTGGTGGAGCGCGAGAGTGATTTCATCCCCCGCCTGCTTGAGAAGGGGCATCTGACCGCTGGTGGTGAGGGTGAGGATCGCGTTGTTGCTAGGGACCTGGCGGAGCGGATCTTGGCTACCCTCTCGACGAAGGATCGCCTGGCAATCACGCTGCGGGAGGTCCAGGGGTTTGAGGTTGCGGAGATTGCAAGCGCCCTCGGCTGTACCCGACCGGCTGCGAAGGTCCGTCTGTTCCGGGCGCGTCGGGCGATGCAGGCTGCACTGCGGCGGCTGATCCGACAGGAGGAACAGGGGGCAGATCGTCAACGAAGGAGGCGACAGGATGACGTGTCGTGAGGCGAAAAAACTGCTGGAGCGCGAAGGCTGGGCGGGCAATCCCTCTGTCGAAGATGAGGCGATCACGCTTCATCTGGCGGCATGCACCTGCTGCAGGGAGGCGGTGAAGGTCACCAGGTTGTCTTCGGTGCTTCTTGGGACCCTCCGTGAGGAGATCGAACCTGGACCCTCGTTCTATCCACGCTTGAGAGAACGATTGGCGGCTGAAGGGATCGCCCAGCCTGACGCCATTCTTCTTCAGGCATGGGGATTCGCCAGGCGACTCGTCCCGGCCCTTGCGCTGGGAGTCCTTCTCCTGGTGGGAGTGATGGTCTCCTCGGGAAGGCCTCGTTCGCCTCTGCCTGTCCAGGTGGGGCAAGGAAGGGAGGTTTACGCCTTCTCCCTGGAGGAACTGAACCTGCCAGCCGCGGTCGAGCAACCCAGTCAAGACCAGATGCTGGCCTTCGTGCTCATGCGAGGGAGCGGATCAGATGGTCGAAACGCGCGTTAAGGTTCGGCTCGCCTTTCTCATCATCTTTATCCTGGGCTTCGCGGCCGGGGCCCTAAGCTTCTCGGTGTACTCTCGCCGGATCGAGACTGGGCGTTCCACCGGCTGGACAGGGAGGTTCGATCGGGAGCGCTACGTCAAGCAGATGACAGAGGCGGTTGGGCTACGTCCAGAGCAGATGGACGCGTTGAACGCGATTCTGGATGAGACGCGCGAGGGCTTTCTCGCATTGCGGAAACGCCTCAACCCCCAGTTTGACGAAATCAGACAGCAGGCGCGCAATCGGATCCGCCGAATCCTGAACCCCGACCAGCAGGGCCGCTTTGACCTTTTTCTGAAGCGGTGGGACGAGGAGCGGCGGTCGGAGGAGCAGGCGGCATCTGGCCCGAAGGCGCGAGAGCGCAAACCCTGAACAGGAGTTGCGAAAGATCACTCGATCGCTTGGCGATCCCGGTCAGGAAATGAATCGCACAGTGCGCTGCAATGCCCGTAGTTTTCTGAGGGATCACAGCGCACTAATATAGATGGCCGGTTACCGTGCAGATCGAAGAATCCCTCCGGCTTACTGGAGGGATTCTTCAAAGGAGGAAGAATGACGACCTTCCGTGGAAAGGTCCGCTGGTGGGCGCTGTTGGTAACGCTACTGGCTGTTCTGCCTGCCGTCCAAGCGAGGGCGGAGGACAGCCTTTCAGCTCTCTCTTCCCCGATCCGCGTCGCGGTGTCTCCCGAACTCGGGCGCCTTGTACTTCAGGTGGCGCCTCAAGAGGAATCGCCCCGATCGGACGTGCCCGATGCGGGTGAGCTGCGCCTTTCATTACGGGAGGCCGTGCTGCTTGCCCTGAAGAACAACCTCGATATCGCGATTGCCAACTTCAATCCAAAGATCACCGCAGAGGGCATTATAATCGCGAAGGCGGTCTTCGACCCGGTGGCCTCTCTCACGGTAGATGGAAACCGCACGGTCACGCCTTCCTCGAGCCCGGGGCTCTCGGCTCCGACGAGGGTAGTGTCGAACCAGGACCTGAACGCCTCAGTGACTCATCAACTGCCAATCGGGGGCAGCTACACTTTAAGCTTGACGAATAACCGGCAGAATACCAACTCCAGATTCGCCCAGCCAGCCAATGGTGGAATCAACCCTTCCTACAACACGATCCTCACGCTCAGCGTCACCCAGAATCTCCTGAAGAACTTCGGAGTTGATGTCAACACGGCCCCCATCAAGATCGCCAGGATAAATCAGGCGATCTCGGTGACCCAGCTCCGTCAGCAGGCGAACCAGGTGATCACCAGCGTCCACAACGATTATTGGAACCTGGTCTTTGCTATCGAGAACCTGGAGGTCCAGAAGCGCTCGCTCCGCCTGGCGAGGGAGCTGGAGGAGCTGAACAAGGCGCGGGTTCGGGCCGGGGTGGCGGCGCCGGTCGAGGTGACTCAGGCCGAGGCGCAGGCGGCGGCCCAGGTGCAGAACGTGATCCTGGCCGAGAAGGCGATTAAGGACGCCGAGGATCAACTCAAGCTCATCCTCAACATTCCCGATGGCGAAAAGATATGGGCCAAGACCATCGTGCCGGCCGACACGCCGCCGTTCGAGGTGGGGCCAGTGAATGCAGAAGCCAGCATTCAGGAGGCGCTGGAGAAGCGGCCCGAGTACGCCGCAGGCAAGCTGACCCTCCAGAACAGCGATCTCAACCTCCGGGTCGCCCGCAATCAGTTACTGCCAAGCCTCCAGGTCCAGGGCAGCCTCGGGCTCAACGGCCTCAACGAGTCCAACCAAGGACTTGGTAGCGATTACACCCGGCTGACCTCAGGCGACTTCCCCTTTTGGTCTGCGGCGCTGGTCCTCAGCTACCCTCTCGGGAATCGCTCGGCCAGATCGGCATTCATTCAGGCGAGGCTTACCGACGATCAGGCGAGGACGAGCCTGCTGAATCTCAAGCGCCAGATTGTTTCTCAAGTCCGGGAGGCCGTCCGGCGGATCGAGGCTGACGTCCGGCGAGTGGAGGCTACCCGGGCGGCGCGGGCGCTGGCAGAGGAGCAGCTCCGGGTTGAGCAAAAGCGGCTCCAGGCCGGTGTCACGACCACCTTCAACGTCCTCTCATTTCAACGTGACCTGGCTGCGGCCCAGGCTAATGAGATCCAGGCGATCACCACCTACAATCAGGACCTGGCCAACCTGGAGCTCCAGAAAGGCACGGTCCTCGAGAAAAATCGGCTGGAGTTGTGAAGTCTCATGAAAGCGCCAAAAGGTAAAGTGCTGCTGGCGATCATCGGTTCGACCGCCCTTTTTAGCGTCGGCGGCTGGGCCTACCTCCGCGGACAGAACCGGGTCGAGTACCGGACAGCCAAGGTTGAGCAGGGGGACATCGAGGCCACCATCTCGGCTACCGGGAACCCCAACGCCGTCGTCACTGTGCAGGTCGGCAGCCAGGTCTCCGGGAATATCAAGGAGCTCCATGCCGACTTCAACACCAAGGTCAAGAAAGGACAACTGGTGGCTAGGATCGATCCGGAGATCTTTGAGGCCAAGGTGAACCAGGCCAAAGCAAACCTCGACAACGCGCGGGCGGCCATCCTCAATGCGCGGGCCATGCTCCAGAAAACCGAGGCCGATGTCGCCAACGCCAAGGCCTCCCTGGAGGCCGCGAAGGCGAACGTGGCCAAGGCCAAGGTCGGCGTCCTGGATGCCCGGGTCAAGCTCAAGAGCCGGGTCGACCTCTTCAAAGAAGGTGGCATCTCGGCGGAGGAGCGCGATTCGGCGCAGGCCGCCTACGATTCCAACATTGCGGTCCAGGAAGCCGCCCAGGCCCAAGAGCAGGCAGCTGAATTTAGTCTCCGCGCCGCTCACGCGCAGCACGAAGTGGCCGTAGCCCAACTCGCTGCGGCCGAGGCGCAGGTGAGGCAGAATGAAGCCGCCCTCAAGCAGGCGCAGATCGATCTCGACCATACCTATATCCGGGCGCCGGTGGACGGGACCGTGGTGTCGCGGAACGTGGATGTCGGGCAGACGGTGGCGGCTTCTCTTCAGGCCCCCACCCTCTTTCTGATCGCGCAGGACCTGACCAAGATGCAGGTGGACACGAACGTGGACGAGGCAGACATCGGTCGGGTTCGGGTGGGGCAGCCCGCCACCTTCACAGTGGATGCCTACCCGGGTGAGACCTTCAAGGGAAAGGTTGTCCAAATTCGACAGGCGGCGATGAACGTCCAGAACGTCATCACCTATGATGCCGTGGTCGCCGTCGCCAACCAGGATTTGAAGCTTTTCCCCGGGATGACGGCTAACGTCAAAATCCTGGTGGACAAGCGCGAGCATGCCCTCAAGATCGCAAACGCCGCCCTGCGGTTCCGGCCTCCCGACCTCAAGGAACGGGCTAAGGGGGGAGGAGATGTGGCCGTGCGCACGACCCAAGGGCCGCCGACCGGTGGGGCGCCAAGCTTGCGTGCAGGGCTCAAGCCTGCCGGCGGCCAAACCATCTGGGTCCTGGGGGATGACAAGACGCCACGCTCCGTTTCGGTGAAGCTCGGGATCACGGATGGCAGTTTGAGTGAAATAACTGAGGGCGATCTGAAGGAAGGGCAAGAAGTGATCACTGGCATCGTGTCCTCCGCAGCTCCGCAGACCCAGCCCTTTGGCCAGCGCGGGCCAAGGTTCTAGGAGGCTGAGGTCATGGCAGCGTTGATCGAAGTCGAGAACCTGGTCAAGAAGTACAGGCTTGGCGATGTGATAGTCCAGGCCCTAAGGGGGGTGTCCTTCCGCATAGACCGTGGCGAGTTCGTGGCGATCATGGGGGCTTCCGGGTCGGGCAAGTCCACCCTCATGAACATCCTGGGTTGCCTGGACAAGCCAACTTCCGGGACTTACCTGCTCGACGGCGTGAACGCGGGGCAGCTCGATCGGGATGAGCTGGCGAAGATCCGGAACAAGAAGATCGGCTTCGTCTTCCAAACCTTCAACCTGCTGGCCAGGACCAGCGCGTTAGGGAATGTGGAGCTTCCTCTCCTATATAACGGCACGGCAGCCCACGATCGGCGAGCCAGGGCACTCAAGGCTCTTCATGCCGTCGGCCTTGCCGGCCGGGAGGAGCACCACCCGAGCCAGCTTTCGGGTGGCCAGCAGCAGCGGGTGGCGATTGCCCGAGCCCTCGTCAACGATCCCCGGATCATCCTGGCCGATGAACCGACCGGCAATCTGGACTCCAGGACCAGCGTCGAGCTGATGGCCATCTTCCAGCGCCTGAACAGGGAGGCCGGGATCACGTTGGTCCTCGTGACCCATGAGCCGGACATCGCCGCCTATTCCGGCCGCAATATCCACTTCAGGGATGGCCGTCTGGTCAGGGACGAGAAGGTTGAGCGTCCTCGACAGGCCCAGGAAGAGGTGGCGCACCTTCCCGAGGAGGAGGAGGAGGGCTAAGATGCATATTCTCGCCAGCGTCCGGGTTGCGCTTGGGGCCCTGAAGGTCAATAAACTCCGGTCGATCCTGACCATGCTGGGGATCATCATCGGCGTCGCCGCGGTCATCGCCATGTTGGCCGTTGGCTCCGGGGCCACCGCCCGCATCCAAGAGCAGATCCGGAGCATCGGGAGCAACATCATCATCGTCCTGTCAGGGAGCACGACCAGCGGAGGCATCCGGCTCGGGACGGGGTCGGTCCTGACCCTGACGGAGGAGGATGCCAGGGCGATCGCGAGCGAGTGCGCGGCAGTCGCGTTGGTGGCCCCGAGCAGCCGTGGAACGGCACAGGTGGTGTTCGGGAACACCAACTGGTCCTCCGTGATCCAGGGGACAACGCCCGAATTCCTGGAGATCCGTGACTATAGCGTCTTGTCGGGCCAATCGTTCACCTGGCAGGATGTGGACGGAGCGACGAAGGTGGCGCTCCTTGGCCAGACCGTAGTCGATAATCTCTTCGGGGGAACCGATCCGGTCGGACAGATCGTCCGTATCAAGAAAGTCCCGTTCACTGTTGTCGGTGTCCTTTCGCCAAAGGGGCAGTCGCCCGGGGGCCAGGATCAGGACGATATCGTCCTGATCCCTCTCTCCACGGCCAAGAAGAAGGTTCTCGGGGTCAGCCAGGCCAATGCGCGCTCCGTCGGGGTCATCATGGTCCAGGCTCGTGGTCCGGCGGTGATGAAGGAGGCAGAAGAGCAGATGACGGCGCTCCTCCGGCAGCGGCACCGGCTCCAGCCGGGACAGGAGAACGACTTCAACATCCGTAATCTTTCAGAGGTCTTCGCCGCACAGGAAGCGTCGGCCCAGGTGATGTCGATCCTGCTCGGGGCGATCGCCTCGGTCTCCCTTCTTGTCGGCGGGATCGGGATCATGAATATTATGCTGGTGTCCGTGACGGAACGCACTCGGGAGATCGGATTGCGGCTGGCCGTGGGCGCCCGAACCCGTGACATCCTGACACAGTTTCTCGTGGAAGCGGTCACCCTGTCGCTCATCGGCGGAATGATCGGGATCGCCTTCGGCGTGGGCGCCTCCACGTTGATCTCATACTTTGCACAGTGGTCCACGCTGATCAGCGGGAGTTCCATCCTCATGGCGTTTACCTTCGCTGCGATGACGGGGGTGTTTTTCGGCTACTACCCTGCACGGAAGGCGGCCTTCCTGGATCCGATCGAGGCATTGAGATATGAGTAAGAGCATGTGCGGAGTGCGAAGTGCGTGGTGCGAGGTCTAAGATGCGATGTGAGGAGGGGCAGCACAGGGTGGGGCTGGTGGGTAGAGACAGCGACAGAGAAGAAATTGTGAAAGACCCAGGTTTCGAATTGTTCGAGGTCACTGCCGATGTGGGCATCATAGCTTGGGGCGATAGCCTGGAGGAGCTATTCGCCAACGCCGCCCGGGGAATGTTTGCCCTCATGATCGAGTCTCACGCAGCACGCCCAGCCAAGGTCCTTCTTGTTGAGGCCCGTGGGGCCGATCTCCCTTCCCTCCTAGTCGCCTGGTTGAACGAGCTCTTGTACCGGTGCGAGGTGGAAGAGTGGGCACCGGCCGATGTTCGAGTACTGGGAGTGGCGAGTGGCCGTGTGGAGGGAGAGTTGAAGGGAGAACCGGTAGACCGGGACCGACATCGGTTCAAGGGTGTGGTCAAGGCGGCCACATATCACCTCCTGGAGTGCGACAAAGACGGCGATCGCTGGCGCGCGCGAGTCGTATTCGATGTGTGAATCCCTCCATGGTGAATGACATGGAAAACGGCCCGATTTCGTATCGTCCGCTCGAACAACAAGGAGGTTGGATGCGAAGCAGGTACCTTTACAGCGATGCCATGACATTATTGGACAACGCTAGTCGACCATCTTGGAGCCGCCTCTCGCTCGGGCTGGTAAGAATGGGCACCCTGATGGTGCTGCTTGCGGCCACGGCCGCCCTGTCTGCATGCTCCGATAAAGCATCAGGCAAGGCCACGGTGACAAGTGCGGTGCCGGTGTCTGTAGGCGAGGTGGTCCAGAAAGCGGTTCCGGTGCAACTGCGGGCGATCGGAAATGTCCAGGCCTATTCGACGGTCTCGATCAAATCGCAGGTCGAAGGGACGCTGGCGCGAGTCGATTTCAAAGAAGGCCAGGATGTGAAGAAGGGTGATCTCATCTTCCTCATCGATCCCCGTTCCTTTGAGGCGGCGCTCAGACAGGCGGAAGCCAACCTGGCGCGCGACACAGCTCAGGCGGCGAACGCGAAGATTGATGAGCGTCGCTTTGCGGACCTCTACAAAGAGGGAGGTGTCTCCCAGCAGCAGTACGACCAAGCGCGCACGAATACCACCGCCCTCGAGGCGACCCTCCAATGGGACAGATCGGCCGTTGAAAACGCCAAGCTCCAGCTCGGATACTCTTCGATCCGCTCCCCGATCAATGGACGCACCGGCAACCTCCTTGTCCATGAGGGAAACCTCGTCAAAGCGAATGACGCCGATCATCCGCTGGTGGTGATTAATCAGGTCCGGCCCATCTACGTGTCCTTTTCCGTTCCAGAACAAGAGCTGCCCGAGATTCGACGGTTTATGGCGTCCGGGAGCCTGAAGGTGGAGGCGATCACCCTGGGGCGCGAAGGGCGCCAGCCTTTGGGTGACCTGACGTTCGTGGACAATGCCGTGGATCGCACGACGGGGACGGTGGAGCTGAAGGCGACGTTCGCGAACACGGACAACGCCCTCTGGCCTGGGCAGTTCGTCAATGTGGTGCTGACGCTGACGACGGAGCCGAATGCGCTGGTGGTGCCGTCCCAGGCTATCCAGACGGGGCAGCAGGGTCCCTACGTCTTCGTCGTCAAGCCCGATCTCACAGTGGAGTCCCGTCCCATCGTGGTGCATCGAACGATCGATCGGGAGGCCGTGATCGAGAAAGGGCTCGCCTCTGGAGAACGGGTGGTCACCGACGGCCAAATCCGCCTCGTCCCCGGGGCAAAGGTGGAAATCAAGCCCTCGAATCCGGCCCCGACGCCGAACGCCGGGTGAGTCCCGAGCTCTTCATCCGGCGGCCCGTCATGACCACCTTGGTCATGCTGGGCATCGTGTTCTTCGGGCTCATGGGCTATCGTCTCCTGCCGGTCAGCGACCTGCCCAACGTGGACTTCCCGACGATCCAGGTCTCGGCGAGCCTGCCGGGCGCGAACCCGGACACCATGGCGGCCGCGGTGGCGACCCCCCTGGAGCGGCAGTTCTCCACCATCGCCGGCGTGGA